>Ga0255779_1000846_pt1 | contig 36853 bp, 34 predicted proteins | sample 011ome_21_FD_179977 | JGI IMG/M metagenome (GOLD analysis project Ga0255779, IMG submission 179977) | Coastal salt marsh microbial communities from the Groves Creek Marsh, Skidaway Island, Georgia - 011508AT metaG (version 2) | ecosystem: Environmental > Aquatic > Marine > Intertidal zone > Salt... | reverse complement strand
TGCAGATCGACCGATGCGAGTTGCGGTTTGCTCGGCGCCCTGAATATTCACATCAGCGCAGATGACTTGCGCACCACGTTCAGCAAACCCTATCGCAAGTGCTTCACCGATACCTGAGGCTGCGCCAGTAACTAATATGGTGGTATTGCTGTAGTCGATCATAGGCTGCTCCGTTGACTGCGGCTTTTAGATTACAAAAAAACCTGGCGTCAGACTATACGGCACAAGCCAAGCCGCCCATGTGGTGCTCAGCCCCATAGCGTGCCTGGGCCGCCTGGCTGCATAGGTACCAAAGCCAGCAGTCGATGCTCGCACGGTTGCATGACGTACTCTCACCAAGCGGTAAAGTGCCTGAGGGTGTTGTTCTGCAGAACCCTGTAGAAGAGCAAAGAAACTGCTACCGGACCGCCTATTCAATGACGTGGGCGCAACAGCTCAAGCGTGTATTCGTCACAGATATAGAGAAGTTTGAAAAGTTTGAGAAGTTTGAGAAGCGAGAGAAGGCTGATGGATCAGTTCGAATCAACCCAGTGATTGCGAACCCTTGCTGCGCGCCTAAGGACGAGCCTTGAGCCAATTCCTGGCCATCTGCTTAGTCCATAAACCCTTGTCAGGTTCGATTGGCAGAGTAAGCGAAGTTCTCATCTTCGTCATAGTGCTAGTTTTTAAAGAAAAGCAGCGGCCAATAGCGGCAGCCGCAAATTCACTTTTACATCGGCATCAAATGCTTAGACGAATATATTCAGCCAACTTGAGTATCGCGTCACTGCTAGTGCGTTTGTCGTATAGAAGATGAATGCCCACCTTGCCCAAACGGGGGAACCGGTCTGAGGCGGGCATCACCCGCAAAGAGTCGGGTACTGTGCTGCGGGCCAGCACAGTGACGCCAAGACCTTCCTGGATGGCGGCTTGAATACCCGTTAAGTCCGCGTTGGTATACACCAGGCGCCACGGCCTGCCTGCTGCATTTAGACGCTCTATCGCTCGCATTCGATAAACACAGGGTTCTGGTGCCAGTACCAATGGCAACTGCGCCTGCAGATGCTCCTCATGATCTGGACTACTGACCCACACCAGTTCTTCTTCCTTGAGGCGTGATGCGGGTTTTAAGGACGGTGTGTCTTGCAGCGCCAGTACCAGATCATACTGTTTGCGGGGCTGGGCGAGCAGGTTCTTGCTGAGGTCGCAGTTGATTTCCAGGGTAACGCCTGGATAGGCCTGGGTGTAGGCCCGCAATATCTTTGGCAGCAGGGTCGTGGCGAATTCACTGGGCATGCCAAAGCGCACGATCCCGGTCATTTTTGACTGGCTGAAGTCAGTGAATACCGCATCGTTCAGCGCTAGAATATCCTTGGCATATTGATACAATCGCGTACCGGCTTGGGTCAGCTGCAGGCGCTGACCCTCGCGGACAAACAGCGTACAATCTAGCAGTTCCTCAAGCCGCTTGATTTGCAGGCTTATCGCTGGCTGAGAACGGCCCAGTAGTTCACCTGCTTGAGTAAAGCCATTGAGCTCAGAGACAGTGATAAAGGAGCGGAGTAAATCTGTGGGTAAATTGCGAATCACAATTGGTCTCCCGTAAATGCAGACTAGCATCAATAAGGATGCCGATATCGCAAAAGCGCAGTATTTATATTATTAATAGATGTATTTTAATTATCAATTTTATAAATAGCGAGTAATTCGCTATTTTGCACTCACTCAGCAGTCGACAGAAGGGCAGCATCATGTTTGACAAGTCAGTTCTCCTCGCAGATTACGATCCCGACCTGTGGCAGGCCATCCAGAATGAAGAGGTTCGCCAGGAAGATCACGTTGAACTGATCGCCTCAGAGAACTATACCAGCCCGCTGGTGATGGCAACCCAGGGGTCGGTGCTCACCAACAAGTATGCCGAGGGCTACCCAGGCAAGCGCTACTATGGTGGCTGCGAATATGTTGACGTGGTTGAACAGCTGGCGATTGATCGAGCCAAAACCCTGTTTGATTGTGACTATGCCAATGTCCAACCACATTCCGGTTCGCAGGCCAACTCCGCGGTCTTTATGGCGCTGCTCAAGCCGGGCGATACATTTTTGGGGCTCAGTCTGGATCATGGTGGTCACCTAACTCACGGTGCTAACCCGAATTTTTCCGGCAAAATCTACCATGCTGTGCAGTATGGCCTGAACGATGCCGGCGAAATTGATTATGACCAGGTACAGGCGCTTGCCGACGAGCATCAGCCGAAAATGATCATTGCCGGTTTCTCTGCTTATTCCGGTATCTGCGATTGGGCGCGGTTTCGCAAGATTGCCGACAGTGTCGGTGCCTATTTGTTTGTTGATATGGCTCACGTTGCCGGTCTGGTCGCCGCAGGTGTCTATCCCAGCCCGCTGCCCCACGCCCATGTTGTCACGACCACGACCCATAAAACCCTGCGCGGTCCGCGGGGCGGGCTGATTTTATCAAAGGGTCATCCTGATCTTGATAAGAAGTTCAACTCTTCAATCTTTCCCGGTAATCAGGGTGGACCTTTGATGCATGTTATTGCGGGTAAGGCCGTGGCCTTCAAGGAAGCGCTCGAACCTTCGTTCAAAGACTACCAATTGCAGGTGGTTAAGAACGCGCAAACCATGGCGAACACCTTTATTGCGCGCGGTTACAACATTGTTTCCGGTGGCACCCATAATCATTTGTTCCTGGTGGACCTGGTGGACAAGGGTCTCACGGGTAAAGAGGCCGATGCGGCTCTGGGGCGCGCGAACATTACGGTCAACAAGAATGCGGTTCCCAACGACCCTCAGTCGCCCTTCGTCACCAGCGGCCTCCGCATTGGTTCACCGGCCATGACCACTCGTGGTTTCAAAGAAGAGCAAGCCGTGCAATTGACCAACTGGATGTGCGATGTGCTGGACGACATCCACAACGAGGCGTCCATTGAAAAGGTCAAGCAGCAGGTGGTCACGTTATGCAGGGCCTTCCCAGTCTATGTTGATCAAACCGTTGACGACATCAAAAGTCGCACAGCGTAATACCTATGGCCAACAGTGCCGGCATGCTGTCGTCATCCAGGAGTCAATACTGTTGGGTGGCGGCGTGCCGTAATAGCCAGCTGCTTCCTGCGGCAGGCGGAAAATACTTTTAGCAGCCTGAGAAAATGGCTAACAATCGCAATACTCAAAAGAACAAGGTAACGACATGACCCTATTCGAACGTCAATCTTCTGCGCTGGCAAACGATTCAGCCAGTGCTGCCTACGCCACGTTCGGCGACTTTGTCAGTCGTCATATAGGGCCCAGTGCTGAGGATCGGCAGAAAATGCTGGCAACTCTGGGTGTCGATTCACTGCAAGACTTGATCAAGGAAGTCGTACCTGCGGCTATTTTGTCTGACGCGCCTTTGGACCTTGAGCTCAACTGCACCGAGCAGGATGCCCTGGCTGCCATCAAGGCGATTGCCAGCAAGAATCAGCTGTTCACCTCTTACATCGGTCAAGGCTATTATAACTGTCATACGCCCGGCGTTATTTTGCGCAATCTACTCGAAAATCCTGGCTGGTATACGGCCTATACGCCTTACCAACCCGAAATTTCTCAGGGTCGCCTTGAGGCCATCCTGAACTTTCAGACCATGATTGCTGACCTGACCGGCATGGACATGGCGAACGCATCCTTGCTGGATGAAGCCACTGCCGCCGCCGAAGCCATGACCCTCTGTCAGCGCCAAAGCAAATCTAAAAGCCAAACATTTTTTGTCGCCCGCGACTGCTTTCCACAGACTATTGACGTTATTCAAACCCGCGCAGCCCCTCTGGGCATTAAGGTGATCGTTGGCGATCCAGCAGCAGATCTGGCTGCTATTGAGTGTTTTGGCGTGTTGTTGCAGTACCCGGCCGCCAGCGGTGAAGTCTGTGATTACACAGGAATTATTCAACAGGCGCATGCCAAGCAGGCCTTGGTCGTCATGTCGGCGGATCTGTTGGCGTTGATGCTGCTCAAATCACCAGGCGATCTTGGCGCCGACGTCGCCATCGGCACCAGTCAGCGGTTCGGTGTGCCTCTGGGGTTCGGCGGCCCGCACGCCGCTTATATGGCAACCCGTGAAAGCTACAAGCGGGCGCTACCAGGTCGTATTGTCGGCGTCTCCATTGACAGTCATGGCAAGCCTGCCTATCGCCTTGCCCTGCAAACTCGCGAGCAGCATATTCGCCGTGATAAAGCGACGAGCAACATTTGTACTGCCCAAGTGCTGTTGGCGGTGATGGCCAGTATGTACGCGGTATATCACGGCCCCGATGGTTTGCGAACCATTGCCCGCAGAGTCCATGACCTGACCCGGATTTTTAATCAGGGCATCGGTCAGCTTGGCTTCAAGACCCTGGCCGATAATTTCTTCGATACGGTAACGATTCATACCGGCATACAAACCGGCGCTATCATTGAACGTGCTCGAGCCGCGCGCATTAACCTGCGCGAAGTGGATGATCAGCACGTCAGTGTCTCCCTGGACGAGACGAGCACTGCCGCGGCAGTTGAAACCTTGTGGTCAGTGTTTGCCCTTGATCAATCTGTAGACATTTCTGCACAACAGATGGCAGCAGCTTTGGTGCCAGCTTTGCCCGCAGCGCTGCTGCGGCAGGACAAGGTGCTCAGCCATGAAATCTTCAATCGTTACCATTCTGAAACCGAGATGATGCGCTACCTGCGACGCCTGGCTGACAAGGACATTGCCCTTGATCGCGCCATGATTCCCCTCGGTTCCTGCACGATGAAACTTAATGCTACTAGCGAAATGATACCCATCACTTGGCCGGAATTTTCCAATCTGCACCCCTTCGCCCCCTTGTCTCAGGCGCAAGGTTACCTGCAATTAATCGCCGAGCTAGAGCAAATGCTGGCAACAGCTACCGGCTATGACGGTATCTCCTTGCAGCCCAACTCTGGCGCGCAGGGCGAATATGCCGGCCTGTTAGCGATCATGGGTTACCATGCAAGCCGCGGCGAGAGTCATCGTAAGATCTGCCTGATTCCGAGCTCTGCTCACGGCACCAATCCCGCGTCAGCGCAGATGTGTGGCATGCAGGTGGTAGTGGTCAATTGTGACGATCAGGGCAACGTCGATATTGAAGACTTGCGAGCCAAGGCGGAAAAACACAGCGCCAATCTTGGGGCCCTGATGGTGACCTATCCTTCTACCCACGGTGTGTTTGAGACCGAGATCAAGCAAGTTTGCGCCATTACCCATGAACATGGCGGTCAGGTCTATATGGACGGCGCGAACTTGAATGCCATGGTGGGCCTTTGCTATCCCGGTAAGTTCGGTAGTGATGTATCGCACTTGAACCTCCACAAAACCTTCTGCATTCCACACGGTGGTGGCGGTCCTGGTGTTGGCCCCATTGGTGTGCGTGAACATCTCAAGCCATTTATGCCGGGTCACAGCGTGTTAAAAAACGCAGGCATGGGCAGCGACCACAACAGTGTGTCGGCAGCTGCTTGGGGCAGCGCCGGTATTCTGCCGATCAGTTGGATGTATATTAAGATGATGGGTCGTGATGGCCTGCGTCTGGCGACACAAACGGCGATTCTCAACGCTAATTACATCGCTGAGCGCCTCAAGGCGCACTACCCGATTCTGTACACTGGCGCCAACGATCGAGTTGCGCACGAATGTATTATCGATCTGCGACCGATTAAGGAGGTCACTGGCGTGAGTGTGGAAGATCTGGCCAAGCGCCTGATTGATTTTGGTTTTCACGCCCCAACCATGTCCTTTCCGGTTACTGGTACGTTAATGATTGAGCCGACAGAGAGCGAGTCATTGGCAGAGTTGGATCGCTTCTGTAACGCTATGATCATGATTCGCCAAGAAATTGCCGCTATTGAGTCGGGTGCTGCCGACCCTCTCGACAACCCGCTCAAGCATGCGCCACACACCGTAGAATCTCTGCTTGGTGATGAGTGGCATCACGCTTACTCGCGGCAAGACGCAGCGTATCCCACACCCTCACTGCGGGCTAACAAATACTGGCCGCCTGTTGGTCGAGTAGATAATGTCTATGGCGACAGAAATCTGATTTGCTCTTGCCCACCCATGTCGAGCTATGAAGCGGTGAGCGATGAGCTGGAACTTACACAGCCGGTGCAAATGCAGGCATAGGTAGGCATAGGGACAGCACTGGCAATTCTAGGGGACAGGACCAAGTGCCAGGTCCAATTTCCCCAATATGGGCTTTAGTTTCGCAAAGCCTTCGAGACATCTGCTCAGCCAAAAGTAAGATATCGCCGACCTGGCACCTGGTCCTGACCCCTAAGATTCTCGCCGACCTGGCACCTGGTCCTGTCCCCTAAGATTCCTTCTTATACTTCTTCGTCTGTTGCATTTGCAAAACAGGCGGCATAAATTTTGGAATATCTCATCAGAGAACAGGTACTAACTCTGGGGAAAAGTCAGGAGGAATCACGGGCGCGGCTTCCACGCCACCACCTGCGATCTATACTGCGGTGCAAATGATGTGTTGGAGGGGAAGGAAGTGAAGGAACTGAACTGGCTCGACGCAACGGAGACTGCCGCGCTGATCGCGGCCGGCGAGATCACGTCCGGACACGCCGTGGAGGCCGCGCTCGAGCGGATGGCGCGGATCAACCCGGAACTTAATGCGGTTATCCACGAGTTTCCGGAGCAGGCGCGCGCCGCTGCGGCAGAGCAGGACCGCCATCCGACCGGGACCTTCGCCGGCGTGCCCTTTCTGCTCAAGGATATCGGCGCCCCCGTGGCGGGCCAGCCCTATCACCTGGGCACGAAGGTGCTGCGCGACGCCGGGTACGTAGCACCGACCTCCAGCTATCTGGGGCAGCGCTTCCTCGATGCCGGGCTCGTCGTGATTGGCCGCACCAACACGCCTGAGTTCGGCCTCATGGCCACCACAGAGCCGCACGCCTGGGGATCGACCCGCAATCCGTGGGACCACGGACTGAGCCCCGGGGGTTCGAGCGGTGGTTCAGCGGCCGCCGTCGCCGCAGGGATTGTGCCCGCGGCCCACGGCAACGACGGCGGCGGCTCGATCCGTATCCCGGCCTCGATGAACGGGCTGGTGGGACTCAAGTCCTCACGCGGTCGTGTCTCGAACGGTCCGAGCATGGGTGAAGCCTGGGCCGGACTGGCCCACGAAGGCGCGCTGACACGATCCGTGCGTGACGCGGCCGCACTGCTCGATGGGATCGCGGGCTACATGCCCGGCGATCACTATGGCGCGCCCTCGTTCCGTCGTTCTCTCAGCGCCGAGGTCGGCCGGCCGCCCGGCGCGCTGCGCGTGGGGTTCGTCCACGACCTCGACGGTTACGCCACGCACTCCGACTGCATCGCCGCCGTGAGCGCGGCGGCCCGACTGCTGAGCGGTCTCGGCCACCACGTCGAGGACACCTCACCTGCCGCGCTTCAGCGGTCCGCGGAGGTGCTCCCTCGGCTGTACGAGATCTTCGCACCGGCCGTGGCCGTGGACATCGAAGTCGTCCAGGCCATGGTGGGGCGGCCGGTCTCGGCAGCGGAATTCGAGCCGCGCACACAGGACCATGCGCGTCGCTCGCCGGGGTTGACTGCCGCGGATCACCTGAAGACCATGCAGACCATCTACGAGTTCTCGAGGGACCTGCAGGCGTGGTGGCTGGAGTTCGATCTGCTCGTCGCCCCGGTGATCGCGCAGCCGACCCTGACCCTTGGCTCGATGAACTTTGACGAGAGCGATCCGGACGAATCACACGCTGCGATGCTGCGATTCATCCCCTACACAGCGCAGTTCAACATGACCGGACAGCCGGCCATCTCGCTGCCGTTGCATCGGACTGCGAGCGGGCTGCCGGTGGGGGTGCAACTGGTCGCGGCGTTCGGGCGCGAGGACCTGTTGGTACGGGTGGCGTCTCAGCTGGAAGCGGCGTCGCCGTGGGCTGGTTGCAGGCCGCCGGCGTACTGCTGACAGAATCCCAGGGGGTCAGAGCCTGACCAATGGCATCTCCACCATCGGGATCGCCTCTCACAGTATAGCGTCGGTCTTACGTTCGAAATTCTTGGAATGTCGTTTGCCATCCACCTGAAGTCGAACACGGTAGAAGGGCTTTCCTGTAGAGGTTGATACAAGTTTTTTGATTGTCATGATATGTAGTGGTCCAAAAGTGGTCCAAAACATTCACGAGTCAAGGCCCAGATGGCCTAAATGAGCAACAGTTAGTGAACGTGCGAGGTGCTGCCTACAGTTGGAACGGTGGTTGTAAACTACCTGGTTTATTGCAATATATTCAAGTGTATCAGGCGTTCCAACATCGTTTCTAAGCTGTGGTACCGAGGGCCGGAATCGAACCGGCACTCCCGTGAAGGAACCGGATTTTGAATCCGGCGCGTCTACCAGTTCCGCCACCCCGGCACAGCGGCGCAAGTATAGCTGTGATTGTTATCCATTGGAACCAGTTCGCAAGATACTTTGAAGATACTTTTAAGGCCATATCCATCGCGTCTTTTGGGCGGCGCTCAAGCGGATCGCAAGTGGCTCTCAAGCAAGTATTGCGCGGTTATTGACCGGTTTCTGGAAGGCTCTTCATGCTTGGATGGCGCCTATAATAGCAGGCGTAAGCCCCCTCATCCCGACAGGTGGCGCTATCGGCTCTTAGGTTTCCCCTTGGAATACTCTAGAATGGCGGGACGCTAGCCAAGATTGAGCAGTGTCTGCTAGTGATTCAGCTTTGCTGATGGGCTGATGGGCTGATGGGCTGGTGTAGAGAATTTGATGTAGAGAAATTGAAATAACTAAGTGGATATAGCGGAGTTGTTGCGATGCGCCCTGATAGAATAGAGAAGCAGGCGACTGTGCTGCTGGATGTGATTGATTGTCGCCGTGACCCGACCCTGAAAGACACTTATCTGTCTGGTACAACGGTGGATATATCAGAAACTGGCATGAAGCTGTTGGCGAACCTGCAGATTCCTGTCGCCACTCGGCTTGGCCTGCGGCTGGATTTCCACACCCATTTGTACCGATTGGAAGGTGAAGTGCGTTGGGCCAAGGGTGAGGAGCATTGTATGGGTTTGCAACTTGACCCTAAAAGTCTGGATTACAGTGACTGGATTCGTATGTTTGAACTGGATTTATAGCGTCGGTCCACGTATCGTTCCGCCTTTCCAACTGCCAGACCCCTGTCATGCGTGTCAGTGACTTCGAATATGAGCTGCCCGAGCACCTAATAGCGCAATACCCGACTGACCAGCGCACCGCCAGTCGGTTGTTGCATCTGGATGCAACCACGGGGGCGATCGCCCACTATTACTTCAGGGACTTGACTCAATTACTGGCGCCAGCAGACTTGCTGGTGTTCAACAATACTCGAGTGATTCCCGCGCGATTTTTTGCCAGCAAGGCCACTGGTGGTAAGGTCGAGATTTTGTTGGAACGGGTGCTGGATGTGCACACGGCGATAGTTCAAATAAAAAGTAGTAAGACGCCACGGGCCGGCAGTTATTTGCAGCTCGACGGTCAGGGCGCTTTGATCAGGGTGATCGAAAAGCAAGGTGGCTTTTATCAGGTTGAGTTTCCGTCACCAGGCGTATTGGCTATCGCTGAGGCATGCGGGCATATGCCGCTGCCACCCTATATCACTCGCACTGACACGATTGCCGATCAGGCACGCTACCAAACGGTGTTTGCTGAAAAGCATGGCGCTGTTGCCGCGCCGACCGCTGGCTTACACTTTGACGAACCGCTGTTGGCGAATATCGCCGCCAAGGGGGTTGCTCAAGCGCAGGTGACCCTGCATGTGGGTGCCGGCACGTTTCAGCCGGTACGGGTCGAGACGGTAGAGGCCCATCAGATGCATGCCGAGCAGATTGAGCTGACGCAAACTGTATGCGATGCGGTCAATGCCTGTCGAGCGCGGCGAGGACGAGTAGTTGCCGTAGGTACTACAAGCGTCCGGTGTCTGGAGACAGCCTCAGTGTCAGGCTCGATTCAGCCCTACAAGGGTGATACTAATATCTTTATCTACCCAGGTTATGAGTTTCAATCGGTTGATGCGCTGGTGACAAACTTTCATTTGTCTGGGTCTACTCTGATGATGCTGGTCAGTGCCTTTGCGGGAGTTGAACCCATTCGTCATGCCTACCGAGTGGCGATAGAGGAAAACTATCGGTTTTTCAGTTATGGTGACGCGATGTTGATCACGCGTTGAAGGCTGGTTTTTGAGCAGATTACCGCACATTTTTCGCCAATGCTTTTTTAGTCGAATAGTTAACTCGTCCCTTACTTTTTCCACTACTTTTCCACTACTTTTTCCGATACCGAGGTAAACCACGCTCGTGAAGTTTGATGTTTCCCATACTGATGGTCATGCTCGACGCGGTCAGTTAACGCTGGCCCACGGGGTAGTGCAAACCCCTATATTCATGCCCTGTGGTACCTATGGCTCGGTGAAGGGCATGATGCCTTCAACCCTGAACGAGATAGGGGTGCAGATATTGCTAGGTAATACGTTTCATCTGATGCTGCGTCCCGGCATGGAGGTGATCAAGCAGCATGGCGGTCTGCATGGGTTTATGGCCTGGAACAAACCGATCCTGACTGATTCAGGTGGTTTTCAGGTATTCAGTTTGGGTGACTTGCGAAAAATCACAGAGGCGGGTGTTAAGTTCAAATCTCCGATTAATGGCGATGAGGTTTTTCTCGATCCCGAACGGTCGATGCAGATCCAGACGGTCCTGAATTCAGATATCGCTATGGTATTTGACGAATGCACGCCTTATCCCGCAGAGAAGTCGGCGGTAGCGACTTCCATGGAGTTGTCGATTCGTTGGGCCAAACGCAGTGCCGATGAGTTTGCTCGTCTGGATAATCGCAATGCGTTGTTCGGGATTGTTCAGGGCGGTATACACCTGGATTTGCGCGATATCTCTCGCCAGGCGCTTCTGGATATTGGCTTCGATGGCTATGCGATCGGTGGCCTTTCTGTGGGTGAGCCCAAAGCTGAGATGATGGAAGTGGTGGCACATGTGGCACCCCAGTTGCCCGCCGATAAGCCCCGTTATCTGATGGGTGTCGGCACACCTCAGGATCTGGTTGAGTGTGTACTGCGCGGCGTTGATATGATGGATTGTGTGATGCCGACCCGTAATGCTCGAAACGGCCATCTCTTTACCTCTGTGGGCGTGGTAAAGATTCGAAATGCTATTCATAAGATCGATGATAGTCCGCTAGACCCCAACTGCGACTGCTACACCTGTCAAAATTTCACTCGAGCCTACCTGCATCATCTGGACCGCTGTAGTGAGATGCTCGGTGCGCAACTCAATACACTGCATAATCTCCACTATTACCTGAAACTCATGGCGGGCTTGCGGTCAGCAATTGAAACGGCTGACCTGCAGGTGCATGTGGCGAAGCTTTACGACGGTTGGTCGATGGCCAGGCCCTAGCTGCTGACACGATTTGTTGGCGGAATCGTTTGCCTATAGCGGCCTGATTCTGGAGAATACGTTTTTTTCAACAGTGCTTCGAATCATCAGCGTTTAGCGACATAGGCGCGTATTAAAGAGAGTAAAGCCAATGAGTAACTTTTTTATTCCAGCTGCGATGGCGGCAGACGCGGCAGGCGGAAGCGGCCCGATACCGGGCATGGACATTTTTATTATTATTGCCTTTGCGCTGGTTTTCTATTTTATCGTATGGCGTCCACAGAGTAAGCGTGCGAAGGAACACAAGGAATTGGTCGGCGGCCTGAGCAAAGGTGATGAAGTGGTCACCAGCGGTGGAATACTCGGGAAAATCACGAAGGTCGAAGAGCAGTTTGTGGTTGTCGAGATTGCTGAGAAAGTCGAAATCAAAGTACAAAAAGGTGCGATAGCATCGGCGTTGCCAAAAGGCACGATCAAAAGTATCTAGCCTGTGCTGAATACCTATCCCCTTTGGAAAAACCTGCTGGTTGTGTTCGCCATCTCGCTTGGCGTGGTCTATGCCTTACCCAATATCTACCAGCCGGACTACGCGATTCAGATCTCTTCTGAAACCAGTGGTGTGGCGGTCACTGATCGAGCCTTGAAGACGGCGACTGACGCCCTTGACGCAGCTGGCCTGAAATACTTTGGGGCAGAATTGGGTGATAGAAACGTGCTCATTCGACTGCCCGATGACGACACACAATTGAAAGCCAAGACGGTGATTCAGCGGTCCCTGCACGACCTAAAGCAGCGCTATGTGGTGGCTTTAAATTCGGCGCCGACAACGCCCCAGTGGTTGAACGATTTACGAGCGGCGCCAATGAAGTATGGCCTTGACCTGCGTGGTGGGGTTCATTTTCTGATGGAGGTCGATACCCGCAGTGTCATCAGCGAACGCATGAGCAGCCTTGAAGCCGATGTGAAGCGAAAACTGCGAGAAGAGAAAATCCGCTATAAGGAAGTGGATGCCAGCAATTCCGGCGTTTTGAAGATCTCTTTTGAAGACAGCGAAACCCGCATTGCTGCTCAGCGTCTGCTTGAGTCTCAGTACCGAGAGTTTATTTTTGCGTCCGGCGCCGACGGCCTGCCTTTTATCAGTTTGACGATCACCGCAGATACCATCAAGTCCATTGAGGACTTTGCGGTTAGTCAAAACTTACAAACGATCCGCAATCGCGTGAATGAGTTAGGGGTGTCTGAGCCTCTGGTTCAACGGCTGGGACGGAATCGAATTGTCGTTGACTTGCCTGGTGTTCAGGACACAGCCGAGGCCAAGCGCATTCTGGGTAAAGTCGCCACGCTGGAATTTCGACTGGAAGCCCAGGCAGATGCGCCGCGATCCACCACAGTCGCCTATGACTACGAAGGACGCGCAGTGAATCTGGAGCGCAATGTCGTCATAAAAGGTGAGCGAGTCGTTGATGCTCAGGTGGGCTTTGATCCGGATTCCGGCCTGCCACAGGTCAACATCACCCTCGACGGCGATGGCGGTAATATGATGCACCGCGCCACTCGAAATAATATTGGACGGCGCCTGGGCGTCGTGTTTATTGAGACCAAGACCCGTGACAGCTACGAGATGGTCGATGGTGAAGAAGTCCGCAAAACAACGCCCTATGTAGAACGCCGAGTGATCAGTTTAGCGACTGTGCAGGCGGCCCTAGGCGTGCAGTTTCGTATCACCGGTTTGCAGGCAGGCGAAGCCCGTGAACTGTCGTTATTGCTTCGAGCGGGGGCCTTGGCTGCCGATATGTTTATTGCCGAAGAGCGCACAGTCGGCGCCAGTTTAGGCAAGGAGAATATCGAATTGGGTGCGATTTCGGTCGCGGTCGGTTTAAGTTTAGTGCTGTTGTTCATGCTGGTTTACTACAGAGTGTTCGGCCTCGCAGCCAATGTGGCTTTGTTGGCAAATTTGGTGCTGCTGGTGGCGATCATGTCGAGTCTAGGCGCGACCCTGACACTGCCGGGTATCGCGGGTATTGTCTTGACCGTGGGTATGGCGGTGGATGCGAATGTCCTGATTTTTTCTCGAATTCGAGAGGAGCTGGCGAATGGCATGTCGCCTCAAGCGGCGATTAATGCAGGCTTCGAGCGAGCTTTTGTGACGATATTTGACGCCAATATTACCACCTTGATTGTAGCCTTGATTCTTTATTCGATTGGTACGGGTTCTATCAAGGGCTTTGCGGTGACGCTATCGATCGGTATCCTGACATCAATGTTTACTGCCATCTTGTGCACCAGAGCGATCATCAATCTGATCTACGGTGGGCGCAACGTGAAAAGTCTGGCGATATGAATCCGGACCCCAACTTTGGCGATAACCCATGAGCTCCAAAGATTCAAAAATTGATTTTATGAAGTACCGGAATATAGCCGGTAGTATTTCATTAGCGCTAGTCTTGGCTTCGCTGGTGTCGCTGGCGTTTAACCAGGTGGAGTGGGGGTTGGACTTCACCGGTGGCACGCTGGTAGAAGTGGCTTACGAAAATCCGGTTGATCCCGGTGATATTCGAGCTGAGCTTGATGGCGCGGGTTTCAGCGGCCATGTCGTACAATTCTTTGGCTCTGAACGCGATATCCTCGTGCGCATCCCGCCGCAGAAGAATCTCAGCGACCGTGAAAACGCATCGCTTGGCGACGAAGTCTTGAAGGTGCTGGTGGTGAAAGCCGGTGAGGGAGTTTCTCTGCGGCGGTCTGAGTTTGTCGGTCCTGCGGTCGGTGAAGAACTCACGAACCAGGGCGGTTTAGGCATGTTGACGGCGCTCGCCGCAGTTATGCTTTACATCGCCATGCGATTCCAATTGAAGTTCGCGATTGGCGCGGTGATTGCGCTGTTTCATGATGTCATCATTATCCTGGGGATATTTTCGGTGACTCGCTGGGATTTTGATTTGACTGTGCTGGCGGCCATATTGGCCGTGATTGGTTACTCATTGAATGACACGATTGTGGTTGCCGATCGAATTCGAGAGAACTTTCGCAAGATTCGTCGAGGGTCGTCGCTGGATATTATTAATACGTCGTTAAACCAGACGTTGGGACGCACCATCGTCACGTCCTTGACCACTTTGCTGGTGCTGATCGCGTTGTATTTCCTGGGGGGCGAGTTGATCCGTGGTTTTGCAGAAGGCTTGATTATCGGCGTCGTGATTGGGACCTATTCCTCTATCTATATCGCGGCGAACGTGTTGGTGATGCTGCATATCTCCAAAGAAGATCTGGCGATTCCGGTTAAGGAAGGCGCTGAAGACCCTGATCTGCTGGGCTGAATCGACCAGACAGCGTCCCGTCGGAAGTGATGGCCGAAAGCGGGACGGCGTTTAGTCGCGTAAAACAGCGACCTGAATGTGCAACGGGGGAGACTAGCCCAGATGTTTTTTGATCAGCGGCGCGAGACTTCTAAAACACTTGGGTGATGCGGCAATGATGTTGCCGGACTTTAAGTACTGGGTGCCGCCGTTGAACTCGCCCAACAGTCCGCCGGTCTCCTGCACCATCAAAGCCCCGGCAGCTGTGTCCCAGATATTGAGCTGGTGCATCCACATGCCGTCCAGTCTGCCGGCGGCGACCCAGGCGAGGTCTAACGCTGCACTACCTGCCTGGCGCATGATGGCGCCTTCACCGAGCAACTGTTGATAGATCAGTGCTTGCTGTTCAGCGATAGCTTGCTCGCGCCCGCCAGTTGAGATCAGGGCTCCCTGCAGAGAGGTCTTGCTGCCTACCCTGAGTCTGCGACCATTGAGCGCGCAACCCTTACCGCGACTGGCAACAAACTCTTCCTGGCGAATGGGGTCAAGGATGACCGCGTGTTCCATTTTACCGTTGCGTAAGCAGGCGATGGAGATGCAGAAGTGGGGAATGTTATGCACAAAGTTGGTCGTGCCATCAATGGGGTCGATGAACCACTCATATTCAGCGCCGTCGTTATCGATATTCTGGGCACCTTCTTCACCATGAAAGGCGTGGTCGGGAAAGGTGGTTTTCAAGGCGTCAATGAGCGCATATTCCACTTCCTTGTCGATATTGGTTACATAGTCATTGCGGCCTTTTTCGCTCACCTTGATCAAGTCAGGGCGGTCAAAGGCGCGCGTAATGCGAGGCGCTACCAGGCGTGCGGCGCGTAGCGCCATATTGGCCATCGGTTCCATAGTTTTTATCCAACAATTGTCATAAAGAGCAGTCAAGCGCCATTGAAATGATGATCTGGCATAATTTCGGCGGGGCATCATAGCATTTTACGTGTAGAATTACGCCGCCTGAATCGTTCCTTGAAGACATCCAATGCATAAAGCTGTTGATAATCTGTTTCCCCTGGTGCGTATAGTCCTGGTCGAAACCAGTCATCCCGGTAATATCGGTGCAGCGGCGCGGGCCATGAAGAATATGGGCCTGACACAGTTGGTGCTGGTAAACCCCAAAGATTTTCCAGATGACAAGGCGTTCAGGCGCGCAGCCAGTGCCGTTGACGTGGTCAGTTCGGCGCGAGTTGTAGAAACCTTGGATGAAGCCATTGAAGGTTGTCAGCTGGTGTTGGGTACTTCGGCCCGAGATCGACGGATACCCTGGCCGATGCTTGATCCGCGCGCCTGTGGCGAAAAAGTCGTTGCCGAGCAGGCCGCAGGGGCGAAGATAGCCATCATCTTCGGGCGCGAATCTCGTGGTCTGAAAAACGAGGAATTACAGAAGTGCCATTATCATGTGAATATTCCCACCGGTGAGGCCTACAGTTCATTGAATCTGGCCATGGCCGTACAGGTGCTTTGCTACGAGGTATTGCAGGCAAGTCTTAAAATGGCACCTTTGGTGGAAAAATGGGATATGGCCTATGCAACCACTGAATCCGTTGAGCATCTGTTTCAGCATCTGGAGGAGACGCTGGTGCAGGTTGAGTTCCATGATCCGGAGAACCCGCGGCAATTATTGACACGTCTTCGCCGCCTCTTTAATCGCGTTCGACTGGACGAAATGGAGGTCAACATCCTGCGCGGATTCTTGACGTCCGTGAATAAACTTGGCCGCCTTCAATCGCGGACAGCGGTCAAGGGAACAATACCCGACTAATCTGGTCAACTATTGAAATACTGTGACAGGGCTGGCAAAATAACCAATCTAATTAGTCGGATATTACGTATAGTGTGGTTGCAGCAAGACTCCGTGGATCAGAAACAGATCGAGGGTAAAAAGCGATGAGGTTAACCGCAAAAGGGCGATATGCCGTGACGGCGATGTTAGACTTGGCGGTACATGAGGGCGAAGGCCCGACGAGCCTGGCAGACATTTCTGAACGGCAAGGCATTAGCCTGTCTTATCTTGAGCAGCTGTTTGCGAAATTACGTCGCAGTCACCTGGTCAAAAGTGTCCGTGGCCCAGGCGGTGGGTATCAATTAACCCGCGCAGCAAGCAGTATCTATGTGGCTCAGATTGTTGATTCGGTCGATGAAATAGTGGATGCCACGCGCTGCGCCGGTAGAGCCAACTGCAATCATGGAGAAACCTGTCTGACTCATGAGCTCTGGTCGGACCTGTCAAGCCAGATCCATCAGTTTTTGAGTGATATTGATCTGGCCAGTATTATTGCCAAACGGGAAGTGCGCGAACGTGCCGCCCGACAACACATGAAGCGTGATGACCTCATCCGCATGCCTGCTGAGGAAGTAGAAGCATGAAGTTTCCTATTTATTTTGATTACGCTGCGACGACCCCAGTTGATCCTCGTGTTGCTCAGAAGATGAGTGAGTGTTTGCTCGCAGAAGGCAATTTCGGTAATCCAGCGAGCCGCTCTCACAAGTATGGTTGGGAGGCAGAGGAGGCTGTTGAGTTAGCTCGCCGTCAGGTAGCGGACCTGATTCATGCTGACCCGCGAGAGATTGTCTGGACCTCCGGCGCTACTGAATCCGACAATCTGGCGATCAAGGGAGTGATGCATTTTTACAAGACCAAAGGCAAGCACCTCATCACCTCGCGTATTGAGCACAAGGCGGTTCTGGATACCTGTCGTCATCTCGAGCGGGAAGGGTTTGAAGTGACCTATCTGGAGCCTGGCAGCGATGGCATAGTCACGCCAGATCAAGTGGCGAAAGCGATTCGTGAAGACACGGTTTTAGTGTCGATCATGCACGTCAATAACGAGATAGGTGTGGTCAATGATATCGCGGCCATTGGTGAAGTCTGCCGCGCCAGAAAAGTATTTTTCCATGTTGATGCAGCACAGAGTGCGGGTAAGACCGATATCGATATGGAGGCGATGAAGGTCGATCTCATGTCCCTCTCCGCGCACAAGATGTATGGTCCCAAGGGGGTAGGTGCGCTCTATGTCCGGCGCAAGCCAAGAATTCGACTCGAGGCCCAAATGCATGGTGGTGGTCACGAGAGAGGCATGCGTTCTGGTACGCTGGCCACACACCAGCTGGTCGGTATGGGTGAGGCCTGCAGAATAGCAAAGGCTGAGATGCACGAAGAGCAGAAACGTATCGGCGCACTGCGTGAGCGTCTGTGGCAAGGTTTGCAGGACATAGAGGAAGTTCATGTGAACGGCAGCATCGACAAGCGGTTGCCTGGTTGGCTTAATGTGAGTTTCAACTATGTTGAAGGCGAGTCGTTGATTATGTCGCTGAGTGATCTAGCGGTATCCTCGGGATCAGCCTGTACCTCTGCCAGTCTTGAGCCTTCTTATGTGTTGCGGGCACTGGGCCTGAATGACGAGATGGCACACAGCTCATTGCGTTTCAGCATCGGGCGCTTTACCACCGAGGAAGATATTGATTATGCCCTTGGTAAAATCCATCAGGCGGTCAGCAAGCTACGTGAGTTATCACCGCTGTGGGATATGTATAAAGATGGTGTCGATCTGACCAAGATCGAATGGGCCGCGCACTAAGCGTATCCCGCCGAGCCGCAGACGACAACAGACAGGATCTTAGGAGAAGTAACATGGCATACAGCGACAAAGTAATGGACCACTACGACAACCCGCGTAATGTCGGCAAGATGGATGATGCCGATGACAGCGTCGGCACCGGTATGGTCGGCGCGCCGGCTTGCGGTGACGTCATGCGTCTGCAGATTAAGGTCAATGCTGACGGTATTATTGAGGATGCCAAATTCAAGACCTACGGCTGTGGTTCGGCAATTGCATCAAGCTCTTTGCTGACGGAATGGGTCAAGGGCAGAACCCTCGATGAGGCAGCTTCAATTAAAAATACCGAGATTGCTGAGGAGTTGGCTTTGCCGCCGGTAAAAATCCACTGCTCTGTACTTGCTGAGGATGCCATCAAGGCGGCAGTGAAGGACTTTAGGGCCAAGCATGCAGCCGAGCGACAGGCAGCGGTCGCGGTCGGCGAGTAAGGGCACTGGTGTAGGGAGCTAGGCGAATATGGGTATTAGTCTGACAGAAAAAGCCGCTGAGCATATCGGCAGCTACCTGAGCAGTCGCGGCAAGGGTGTGGGTATTCGCTTGTCTGTAAAGACGACTGGCTGCTCCGGGCTAATGTATGTGCTTGAGCCCGTGGACGTGCCTGCTCCAGAAGATCAGCTATTTAAGAGTCAGGGAATCGACGTCTTCGTTGATCCTAAAAGTCTGATTTATGTCGATGGTACTGAAATGGACTACGTCAAGCAGGGACTCAACGAAGGCTTTGAGTTCAAGAACCCCAACGTCCAGGCTGAGTGTGGCTGTGGTGAGAGCTTCACGGTATAGCAATCCCGCATGGGTGATCGCTGTTTGCAAAGCGCCCTGTCTGTCAAAGCTCTCTGTCTGTCAAAGCTCTCTGTCTGTCAAAGCTTTAGAGCTGCCTTTAACCTACGTTTGATGACGCATCGATCTCACTGTGAACATAAACCTCCAAGACAACTTCTTTGTGATTTTCCAGTTACCCGTCAGCTATCGAGTAGAGCTGGCTGCTCTTGACAGCCGCTACCGAGACTTACAGCGGAGTGTGCACCCAGACAAACATGTTGGGGCGTCTGATCAGGACAAGCGTCTGTCAATGCAATGGGCGACGGTGATAAATGAAGCTTATGCCACCTTGAAGTCACCGCTGAAGCGGGCAATCTATATGTTTACTCTGCGAGGTTTTGATATAGCGTCTAACCCGACCCTGCCAGGCGATTTTCTCATGGCGCAGATCGAGCGTCGCGAGGCGCTTGAAGATATCAGTAGTGACATTGATGGGCTGAAAGATCTGAAGCAGTTCAAGTCTAAATTAGTTGCTGAGCAGGCGCTATTGGAGACAGACTTCGCGGCGCAAATTGACGAACAGTTGGCAGCGGCTGAACTGACCATCTACAAGATGCAATTCCTGCATAAGCTCTACAATGAAGCGGATCTCCTCGAAGAGAGTTTGCTCGACTATTAGCCTGTTTGAAGGATCGAATTTTCAGCAGGAAAACCCTGACAAAAAGGTGCAAGACACAGTTTATGGCATTGTTGCAAATTACAGAACCGGGCCAGGCGGTCGATCCGCATCAACGCAAGCGCGCTGCGGGTATCGATCTTGGCACCACCAATTCTCTGATAGCCAGTGTGCGAAGTGGTCGTGCGATTACCCTGCCAGATGCATCTGGTGAGCATTTGTTACCATCGGTGGTCCGCTATGCCGCCGACGGCTCTGTCATTATCGGTGGTCAAGCGCTTGCAGCGGCGAGCGCGGACCCATTGAATACCATCGTATCAGTCAAAAGATTCATGGGACGCGGTATCAAGGATATCGAAACTCTGGGTGAGCGCTTGCCTTACGAATTTGTTGAAACCGAGTCGGGCATGCCCCGCATTGCGGTGACCTGCGGTCAGGTCAGCCCGGTAGAAGTGTCTGCTGAGATCTTAAAAACACTGGCGCTGCGGGGTGAAGAGTCATTGGGCGGCAAACTGGACGGCGTCGTGATTACTGTGCCGGCCTATTTCGATGACGCTCAGCGTCAGGCAACCCGTGATGCGGCGAAACTGGCGGGTTTGAATGTTTATCGATTGCTGAATGAACCGACGGCAGCAGCGGTGGCTTATGGCCTTGATTCAGCTGCGGAAGGTCTGATTGCAGTTTATGACCTGGGTGGCGGTACTTTTGATATCTCTTTGTTGCGCCTTCATCGTGGTGTTTTTGAGGTTTTGGCGACCGGAGGGAATTCAGCCTTGGGGGGCGATGATTTTGACCGTAAAGTTGCCGAGTGGCTGATCAGTGAAGCTGGTTACACGGGTCAAATCAGTCATGCTCAGTCGCGCTTGCTGATGACTGAGTCGCGGCGAATAAAGGAGCAGTTATCGACGAAAGAAAATCTAACTATCAACATTGATAGTGAAGATTTTCATTATCAGGGCGGCTTGACGCGGTCCCAATTTGATCTGCTCATTACGGACCTGGTGGCTGAGTCTCTGAAGGCATGTCGACGCGTGGTTCGAGATGCCGGCGTCACTATCGCAGACATTCAGAGCGTAGTGCTGGTGGGTGGCTCGACGCGAGTACCGTTGGTGCGGTCTCAGGTTCGCGATTTTTTCGAGGCGGAACCGCTCAGCGAGATAGACCCGGACAAAGTGGTGGCTCTCGGTGCGGCGATTCAGGCCAACATACTGGCAGGGAACAAGCCGGACGCTGAAATGTTGTTGCTAGATGTGTTGCCGCTGTCTTTGGGGCTGGAAACTGTAGGCGGGCTGGTAGAGAAGATTATTCACCGCAATACAGCGATTCCGATTTCCAAGGCGCAGGAATTCACAACTTATAAAGATGGACAGACAGCCATGTTGATCCATGTTGTCCAGGGCGAAAGGGAGCGGGTGGTTGATTGTCGATCTTTGGCGCAATTTGAACTGCGCGGTATTCCGCCGATGGTCGCGGGTGCCGCGCGAATTGCCGTCATGTTTCAGGTAGATGCTGATGGCCTAATGTCGGTCTCGGCGATGGAATTGAGTACCGGGGTAGAGGCGCAAATTGTGGTTAAGCCGTCCTATGGGCTCACCGATGTGGAGATTACCGAGATGCTGAAGGCATCTTTTGAATTTGCGGCCGAGGATATTCGGCTTAGATCCGTGACTGAAGCCAGAGTCGATGCGCGCAGCCTGCTTAATGCGGTGGGCGCCGCCTTGGCGAAAGATGGCGCGGCCCTGTTGAATGCTGATGAAATCCAGGCGATAGAGTTGGCCATGACCGATCTCGAGCAGGTCATAGAGAGTGATTCCAGTCAGGATATTACCCAGGCCACAACAAAACTGGGTGCGGCCAGCGACCATTTCGCAGCACTGCGTATGAACGCGAGCGTCAAACAGGCGCTCGCAGGCCATCAGATTGAAGAGTTTGAAACCGAACCAAAGGACTAACCGTGACCCAGATTATTATATTACCGAACGCCGAAAGATGTCCTGATGGCGCCGTACTCGAGGTTGAGCCCGGCACCAACCTGATTGAGGCAGTTTTGGCGCACGGCATTAATATAGAGCATGCCTGTGAAATGGCTTGTGCTTGCACGACCTGTCATGTGGTGATCAGAGAAGGCTTTGACGCGTTAGAGCCGTCTGAGGAACTCGAGGATGATCTTCTCGATAAGGCCTGGGGACTCGAGCCAGATTCTCGGCTGAGCTGTCAGGTGACGGTGGGGGATGAAGATCTGGTGATTGAGATCCCCAAATATACGATTAACCAGGTGTCAGAAAATCATTAGGGTGAGCTGATGGGATTGAAGTGGACAGACGTTAATGAAATCGCCATCGAGCTGTATGAAGCCCATCCGGACGTGGATCCTCTTGGCATTCGATTTACTGACCTGCACCGCTGGGTCATGGCTTTGCCCGATTTTGATGACGATGCTAATCGTTCGGGTGAGAAAATTTTGGAAGCCATTCAGGCCGCCTGGCTAGACGAAGCGCAGTAGAGAGGTTGCGCGCAACTGCCAGCAGGCCCACATGCGCATTGATGCCAAGGCTGCGGGGCGTGTTCCCCCTTGGCGCTTAGACAAGAAAATGCCGGTTTGTTCTGCCAGTCACACAGGCTATAATCCGCGCCCTTGAGTCTCCTGGTCGGTGATTTGACCGGCCATCAAGCCTTTTTTCGAAGGTTTATTTATCAGGTATCGAACATCTGGAATAAAAGTCGGAAAATATGGGCTTAATCCTGCTTAAACCCGAGTATAATGTCGGGTTAATTTTTATTGACCCCTTTCGAAAGGGTTCGAAGTGGTTCAAAACAACATTCTAATAAGGAGTATGTAGTAATGGCGGTTGAAAAGACCTTTTCTATGATTAAACCCGATGCCGTGGCCAAGAATGTGATCGGCGAGATTATATCGCGGTTTGAAAAGGCGGGGCTGCAGATTATTGCGTCACGCATGGCTCATTTGACCAAGGCTGAGGCTGAAGGCTTCTATGCCGAGCACAAGGGGCGTCCATTTTACAATGACTTGGTGAACTATATGTCCTCCGGGCCAGTCGTACTTCAGGTATTGAAAGGGGAGAACGCGGTGCTTAAAAATCGCGAACTGATGGGCGCGACGAATCCAAAGGATGCTGCACCAGGCACCATTCGTGCGGATTTTGCCGAATCTATCGACGCCAATGCCGTGCACGGTTCAGACGCCGTGGCATCGGCGGCACGAGAAATCAGTTACTTTTTCGCCGAAGACCAAATTTGCGATAGATAGAGATAGTCAACACAGGATAGCGCAGATGGCGAGTGTCAGGCTGAATTTTTTGGGGTTCACCCGATCACAGTGGGAAGCACTGCTAATAGAGCTGGGTGAGAAGCCCTATCGGGCGCCGCAAATCATGAAGTGGATTCATCATCGCTATGTAGATGATTTTGCTGAAATGTCTGATATCAGCAAGAAGCTGCGCCAACAGTTGGCTGAGCTGGGGGACATTCGCGAACCGGCAATCGTCACCGAACGCGTCTCCCAGGATGGCACCCGCAAATGGCTGGTGCGAGCCGAGTCTGGTAGTGCTATCGAAACTGTGTTTATTCCCGAGGATAATCGCGGCACCTTATGCGTCTCGTCTCAGGTTGGGTGCGCGCTGGACTGCAGTTTTTGCTCAACGGGCAAGCAAGGCTTTAACAGTGACCTGACCGCTGCAGAAATAGTAGGCCAGTTGCGAATAGCGCGCAAAGTGCTGGAAAAGGCTTATCCGGATCGAAGCCGCGCAGTGACTAACGTTGTGTTGATGGGAATGGGCGAGCCGCTGCTGAATTTCGACAATGTTATCGCTGCAGTTGAGTTGATGATGGATGACTTGGCCTATGGTATTTCAAAGCGCAAGGTGACCATATCCACCTCGGGCGTGGTGCCATCGATTTACAAATTGGTAGGTACAACGGATGCATCCCTGGCGATTTCTTTGCATGCGCCGAATGATGAGCTGCGCAACCAGTTAGTACCTATCAATCGTAAATATCCCATTGAAACCCTGCTCGCGGCCTGCCGAACTTACGCGGCCACCTTAGGTGACAAACGAACCATCACCGTGGAATACACCCTCATGGACGGTGTAAATGAGCAGCCTGAGCATGCGGAACAGTTAGTCGAGCTGCTTGAGGATTTTCCTTGTAAAATCAATCTGATTCCGTTTAATCCTTTCCCGGGGTCTGGCTATAAAAGGCCAAGTCAGGTCGCAGTTCGAGCCTTTCAGGAACGACTGCTAAGGGGCGGCTATTCGGTCACTGTCAGAACCACACGAGGGCAGGACATTCAGGCTGCTTGTGGGCAATTAGTGGGTGAGGTGGAAGACAAGACTCGGCGGCAGGAAACCTATCGACGAATTGCTGCGGAAGCTGTGGTATGAGTATGCGATCCGTTGGTCTCAGTCTGGCAATCTTGCTGCTTGCTGGATGCGTGTCCGACGGTGGAGAACCCAAGCGCAAGGTGAACACTCAGGCGCAGGTAGATGCCCTGTTAGGTCTGGGGGTCGGTTACATTCGCAACCAGGAGTATGCGCGGGCAAAGGAGAACTTGACCAAAGCACTCAGCATCGATCCCGGCTCGGCATCGGCGCACAACCTGTTCGGGTTGCTTTTTCAGTTAGAGGGAGAGCCAGATCTGGCTGATAGCTATTTTCGGCGTGCGATTCGGCTCGACCCAAAGCTTTCAATGGCGCGGAACAACTATGGTGCTTTTTTGTTTGAGCAAGGCCGTTATGAGGATGCCATAGAGCAATTGGAAATTTGCGCTGAGGATCGGCTCTATGGTGCTCGAGCAACCGTGTTTGAGAATCTAGGAGTGAGCTACCAGCGATTGAACCGATCAGGCGAAGCGGAGGCAGCATTTGTTAAAAGTTTGCAGCTCAATCCCAGTCAGGGTCGAGCATTGCTCGAGTTGGCAGAAATTCGTTTTGAACAAAACAACTATGTTGAGGCAAACCAGCTGTTGCTGCGCCATAGCGCATTGGTGCAGCCGTCGGCACGAAGTCTGTGGCTGGGAATAAGGTTAGCTCGGGTTCTACAGAACTCAGATGATGAGGCCAGTCAGGCCTTGGCATTAAAAAACCTGTTCCCTACATCTAAGGAATTTCAGCTATATCAAGGCAGCAGAAAACTATGAGTGAACTAGATCCTATCGGTGCTCCAGAGGAGCTACCCCAGGTCTCAATCCTGCTGGCCAAGGCGCGTCGAGCCAAAGGATTAAGCCAGGAAGATGTCGCTGACGAGCTCTATCTGACGAGCACGCTTATTCGCCAAATTGATGAAGGTCAGTTCGAGCGACTAGCGAAACCTGCTTACGTTCGAGGTTATTTGCGAGCTTATGCGAAACTGGTCGATTTGAGCCCGGACGATGTCGTCGCGGCCTACAATGAGACCCAACAGGCGGAAGTCGACCCTTCTGAGATTCATGAGGTCATCGAAGAGCCGGCCAGTGCCAATCGATTTACGGGTCCAGTATTCCAGACAGCACTGGTAGGCTTGGGGCTCATCATTTTAGTCATGTTGCTCGTCTGGCTTTTTGCGGATGATGAGACGAATCGAACGGCCTACAGGCCTGCTCAAATTGACACGCAGGACGAGGTGGCGCTGACGGAGGCGCTGCAACCGCCGAGTCTTGTGGCAGAGGCAAGCTCGCCTGGGGCGAGCGAAACTGTAGATGAACTAAGCACTGGCGCCTCACCTGTCCAAACTGACGCTCAGTCAGATGAGGCGCCAGTGCTTAGTTCAGCTGCAGATCAGGTCCTGCCAGCATCTACGCAATCAGCGGCGCCGGCAAAGCCCGTTCAAAGCAAGCCAGCCCAAGAGCCAACAGCGGCAGGCCAGTCTTTACCGGAAAAACCGATCGAGGCTCTGCAGATGCTGGATGTAGCCTCGGCGAAAGACAACGAAGGATTCTCAGAAAGAGTCAGCATCAGCCGATCCAGGCAAGGTGACGGCGTCTTAATTACAGTCACTGCAGACGGTGATGATAAGCTCGAGTTCAGTTTTACCGACGAGTGCTGGATTGAAGTGGCAGACGTGACTGGCAATGAAATATACGGCGATTTAAATCGTGCGGGCGACACGCTGATTGTGTTTGGCGAAGCGCCATTTGAGGTGTTGTTTGGCAAAGCGCCGGCGGCTCAAATGACCTTCAACGGTCGACCGATCCCCCTTGATCGCTATACGGCGCGAGATTTGACGGCAAAAATCACGTTGCCTCAATAAAGACCCAGATAACTTGCTATTAACCATCCATTAACAAGACGACTGTAGCGAAAACAACCATGCGTACTGACTCGAATATAAAGCGACGCAAAAGCCGCCAGATTATGGTTGGCAATGTACCGGTGGGTGGTGATGCCCCCATCGCCGTGCAGAGTATGACCAATACAGAGACTACCGATATAGCCGCTACTGTGGCGCAAATTCGACGCCTCGAAGCGGTGGGTGCAGATATTGTCAGGGTCTCGGTACCCAGCATGGACGCCGCCGAAGCCTTTGGCCGCATTCGACAACAGGTGAAAGTGCCGCTGGTCGCGGATATTCACTTTGACTACAAGATTGCCCTCAAGGTCGCCGAGCTCGGTGTTGATTGCCTGCGGATCAATCCGGGCAATATCGGCAATCCGACCCGAGTGAAGGCGGTGATCGACACGGCGAGAGACAAAAATATTCCAATCCGCATCGGCGTCAATGCCGGATCCTTAGGTAAGGATCTGTTGCGTAAGTATAAGGAACCGAACGCGGCAGCCATGGTTGAGTCCGCCTTGCGGAATATTGATCTGCTCGATAAGGCTGATTTTCAAAACTACAAATTAAGTATGAAGTCGTCAGATATTTACATGGCCATGGAAGCCTATCGAACGATCGCTGGCATGATTGATCAACCGCTACACCTGGGTATCACCGAAGCCGGCGGCTTGCGGTCTGGCACAGTCAAGTCGGCGGCGGGTCTGGCACCACTGCTCATGGATGGTATCGGCGATACTATTCGAATCTCACTGGCTGCTGATCCGGTTGAAGAAGTGAAAGTCGGTTTTGATCTGCTTAAAGCGCTCCACCTGCGTTCAAAGGGTATTCACTTTGTTGCCTGTCCCAGTTGCTCTCGGCAAAACTTTGATGTGATCGGTACAATCAACGAATTGGAGCGACGTTTTGAAGATATTACGACGCCGCTGGACGTCGCGATCATCGGATGTATTGTTAACGGGCCGGGTGAGGCGAAAGAGGCGGAAATTGGTCTCACGGGAGCAACGCCAAATAACCTGGTCTACACAGATGGTAAGCCAGATCACAAGGTGAGTAATGCAGACCTTGTGGATCACCTTGAAGGGGTTATTCGAAAGCGAGTTGCGGACAAAGAAAAGGCGCTGGCAGCAGAAGCGCAATTGATTGCCAAGAGCGTCGGGTAGGGTCAAGCGCGTGAAAATTCAAGCAATCCGTGGCATGCAAGATCTGCTGCCTCGGCAACAGGCAGTATTTAGTCACATTACGGTAACCGTCAGTGACGTTATGGCAGCCTATGGCTATCAAAAAATCGGTTTGCCGGTTTTGGAATCTACCGCGCTGTTCAAGCGTGCTGTCGGCGAAGCGACGGATATTGTTGAGAAGGAAATGTACACCTTTGACGACCGTAATGGTGAAAGCCTGACCTTGCGGCCGGAAGGAACGGCAGGTTGTGTGCGCATGGCAGAGCAACATGGTCTGACCTATAACCAGGTTCAGAGATTCTGGTATGCCGGTCCTATGTTTCGGCATGAGCGTCCGCAAAAGGGCCGTTATCGCCAGTTTGAGCAGATAGGCGCTGAATGTTTCGGCATGGCCGGGCCCGACATAGATGCTGAACTGCTGTTTATGACGGCAAGAATCTGGCAGGCGCTGGGACTGCAGGAGGACATTCAGCTGGAGCTCAACACGCTAGGCAACAGTGCTTCAAGATCGGCATTCAGAGCGGCGCTGGTTGATTATTTGACGACTCTCAAAGATGAGTTGGATGAAGATAGTCGGCGCCGATTGAACACGAATCCGCTACGTATTCTTGACAGTAAGGTCGAGAAGACCCAGGCGCTGTTAGTTGGTGGGCCAATTTTTCAGGAATATATCGACCCAGAATCTATGGCGCATTTCAATCAGTTACGTCGTTTGCTGGATGCGCGGCAGGTGAATTACAGCGTTAACCCGGCGATCGTTCGAGGTCTCGACTACTATAACAAGACAGTATTTGAATGGGTGACGGATACCTTAGGTGCGCAGAATACCGTCTGTGCCGGAGGCCGATACGATGGCCTGGTAGAGCAGCTGGGCGGAAAACCGACTCCCGGTATTGGTTTTGCGATGGGCCTTGATCGCTTGGCTCTGATGCTTGATCAGCGCTATGAGCCTCGAGCGATGGCCGATGTCTATGTGGCATCCAGCGGCGACGCTGCACGGCATAGGGCCATGTTACTGGCGGAAACCCTGCGAGACCGGTTTCCTGACCTGCGGGTGGTGGTGCATTGTACGGAAGGAAAATTCAAAGCTCAGCTGAAGAGAGCGGATGCCAGTAATGCTACAATAGCGTTAGTCATCGGTGAAGACGAAGTCGAGCGAGAAGAAGTGGGTTTCAAACACCTGCGCCATGACAGCCCACAAATCAATGTCGCGACAAGTGACATTTTCGAGCATCTCAGAAGAGTATTTTTGTAAGGAGTTGAACGTTGGTCACCGATAAGACAGAAGAAGAACAGGTAGAAGCGATCAAGAATTGGTTTGCTAAAAACGGGACATCTCTCGTGGCGGGTATTGTGCTCGCGCTGGGTAGCGTGTTTGGCTATCAAGCCTGGGAGAAATCGGTTCGCGATCAGGGCGAGAAGGCCTCAGGTATGTATGAAAACCTGACTGCTGCCGTCTCAGTCGGCCCCTTTGAGACCCTGTCGGACGAAAGTCGGTCTACGGCAGTTTTTATTGCGAACCAGCTGAAAGCAGAATATCCGGACTCAACCTATGCGCACTTTGCCGCTATGCAGCTAGCCAAGCTCGAGGTTGAGGCTGGTGCGCTCGACTCAGCGGCGACTGAGCTGCAATGGGTTCTAGACCAGAAAGTCGATGACTCACTCGCGGTATTGGTGCGATTGCGTCTGGCACAGGTCAAACTCGGTCAGGGAGAGTATGAGGCAGCCCTAGCCTTGCTTGATCAATCCAATATCGATGGCTATGCCAGTGCTTACGCCGAGCTAAGAGGTGACGTGTATTACGCCATGGACAGACTTGATGATGCTCGTCAGGCATATCAGGCGGCTGTGGCCCTTCTTAAGGAAGGGACTACCAAGCCGATGTTGAGCATGAAGCTTGAGGATTTAGTGTTGCCTGAGGTTGCCATTCCGGCGGACACAGCCGCGACTGAGGAAGATAGTCAATGATTCAGCCTGCAACCCAGCGAAAGCGCTATGCGCCAAGTCTTGCTCTGTCTTGCTTACTGCTACTGGGCGGTTGTTCCTGGTTCAGCGATGAAGAAGAAACGCGCGTGCCGGTTGAGCTGGTCAAGTTCAAGCCAGAAGTGACGCTGGCTTCTCGCTGGTCAGTGAGTCTGGGTCGAGGCGCGGAAGATAGCGCCGTGAAGCTGGTGCCGGGGCTGGTTGGCGGCAGAATATTCGGCGCTTCGGCGGATGGTCATGTCGTGGCAGTTGATACGGGCACTGGCAAGGTTGTCTGGAAGCGATCAGTTGTTGATTTTTACGGCGAAGAAGAACGCGCGATCGCCTTTGCTGAAGGTATTGATGCCATCACCGGTGGCGTAGGCGTTGGCGATGCTTTGGTGGTCGTCGGCTCTGCTGCGGGTGAAATTGTTGCTATGAATCAGTCTGACGGCAGCTTGGCATGGCGTGCGGCAACGACCAGCGAAGTGCTGTCGCCGCCTCAAGTGTTAAACGGCAGGGTCTTTGCTCAGTCTATCGATGGCAAACTTGCCGCGTTCGATGCCGGTAGTGGCGAGCGTAAATGGCTCTACTCGACCAGCATTCCAAGTTTGACGTTGCGCGGCACCAGCACGCCGATCGCAGATAAAGATTTTGTCATTGCGGGGTTTGCTAACGGTCGGGTTGCGATGCTGGATCAGGTTCGCGGCATGGTTGGCTTTGAGCAGAGGGCTGGTATTGGGCAGGGTCAATCGGATCTGGAGCGTTTGATCGATATTGATGGACAGATGGTGATGGATGGTCCGCTCGTCTACGCGGTGTCTTACCAGGGTAATCTGGTCGCAGTGGATGTGACTGCCAGAGGTCAGGTTCGCTGGTCACGTAAAGCCTCAAGTGTCGTGGGCTTGGGCATTGGGTTTGGCAATATCTATCTGGCTGAAGAAGACAGTAGGCTGACTGCGATCAGTACCGAAACCACTGACGATGTCTGGAGCACAGAGGCCTTGCTGTATAGAGACATTACTACACCGGTCGCGGTCAGTAGTTTTGTTGCCGTGGGTGACTTCGAGGGTTATCTGCATCTGATTGCTCAGTCCGATGGCCGTTTCGTCGGCCGTAAGCAACTCGACAATGCTGGTCTGAATGCGCCTATAGTAGTCGACGGCAACCGAATCTATGTGATTACTAACAGCGGCCGCCTTGTGGCCCTTGAGGTTCGCTAAGCCCAGATATGATCCCTGTAATTGCCCTTGTAGGGCGACCCAATGTTGGAAAGTCTACACTTTTTAATCGTCTGACCAAAAGCCGCGATGCGCTGGTTGCAGAGTTTTCCGGTCTCACTCGCGACCGCCAATACGGCAAGGGTGCGATGGGCGATTTCGAGTACTTCGTCGTCGATACCGGTGGTCTCAGCGGCGAAGTCGAGGGAATCGATAAGCCCATGGCTGATCAGGCATTGACGGCGATTGGCGAGGCGGATCTCGTCTTGTTTATCGTTGACGCGAAGGGTGGTCGTACGGCAGCGGATGAAGAGATAGCCCGTGTGTTACGCGGAGACGAGCGTAATGTGCTGCTGGTGGCCAACAAGATCGATGGCCAGGACCCAGATTATGTGCTGGGTGAATTTGCCTCTTTGGGTCTGGGCGCGCCTTGTCTGGTTTCAGCCTCTCAAGGTAGTGGCGTAAAATACATGGTGGATGAGGAGATCAGAGAGAACCTGCATGCCATTATCGCCACCCAAGGCGAAGACCCGAAAGTTCCAGTGGACGATGAGCCAATCAAGATAGCCGTCGTCGGCAGACCGAATGTTGGTAAGTCGACCTTGATCAACCGCTTGTTAGGTGAAGATCGAGTGGTGGTATTCGATCAGGCCGGCACGACTCGAGACAGCATCTACATTCCCTATGAGCGTCGAGGGCAAAAATATACCCTGATTGACACAGCAGGCATTCGCCGTCGCGGCAAGGTGACGGAAAAGATTGAGAAATTTTCAATCATCAAAACACTGGCTGCCATTGATGATGCCAACGTCGTGGTTTTAATGGTCGATGCAACCGATGGTATCGTCGATCAGGATTTGCATCTGTTAGGTCATGTGCTTGATGCTGGCCGAGCGTTGGTGGTTGCGATTAACAAGTGGGACAACACTGACCTGGAGCAGAAAAATAACGTCAAACGTGAATTAGAGCGACGGCTGATTTTTATTGATTTTGCCCAGATTCACTTCATATCCGCATTAAAAGGCAATGGCGTGGGTAAGCTGTATGAATCGGTCAACAAGGCCTACGAGTCGGCGACTAGAAAGCTTCAGACCCACACGCTGAACGATATTTTGGCAAAGGCGCTACAAGAACATCAACCGCCCACGGTCAATGGTCGACGTATAAAACTACGCTACGTCCACGTGGGTGGTAACAACCCGCCAATCATTGTCATCCATGGTAATCAGACGGAAGCTGTGCCGGATTCTTATAAGCGCTATTTACAGAATAAGTTTGTTGCGGCGTTGAAGCTTGAGGGCACTCCGATTCGAATTGACTTCAAGACTTCCGAAAACCCCTTTAAAGATCGCAAGAACGTGCTTTCTGCCAGCCAAATCAAGAGTAAGCGGCGTCTGGTGGAACATGTTCGCAATGCCAAGAAAACCGATCGGCGTAAAGGCAAGTTCAAGCTTTAACAAGCTGAAAGCTTTGTCGTCTCAGGCGCTGTTCGTCTCAACCCTGTGCATCGAAAAATCCAGCAAGATTGAGCTTGGTGCGCGCTGCAAACGAAAACTAATGGCGCTGTAAAAAGCCGGTGATGGCGGTATTAAAGCCGCTGATATCCTCCAGATTCACCGCATGTCCCGCATCTACTTGAAGGATTTCCAGATGAGGCATTGTGGCCTCCGCGTAGCGTCTGTAGGGTTCAAAGCGGGCCTCCCGTTTACCCTGAATCAGCAGAGTCGGCACCTGGTTGGTCGAGACTAAGTCGCGAACCGAGGCGTTACCATTGGTGTGCACCAGCGTGCGCCCGATGCCACCTGGATTGAGCTGTTGGCAATCCGCCAGTAGATGCGAAATCCATGGCTCTGGAATACGCTTGGCGTGTCGAGGGTGCACCGCAATGGCATCGATAGCGGCCATACCGCCTGACTCATACTGTTGAATAAGGGCCTCGCCATTTTTTTTAAAGTGCTCAGCAATATTGGCATCGGCAAAGGCCGAGGTGGAGTTGGTAAAGACCTGAGCATTGATGCGCGTGGGGTGCATTAGGCTATAGCGCAGGGTCAGTGACGCGCCGAGCGAATACCCGAGGAGCGACCAGCGATCAATAGCCAGCTGCTCTCGAATCGTTTCAAATGCAGCAATGTAGGCGTCAGGCAGGTACGACGCAGGGTTTGATGGTGAGGCGCTGCGGCCGTGGCCGAATAGCTCAACGATGACAGGGGAGCAGACTCGCTTCAACGCTGCGAGATTTGCCAGCCAGTGGGCTCGGGACGACAGAAATCCGTGGACCATCAATAATGCCGGACCCGCACCCTCATGTTGCTCGAAATAGGGTAACTGCATGGTTACTCTGAAACCGGCTGCCGGCGCTCACTAATGAAAAGATCTGGATCAACTCGAGCATTGTTGAGGCTGACGCTCCAATGCAGGTGCGGTCCAGTCACTCGGCCGGTTTGCCCGACTTTGCCTATCCCGGTACCCCGGTTGACCTGATCACCCAGTTTGACGCTGGTCGTGCTGAGATGACAATACATAGTGATAAGGCCCTGGCCATGATCGATGATGACCGTATTGCCATTGAAGAAATAGTCGCCAACCGCTGTCACTTTGCCAGCAGCAGGCGCAATGATGGCGGTGCCGGTCGGGGCGGCGATATCCATACCGCTATGGGGATTGCGGGGCTGATTATTGAGGATGCGCCTAGAGCCGAAGGAACTGGAACGGGTGCCGCTGGTTGGTACTGCAAAGTCGGTCACTGCCGGCTGGTCTGAGAAGTTCAAAAAGGCCCTGTCCATCAGTGTCCGCTCCTGTTGGATACGATCCAGGTCCTGTGCATACGGGTTAACTTTGCGGTCATCGGGAATGGTCAGTCGCTGAACCGGGTAGTCTTTGGCTTTAACTTCGAACGTCAGGGACTGTGTGGGTTCCAGTTCAAGGCGGTAGATGCCGGGTTCAGTTGTCAGCGCCAGTCCAACGATGGCGTAGTGTTTGTCGTCGGCACGGGTCAGCAGCACGGGCAGTGTTTCAAAGCGTGCGGCTGTCACTGCTGTTGGAATTTCCAGGACTGCCACGCCGCCAGGTACCGGTTCATGTCTTGGCAGGCTGTAAGCCGTTAGGCTGACGCCTGTCAAAGTCCATAGCAGCAGTCGAACGATGGCATGGAATGGGGAATAGCGCCGTGCTTTCATGGTGTCTCCTTCGGTCGAGACTGATACGTTTCGGGATCATCTTCGAACACCGAGGTGACTGTTGCCTCGAATCGACCGCGACGAACCCGGGTGCTGACCTGCTGACCTGGTGTGAGAGTCGTTGCATCGCGAACTATGACGTTTGGGTGGTCACTAGTCGAGACAATGGCATAGCCGCGCTGCAGGGTTGCTAAAGGACTGACGGTGTTGAGTCGCTCGGCACTGCGCACCAACTGACGTCGACTGGCATCCAGTGAGTCACGCATTTGTCGCGCCAGACGCTGCTGCAGGTAACTCAGTTGCTGTTGTCGGGATTCTATTATCTGGTCAGGCACCTGGATGCCCGCTGTGGCGAGATCCAGGCGTGCGTGGGCCCGCTCGATTTGGCGCTGAATCGCACGAATCAGGCGAGCCTCCAGATCGACGATTCGAAACTGGCCAAGGTAATGTCGAAAACTTCCCCGCAGACGTAACTCCAAATCGTCGAGACGCTGATGAAAATCCTGCAGGCGCTGGCCAGGATGGCGCATGCGGTTGCCCAGGTGCTGCAGGTGCCGACGCTGCTGACTGAATGTGGCGGTGATCAGACTTGCCAGGCGCCGTTCGTAACGTATAAAGGTCTGCAGCCATTCTGCGCCGTCAGGACTGATCAACTCCGCCGCCGCAGACGGCGTCGGCGCGCGCAGATCAGCGACAAAATCAGCGATGGAAACGTCTGTCTCATGGCCCACAGCGCAAACCACGGGCAGACGGCTGGCAAAAATCGCGCGCGCCACTGGCTCTGTGTTAAAACTCCATAAATCTTCAAGCGAACCGCCGCCGCGGGTCAGAAGAATCACATCAAACGGGTCTTCTGCATAGGCGTTCGCCATGGCCAGGGCTTTGACAATCTGCTGCGGCGACTCTTCGCCCTGAACTGCCACAGGTAACACAGTGACATGAATGGCAGGAAAGCGTCTTTTAAGCACCTGCAGCACGTCTCGAATAGCGGCACCGGTGGGAGAGGTAATAATGCCCAGATGCCGCGGCATGGCGGGAATAGGTTGCTTGCTTGCAGCGTCAAACAAACCTTCTGCTTGAAGCTGGCTTTTGAGCTTCTCGAAGGCCTGCCGCAGCGCGCCATCACCGGCCTCCTCAACGAATTCGACGATCAGCTGATACTCGCCGCGCCCTTCGTAGAGACTAATCTTGCCCCTCACGATGACCTGTTGCCCGTCTCGCGGCGTGAAGCGAATCGACTGATTGCGATTGCGGAACATGGCGCAACGAATCTGGGCACCGCTGTCTTTCAGGGTAAAGTACCAATGACCGGAGGAGGGTCGGGCGAAATTCGAAATTTCACCGGCAACAAAGACCATCGAAAACTCTGTTTCCAGCAGGCGTCGAGCGGCGTGATTGAGGTCAGCAACCGAAAGAATTTCACGGTTTGATTGAGGTATGAGTGACATGCGATCATGATGCCTGTTTTACTCGCATCTGCAAGACCTATCTGTATAATACGCGCCTTTGGAGTGGCCTGAACGCAATGTCTACGACCGAAGTACACCCTGCTGCAACATCCGTCCTTCCTGAACACAATATCCATGCCGAAAGAATCCTGATCCTGGATTTTGGCTCCCAGTACACCCAATTGATTGCGCGCCGAGTGCGAGAAGTGGGCGTTTATTGTGAAATCCGTGCGTTTGATCTGGATGAGGCGAGCGTTCGCGCGTTTAACCCTCGAGGTATTATTCTTTCCGGCGGGCCGGAATCTGTCACGCAGGACGACACACTGCGGGCTCCAGACTATCTCTTCGATCTGGGTATCCCAATGCTTGGTATCTGCTACGGCATGCAAACCATGGCGGTACAGTTAGGTGGTAGGGTTGAAAGCTCGACGAAGCGTGAGTTTGGTTATGCGCGAGTAGCACTGAAGGATGACACTGAATTGCTTCGCGATATCTACGACGAGCTCGACGCGCAGCAACGATATCTCGATGTCTGGATGAGTCATGGCGACAAGGTTGCTGAAGTGCCACCTGGCTTTATCGGTGTCGCCAGTACCAGCACGACTGAGTTTGCTGCCATGGCAAATGATACTCGGCGTTTCTATGGTCTGCAGTTTCATCCCGAGGTGAATCATACGCTGCAGGGTGTTGCCATCATGACCCGGTTTATCAAAACCATTTGCGGTTGTCAGGGTTTGTGGACGCCGGCAAATATTGTTGAGGACATCATCGCCGATGTACGCGCCAAAGTCGGTAAGCGCAAAGTCATTCTTGGCCTCTCTGGTGGTGTTGACTCGTCGGTTGTCGCGGCTTTGCTGTCTCGAGCGATAGGAGATCAATTGACCTGCGTGTTTGTCGATAACGGCCTGTTGCGCCACGAGGAAGGCGAGCAGGTGATGAATATGTTAGGTGGTCAGACAACGCAGGCCTTCAACCTGAATATCATCAAGGTTGATGCCGCAGATCTGTTTATGGCCAAGCTTGCCGGTGTGGCTGACCCGGAACAGAAGCGAAAGATCATAGGCAATACCTTCATTGAGGTCTTTGATGACCAGGCCAAAGCCATCGAAGATGTCGATTTTCTCGCCCAGGGGACCATCTACCCAGACGTGATTGAGTCAGCGGGTAACAAAGATGGCAAGGCGCATGTCATTAAATCCCATCACAACGTCGGCGGTTTGCCTGACTTTATGAAACTGGCTTTGATCGAACCCTTGCGAGAGCTGTTCAAGGATGAGGTGCGCAAAATTGGCCTTGAGCTTGGTTTGACGAAAGAAATGGTCTTCCGTCATCCATTCCCAGGCCCCGGCCTCGGTGTCAGAATCCTTGGCGCTGTGTCAAAACCCTTCGCCGATCTGCTGCGCGAGGCAGACGCAATATTCATCGAAGAGTTACGAGCAGCGGGTCTCTATGAAAAGGTAAGTCAGGCATTTGCCGTATTTTTACCGGTGAAGTCTGTTGGCGTGGTCGGTGATGCACGACGTTACGAGTATGTTATCGCGCTGCGTGCAGTAGAAACCATTGATTTCATGACCGCTCGCTGGGCGCATCTGCCCTATGACTTTTTGGAGCGAGTCTCTGGCCGAATCATTAATGAAATCAGCGGCATCTCGCGGGTCACCTACGACATTAGCAGCAAGCCACCGGCGACTATTGAGTGGGAGTAGTGATATGGGCTGTAAGCCTCATACTTACTGACTTTTGCCACTTGTAAACTACTTGAAAACACCCATTTTTGAGCGGTTT
>Ga0255779_1000841_pt1 | contig 36973 bp, 41 predicted proteins | sample 011ome_21_FD_179977 | JGI IMG/M metagenome (GOLD analysis project Ga0255779, IMG submission 179977) | Coastal salt marsh microbial communities from the Groves Creek Marsh, Skidaway Island, Georgia - 011508AT metaG (version 2) | ecosystem: Environmental > Aquatic > Marine > Intertidal zone > Salt... | reverse complement strand
AAGTCGGGTAAATCATCGCCTATGAATGCTACTTGTTCTGGAGCGAGTTTGACCTGGTCTAGGAATTGATTAAAGAAAATAAGTTTATCAGCAGCACCTAGATAGAGGTGTTGAATGTTTAATTCCCTTAAGCGAAACCGGAGTGCCTTGGAGTCCCTCCCGCTAATTACGCCTGTAATTATGTTGAAATCTCTCAACAATTTAATTCCCAGGCCATCCGCGGCATCGAATACTTTAAGCGCCTCTCCACTTTCAGAGCAATAAATTTTTCCGTCCGTCATGACGCCATCCACGTCAAATAGAACTGCTTCAATTATTTTAAATTTTTCTGCTAGTTCTTCTTTCATAGAATTTTTGCTTTGAGTAAGTCGTGCATTCCCAATGCTCCAAAGGGTTTCCCCAATTCGTTTGTAACTATTAATTGGTTAACACTGGAGTTTTCCATCACTTGAAGAGCCTCTGCTGCCAGGGCATTGTGTTGAATAGTTCGAGGTTGGAGGCTCATCACGTCTCGGGCCAGTATATTTTCAAGTGATTTTGTTTTTTGAAAAACTCTTCGAAGGTCGCCATCCGTTATGATTCCTACGAGCTTTTCGTTATCCATAACTGCTGTCATCCCAAGTTTTTTAGACGTTATTTCGACGATAGCCTCCTGAATATTAGCGTCTGGTGTGATTTTCGGAAATTCATCACCAGTTTTCATAAGATCACTAACTCGTGTTAGTAACCGTCTGCCAAGAGAGCCGCCCGGATGTGACCGGGCGAAATCTGTTTCTGTAAAGCCTTTGGCACGCAGCAACGCGATCGCAAGTGCATCTCCCAGAGCTAGAGTGGCTGTAGTACTCGATGTTGGTGCTAATCCAAGTGGGCAGGCTTCATGAGATACTCGGCATTCGAGCGTGAGATCCGCTAAATCAGCCAGCGTTGAATTTTTATTGCCAGTGATAGCTATCACTTTGGTGCTTTCTCGCTTTAGCACAGGAGTGATGAGACTAAGCTCAGAGCTCTCCCCCGAATACGAAATTGCTATGACAATATCCTCGTTTGTTACCATCCCTAAATCGCCGTGACTCGCCTCTGCCGGATGAACAAAGAAAGATGGTGATCCGGTACTGGACAGCGTTGAAGAGATCTTTCGTCCTATGTGTCCGGATTTTCCAATACCGCTCACCACAATGCGGCCTTTACAGGCGAGCAGCATTTCACATGCTTTTGTGAAGGATTCATCAAGATTCCCGGAGATTTCCATTAGAGACTTAGCCTCTATATCCAGCACTTGACGAGCGTGGTCGATCATTCGACCTAAATTTTTCGACAATTTATTGTTCATCTATCAAGTATATCTTATAGCTTGGAGCTCTGAGACGGTATAGCGACGTCGCAACATTGTGAATCCTGAACTTAGTACGCTTTTATGAGTATCGATAGATCGCTGGCTATTTTGAGATTCGTTATTAATTTCTGATTTGGTAGCTCAAATCGACATAATTTGGAAATTGGCGATAGAATGAATGCCTTATATTAAAGTTTGTATCAATGATTAAAACAACAGATTTAATACAAATTTCTTCGTTAAACTTCTCTTACGGTGAATCTGAAATTTTCCAAAATTTGGATGTGGGTTTCTCTGCGGGTAAAGTTACGGCTATTATGGGCGGGAGTGGCTCTGGTAAGACTACGATTCTTAAGTTGATTGGTGGGCAGGTACGACCGCAGAAGGGGCGGGTCATATGTAATAGTAAAGTAGTTAACCACATGAAGCACAATGAGCTTTTCGCGCACCGAAAAACGATCGGTATGCTGTTTCAGTTCGGAGCTCTTTTTACTGATCTTAACGTATTTGAAAATGTTGCTTTTCCCTTGCGGGAGCAAACCGCGTTACCCGATGCTGCGATAAAAGATCTGGTCCTGCTGAAGCTGCATGCGGTTGGATTAAGAGGCGCATCAAGACTTATGCCAGCCGAGCTCTCTGGCGGGATGGCTAGACGAGTTGCTCTAGCTCGAGCAATTGCGCTTGACCCCAGCCTCATGCTCTATGATGAGCCCTTTACTGGACTGGATCCAATATCTACCGCCATTACCGGTAATCTGATTCGAACCTTGAATGATACGCTAGGGATCACATCTGTTTTTGTGACCCACGACATCAAGGCTTCCTTTAAGGTCGCGGATGAGGTCGTTCTGTTGTCGCGCGGATGCGTTACAGCGAGAGGCAAGCCAGAGGATTTAATGGAATCGACCGACCCTTTAGTGCAGCAATTCGTAAACGGAGAAGTGGATGGTCCAGTGCCCTTCCATGTCCGGTCAAGAAGTTACAGAGAGGATTTGGCGCTTGAACAAAGCGAGAATATCAAATGACTCTTTTTAAAACCATGCTCTCTAAACTTGGCCGAAAGACCATCGATTCGTTATGGACTCTTGGGGTGGCGAGTACGTTTATCTTTAGGGTGATTGCACGCTCATCCATTGTTATACGTAGACCTAATTTACTTGTGGCAGAGATGCATTTTGCTGGAGTTCTGTCTCTGGTAATAATTATTGTATCTGGCTTATTTGTTGGCTTAGTGCTGGGGCTGCAAGGTTACGAGACCCTAAAAAGGTACGGCTCTACTGGAGCTGTTGGGACGTTGGTAGCTCTATCGTTGGTTCGAGAATTGGGGCCAGTGGTGTCCGCATTATTGTTTGCGAGTCGAGCCGGATCTGCAATTACGGCCGAGATAGGTATTATGAAAACAACTGAGCAGCTCTCAGCGATGGAAATGATGGCGGTTGATCCTTACGCTAGGGTGATTGCCCCGATGTTTTGGGGAGGGGTTTTATCAATGCCGCTACTTGCTGCTATTTTCTCGGCGATGGGTATTATTGGCGGTTATTTGATTACTGTGGTGGTCATAGGTGTGGATTCAGGAGCCTTTTGGTCGCAAATGCAGGCGAGTGTTGATTTTCATCATGATATTTTGAACGGTGTGATCAAAAGTGTTGTTTTTGGGGCTGCAGTTAGTGCGATATCAGTTTATGAGGGGTACGCGTCTGTGCCAACGGCTGAAGGTGTGTCGAAGGCAGTAACAAGAACAGTAGTGACGTCCGCGCTGGCTGTGTTAGCGTTGGATTTTGTTTTGACTGCATTTATGTTTACGGGAGCGCACTAAATGGAAAGGTCAGTTATCGATCTGTGGGTTGGAATTTTTGTGGCGTTAGGAATAGCAGCGCTTTTGTTTTTAGCCCTTAAAGCTGGAAATGTCGATTCCATAATAAAATCGGAAGGTTATTTGGTCTCCGCTGAATTCGATAATATTGGTGGACTCAAAGCTAAGGCTCCCGTTAAAAGTGCTGGTGTTATTGTTGGTAGGGTTGACAATGTAAGCTTCAGTAACCAGAGCCTCAGAGCTGTGGTTAAGTTGAATTTGGATAAGCAATTTCAATTCCCAAAAGACAGCTCGGCGTCGATACTTACTTCTGGTCTTTTAGGTGATCAGTTTGTGGGGATAGATCCCGGAGGTGCGCTTGAAAATTTGCAGGATGGTGACCGAGTTCGTATTACCCAATCAGCTATAGTCTTGGAGAAGGTCATTGGGCAATTTTTATATGGGAAGATGTCCGAAAAAAATGGTGATTAGTGTTAATTGGTTTATAGGAGAGTTTTTAATGAGATTGTTTAAGCGCTTTTCTGTTTTTTGGCTTTTGGTGGCGCTTGGAAGCCCAAATTTGATGGCGGCAGACATTAAGCCGGATGTGCTCGTTAAGAACACTGTCGATAAAATCATGCATGCCATTGAGACAGATATGGATATCTCAGCTGGGGACATGGCTAAATCGATTGAGTTTGTTGAAGCCCAGGTAGCGCCTCATTTTGATTTTTCACGTATGGCGCGATTAGCAGTTGGTAGACCATGGCGTCAGGCTACACCAGAACAACGTGATGTCATCATTCACGAATTTCGACTTCTGCTGATTAGATCCTACGCCTCAGCCTTTACCCGCTTCAAGGGTATCAAGATTGAGATATTACCTCTCAGACCGTCGGAGAACCCAGATTGGGCGCTTGTTGAGTCGGTAATCAAGCTGCCGACCGCAGTTGCTCAGCCCATCTCTTTAAACTATGACATGGAGTTAATTGACGGCAAATGGAAAGTATTTGATCTCCAGATCGATGGTGCGAGTTTAATAATCAATAACCGTAATATTTTCCAACGGGAGATTCAAAGCTCCGGAATAGACGGTTTGATTTATACGCTAAAACAGAAGAATGCTGAAAACACTAATAGTGAAGGAGGCGCTAGGTGATCGTTGACGATAGCGGCGATCGAAGGTTTTGTGTGACAGGTAACTTAGTCATGACAACATATATTGAGCAGCAACAAAAAGCCATCTCTGCTTTAGAACAAGGGCGAGTAATTATTGATTTTCAAAAACTCCAAGAATTTGATTCCTCTGCAGTTGCTTTTATGTTGGAATGTGTCAGAAGTTCAAAAAGCCAAGCGAAATTTAGCTCCCTGCCCAAAGCTTTACGCGGGTTGATCGATCTATATGGTGTAGCTGACCTCTTAGATATATCGCGAGGTTAACTTCCATGAATGATGCTGTGCTTCCGGCCCTTCAAATTCAGGGGGTTTCAAAATCTTTCGGTTCCGTCAGGGCCGTTAGAAATGTTAGTTTCTCCGTGCCTCGTGGCGAGTTTTTTGGCCTTCTAGGGCCGAACGGTGCGGGCAAAACTACACTCATCAACTCGGTAGCTGGACTTTGTCGTTTAGATGAAGGCTCTATAAAGGTTATGGGCTACGACGTTTTAACGGATTACCAATCTGCGCGGCGTGCATTAGGTGTTGTGCCGCAAGAGTTGGTATTCGACCCGTTTTTTACCGTCAGAGAGACATTAACTTTTCAATCTGGATACTTTGGAATTAAAAATAACGATGATTGGATTGATGAAATTTTAGCGGGCCTGAACCTCATGGAAAAAGCGAACGTTAATATGCGGTCTCTATCGGGGGGTATGAAAAGACGAGTATTGGTTGCTCAAGCTCTGGTGCACCGACCACCTGTGATCATACTGGATGAACCAACGGCTGGTGTTGATGTTGATTTGAGAAAAAATCTTTGGTTATTTATCCAAAAGTTAAATGAAGAGGGTCATACCGTAGTTCTAACGACGCATTATTTGGAAGAGGCCGAGAGTCTGTGTAGCCGAATTGGAATGTTGAAGCACGGTGAGCTCGTAATGATTGAGTCTACTGACCACTTGTTGCAAAGGGACAAAGAATGTTGGATTCGTTTACGGGTAAAAGAGCCCGCACGAACTGATCTAAAGCCGCTTGAGAGTGTGCTGCCAAATACTGAATGCGTAGATTCCAACGAATATCTCATTAAGTTATTTAGCTCCGCAGAGATCGAAAGTACGCTTAGGGATGTACGTGAGCTTGAGTACGAAATAGATTCAATGGAGACAGAAAATGAAGACTTGGAAGATGTCTTTTTGTCGATCATGAAGGCTAGTCCGGAGCATTCCCAATAATGTCAGGTTTCAGTACGCTATTTCTTAAAGAAAGTCTCAGGTTTTGGAAGGTGGGTTTTCAGACAATTGGTGCGCCTGTGCTGACTGCGCTGCTTTATTTGTTGATTTTTTCTCATGCGCTTAAGAATCGAATCAGTGTATACCCTGACATGGAGATCGATTATCTGACGTTTCTCGTTCCTGGCCTGGCGATGATGAGCCTTTTGCAAAATGCTTTTGCAAATACATCATCGAGTTTAGCTCAATCAAAGATGATGGGAAACATCGTGTTTATTTTGCTTACGCCTATTTCCCATCAGGCGCTTTTTGCTGCATATATTTCGGCCGCTTGCGTGCGTGGTTTACTCGTTGCTTTGGGAGTCGTTATCGCATCAATGTTTTTTGTGAATGTGCCAATAGGTAACATGTTCCTCATACTATTCTTTGGTATATGCGGTGGCGTCATACTCGCATCGCTAGGCTTAATTGCTGGTATTTGGGCAGAAAAGTTTGATCATATTGCGGCATTTCAGAATTTTGCCATTTTGCCAATGACATTTTTATCCGGTGTTTTTTATTCGGTAGAAAGTTTACCGCCGTTTTGGCAAATGATTTCACATATCAACCCTTTCTTTTATCTAATTGACGGGTTTCGTGCTGGATTTTTCGGTAGGCCTGACGCTCCGATAGAAGTCAGTATTTGCGTTGTCTCAATGGTGAGTATATTTTTGTCTTTGGGATGTTTTTCACTAATTCGGAGCGGTTATAAGCTTCGAGGTTAATCAGGGTAATAAAGCTATGGTTTCTCCAGATGATGTAAAAGGCTACATTCAAGGTGGGTTGGACTGCGACCACATTTCCGTCATCGGTGATGGGCAGCATTTTGAGGCTGTTATTGTGAGTGCTACCTTTGAGGATAAGGGGCGACTGCAACGTCACCAGATTGTTTATGCTGCTCTAGGCGACCGCATGAAAAGTGAAATTCATGCGTTGTCGATGAAAACGTTTACGCCGGCTGAGTGGAAAGAGCAAGCTAGTTAGGGTGGAGAAGCTTGTAATTCAAGGTGGCATCAAGCTTTTTGGTGAAGTTGAGGTTTCAGGTGCTAAGAACTCGGCCCTACCAATTCTTTGCGCGAGCCTGCTGACTTCGGACAGGGTTAGAATTCGTAACTTACCTCACTTGCAAGATGTTACGACTATGTTGACATTATTGGGGCATATTGGCGTTGACGTAGAGCTTGATGAGAAAATGGGGGTAATACTATCTGGGGCTAACTTGGACCGGTTGCAGGCGCCTTATGACTTAGTTAGAACCATGAGGGCTTCAGTGCTGGTTTTGGGTCCTTTAGTCGCTCGTTTTGGCAAAGCGCAAGTCTCGCTGCCTGGTGGTTGTGCGATAGGGCAAAGACCTGTTGATCAGCATATTAAAGGACTTGAAGCCATGGGTGCTTCAGTCCAGATAGATCAAGGTTACCTCTCGGTCAGTGCTAAGCGTTTGGTTGGTGCTGAAATTGTTTTTGATCTCGTGACGGTCACCGGAACTGAGAATCTGATGTTAGCGGCTACCTTAGCCGATGGTGAAACTATTCTTCGAAATGCGGCGATGGAGCCTGAGGTGATTGATCTCGCAAATTGCTTGATAAGTATGGGCGCAAAAATTTCTGGTGCAGGTTCAGAAACCATTAAAATTGAGGGTGTGCCCTCTCTAACGGGTTTTGATCATTCAGTGATGTTCGATCGCATTGAGGCTGGTACCTATATGACCGCAGTTGCTGCGACTGGTGGAGAATTACTATTGAAGGGTCTAGACGTAAACAGTATCAGCGCATTAGTATCGAAACTCACTAATTCCGGGGCAGAGGTCAAATGTGAGGGGGAGGATTTACTACTTCGGGCGCAGCATCGACTTAACCCTATTGACATAAAAACAGCACCTTATCCGGGGTTTCCAACGGACATGCAAGCCCAGCTTATGGCACTTAATACGGTTGCAGATGGAACAAGTACAGTCTCGGAGACTATTTTTGAGAATAGGTTTATGCATGTTCAAGAGTTAAAACGCTTGGGCGCGCAGATTGAAATTGAAGGTAACATAGCGGTTATTCAAGGCGTTCCCGGGCTTACAGGCGCGGAAGTTATGGCTACCGACCTTAGAGCTTCTGCTGGTTTAGTGATCGGGGGCTTAATTGCCTCGGGTGAGACCTCTGTTGGCCGGATCTATCACCTAGATCGGGGATATGAGCGGATTGAGGAAAAATTTGGTCGCCTAGGGGCAAAAATTCGACGTGTTTCAAATTAAGATCGCCGTATTTAATTTATTATTGGCTTGTTATAAAAATTGAGGTTATAGCTTTGGTTAAATCTGGTGATATTGTCACGATGGCCCTTTCGAAAGGGAGAATTCTTGAAGATACGCTCCCTTTTTTGGAAGATATGGGTATCGAACTAATCGATGATCCTGAAAAGTCGAGAAAACTTATTATTGAGACTTCCGATCCAAGATTGCGGATTATTATTGTGCGTGCTAGTGATGTTCCGACTTATGTTCAAAGGGGTGCCGCAGACTTAGGAGTTGCCGGAAAGGACGTATTAGTTGAGCATGATGGTGATGGCTTATTTGAGCCGTTAGATCTTAAGATCGCGCAATGCAAATTAATGGTTGCCGTCCGAGAGGGGGTGGATTACGACTCTGTTATTCGTACAGGTGGTCGTCTTCGGGTAGCCACAAAATACGTTAAGGCGGCTCGTACTCATTTTGCTCGTAAAGGTGTGCATGTTGATTTGATTAAACTTTATGGCTCAATGGAACTCGCACCTCTGGTTGGTTTGGCGGATGCCATTGTTGACTTGGTATCAAGCGGCAAGACTCTCCAAGCCAACAACCTTAGAGCTGTTGAGGAGATCCAACAAATAAGTTCTCGATTGATTGTGAGTGCTGCGGCGTTAAAGCTAAAGCACGATTTAGTTCAACCAATCATAGATGCGTTTGAACGTAAGCTAGTTTGATTCAAGAGGGGCAATGATTAAGATTCTAAAAACTCAGGATGCTGATTTTGATGGGAAATTGCGAGCAACACTTGCATTTGAAGGAGGGTCTGCAGCCGTAGTGGACTTAGCAGTGGATAAAATACTGGGACAGATTCGAACTCACGGCGATGCTGCTCTGATCTCGCTTACCAATAAGTTTGATCACACTGAAGCCATCTCTATGGATGATTTAACGGTTGACGAGGGTACCCTGGAGTCAGCGATTAGCTCTGTCGATGAGAGTGTTCTTGAGGGTTTGCGGGATGCGGCTCATCGGATCGAAAATTATCATCAAAGACAAATTCAGGAATCATGGTCTTATCGTGATGAATCAGGAAGTCTCTTAGGACAAAAAATCTTACCTTTAGCGCGTGCGGGCCTTTATGTCCCAGGCGGTAAAGCCGCTTATCCCTCCTCGGTCTTGATGAATGCTATTCCTGCTCGGGTGGCAGGCGTTAAGGAAATTGTGATGGTGGCACCTACCCCTAACGGTGTGGTGAATCCAGTGGTTTTAGCCGCAGCGCAGATAGCTGGCGTAAATCAGATATACAAAATTGGCGGGGCGCAAGCAATAGGCGCAATGGCTTATGGAACAGAAACGATTACCAAAGTGGATAAAATTGTTGGACCAGGTAACGCTTACGTAGCCGCAGCTAAAAAGAAAGTCTTTGGGGCCGTTGGCATTGATATGATCGCTGGGCCCTCTGAAATTTTGATTATTTGCGATGGTAAAACTGATCCTGATTGGATCGTCATGGATCTTTTCTCTCAGGCGGAGCACGATGAGTTAGCTCAATCAATCTTGATTTCGAATGATGAAGCGTTCTTACGTTTGATTCAAGAACGAGTTACGGCGTTGCTACCGGAAATGCCGCGCAAATCTGTGATAAAGAAATCTCTGGAGGATCGCGGTGCGATGATTCTTGTCAAAAGCCTAGGGGAGGCCTGTGAAATAGCGAATCGGATAGCGCCGGAGCATCTTGAGCTTTCTGTGGAAGAGCCCAATGCGCTTTTGGATCAAATCGAAAATGCAGGTGCAATTTTTATTGGCAAATATACTTCCGAGGCTTTAGGCGATTACTGCGCTGGCCCCAATCATGTCTTGCCAACATCAGGGACGTCTCGCTTTTCGTCTCCTTTGGGGGTTTATGATTTTCAAAAACGGACAAGCTTAATCGAGGTCAGTGAAGCAGGTGCGAGGGGCTTAGGATTAATAGCGGCTAAGCTTGCGCGAGAGGAGGGGCTAGAAGCTCATGCTCGTTCAGCTGAAAAGCGATTTAAATCATGAGTCGCTATTGGAGTGATCGTGTGAGCCGGTTAGATCCGTACGTTCCCGGAGAGCAAACTGAGTCAAAGTCTGTTACGAAACTAAACACGAATGAAAGCCCCTTTGGGCCTAGTGAGCATGTGATCCAAGCAGTTTCCAGATGCGTAGGCGAAGATTTAAGGTTGTACCCTGACCCGCGTAGCCTAGCGCTCAGAGATGCAATTGCCTCAGTCGAAGGGGTTAATAGCGATAATGTCTTTGTCGGTAACGGGTCAGATGAGGTCTTAGCTCATGCCTTTCAGGCATTTTTTAGTTCGAGTAGACCAATCTTATTTCCCGATATTACCTACAGTTTTTATCCGAGTTACTGTCGACTATTTGGCTTGTCCTATGAGCAGATTCCGCTAAACGACGACTTTCTGGTCAGTGTAGAGAGCTATTCAAAACAGAATGGCGGTGTCATATTGCCTAATCCAAACGCACCGACGGGTATTGACCTGGGACTTACAGCTATTCGGAAGTTATTAGAAAATCAATCTGAACAGGTCGTTGTCATTGATGAGGCTTATGTTGATTTTGGAGCAGAATCCGCTGCCACCTTATTAGGGGAATTCCCTAATCTCTTGGTGACTCGGTCTTTTTCAAAGTCTTACGCTTTGGCAGGCTTACGCGTGGGATACGCTTTGGGTCAAGCTGAGTTAATTGAAGGGTTACATAGGGTCAAGGATAGTTTTAATTCCTACCCGGTTGATCGCCTTGCCTCTGCTGGTGCGATAGCGGCCATTCAGGATCGAGATTACCTCGACACTACGAGGCGTAAGATCGTCAGTAATCGGGAACAACTGATATCTGGATTATCGGAATTGGGTTTTCTTGTTTTGCCCTCAGCGACGAATTTTGTGTTTGTTCAGCATGAACAAATGAGCGCAAACAGTTTGAACCAAGAACTTAGAAAAGTAGATATTCTTGTGCGGCACTTTACTCGTCCAGCTCGAATCGAGGATTTTCTCCGAATTACAGTTGGTACAGAAGCTATGGTGGATAAGTTACTTAAAAATTTAAAATTGATCCTCAGGCGTTAATAAACTGCGTTATTCGTATAAAATAGCGTCGTTTATATTTATATGTGAAAATCAAAAAATCTAAATGGATAGAATCGCAAAAGTTGAAAGGCGCACCTTCGAGACTCAAATTGATGTAGAGGTTAACTTGGACGGCGCTGGTAAATCTGATATTGATACGGGTATTGGTTTTTTTGATCACATGCTTGATCAAATCGCACGCCATGGGTTGTTTGACCTTTCCATTAAGGCGGAGGGGGATTTACACATTGATACCCATCATACCGTAGAGGATATTGGTATCACTCTGGGTCAAGCATTTGCCAAAGCGCTGACTGATAAGAATGGAATTTTTAGGTATGGCTCTGCCTATGTGCCTCTTGATGAGGCTCTATCCAGAGTGGTGGTTGATTTATCCGGACGACCAGGCTTGGAGTATTCGGTTAATTACGTTCGCGGCCGGATTGGTGACTTTGATGTTGATGTGATTCGTGAGTTTTTTCAAGGTTTTGTTAATCACGCCGGTATTACTTTGCATATCGATAACCTGAAGGGGATCAATGCGCACCATCAATCTGAGACCGTATTTAAGGCATTTGGTCGGGCGTTACGTATGGCAGTGGCATATGACAAGCGCAGTGGTGGCGCCCTCCCTTCAACTAAGGGGCAACTCTAGTCGGTTGACTGTCTAAAATGGCTCTGGTCGTAGTAGTCGATTATGGGATGGGGAATCTTCGGTCGGTTGAGAAAGCACTCGCTCACGTTGGAATGGCTGACATTGTTAAAGTGTCAGGGCATCCTGAAGATATCGAAAAAGCGGATAAGATAGTTTTTCCAGGTCAGGGTGCAATGCCAGATTGCATGAAGGAATTAGCATCCAGAAGATTAATAGAACCTATACGTGCAGCCTCCACCGAGAAGCCGTTTCTGGGCATTTGTATAGGACTTCAACTCCTATTTGAGCGCAGTGAGGAAGGTTGTGTGGACGGTCTTGGCCTATTGCCTGGAGAGGTCCGAAAGTTTTCCTCGAATAAATTAGATGATCGAGGCGCTAAGTTCAAAGTCCCGCATATGGGTTGGAATACGGTGGATATCCGTCAGGCACACCCAATTTTTGAGGGAATAGATAGCGACGAGTATTTTTATTTCGTGCATAGTTATTTTGTCGAACCAGTCAACTCTCAAATTATTGTTGGAAAGACTGGCTACATTAATAATTTTACGAGCGCAGTCGCGCACAAAAATATCGTGGCTGTTCAGTTTCATCCGGAGAAAAGTCAACAGGCTGGACTTAAAATACTGGCAAATTTCTTGGGTTGGGATGGCTGCTGGTCTGGTTAGCCTTTTTCGGATCGCTCGGTAATTTTGAGCGGTGTATATAATTTTTTACTCTAAAATAATTCTATGATTTTGATTCCAGCGATTGATTTAAAGGATGGACATTGCGTTCGTCTCAGGCAAGGTTTGATGGAGGATGCCACGATATTTTCTGAGGATCCGCTGGCTATGGGAAGACATTGGCAAAATCTAGGCGCTGAAAGACTGCATCTGGTGGATTTAAATGGTGCCTTCGAGGGGAAGCCAGAAAACGAGGTAGCTATTAGTCAAATTGTAGATGCAATTGGTGAGAATGTTCCAGTACAAGTAGGTGGGGGTATTCGAGATCTAGTAACAATTGAGCGGTACATAAAACGTGGAGTTGCATTTGTGATAATCGGAACTGCTGCAGTACGTAAACCACAATTCCTCAAGGAGGCTTGTTCTGCGTTCCCAGGACACATTATTGTGGGGCTTGATGGGAAAGAGGGAAAGGTGGCAGTTGATGGCTGGGCAGCGGTGACCGAGGATAGAGTTATTGATTTAGCACAAAAATTTCAAGACTATGGGGTGGAGGGTGTGATATACACGGATATCGGGCGTGATGGAATGATGACTGGTGCAAATATCGAATCAACCCAAGAATTGGCATCCTCTTTGGATATACCTGTCATAGCGAGTGGCGGTATAAGCTCAATCGACGATATTCTCAGACTGAAAGAGTTGGAGGCGCACGGTGTAACGGCAGCAATTACTGGTCGAGCAATCTACGAATTGGCGTTCGACTTCAAAGAGGCTAACCGAGTTGCAAAGTATGGCTGAACCATTCACAAAGATTGTCGTTGAAGGGCGATATTAATGGCGTTAACGAAACGGATTATTCCTTGTCTTGATGTCCACAACGGACGGGTCGTAAAGGGAATAAATTTTGTAAGTCTTAGAGATGCTGGTGATCCCGTAGAGGTAGCTCAAAGATACGATGAGCAGGGCGCAGATGAGCTATGTTTTCTGGATATTACCGCGAGCAGTGATGAACGAGGCTTGATACTGAAAGTTATTGAGGATGTGGCAGAGCAGGTTTTCATACCTTTAACCGTAGGTGGGGGTGTGCGGGAGATTACTGACATTCAAAGATTATTAAAAGCCGGTGCAGATAAGGTGAGTATAAACACTGCAGCAGTGTTGAATCCAGCTTTAGTGAAAAAGGCAAGCGAATTCTTTGGAGCACAATGCATAGTCGTTGCAATAGATGCAAAAGCACGGTCTGGCACTCATTCTGGCTGGGAAGTGTTCACCCACGGCGGACGCAACGAAACGGGGTTGGACGCGCTAGAATGGGGGTTAAGGATGCAGGAAGCGGGGGCCGGTGAAATTCTATTGACGAGCATGGATCAAGATGGCACTAAGAAAGGTTTCGATATTGAGTTGACTAAAGCCATGTCAGACGCGCTCGAAATTCCCATTATTGCGAGCGGCGGGGTCGGTGCGGTTAATCATTTTGTTGACGGGGCGCTACAGGGGGGAGCTGATGCATTATTAGCAGCAAGTGTTTTTCATTATGGAGAAATGTCTGTTAATGAGGTGAAGCAAGCGATGTCGAAGGCTGGTATAGAGGTTCGGTTGTGATAAAGAGTCTTATATCGGATATTCAGTGGGATGATCGAGGTCTTGTGACGGTAGTGGTTCAGGATTACAAATCTGCCAAAATTTTGATGGTTGCTTGGGCAAATGAAGCGGCGATTATTAAATCCATCGAGGACGGGCGGGCTTGTTTCTGGTCTCGATCGAGAAGCGCACTTTGGTTGAAAGGTGAGTCCTCGGGTCACTATCAATTGATTAAAGATATTTATTTGGATTGCGACGGTGACACTCTAGTCTTTAAGGTTGAGCAGGTTGGCGGTATCGCTTGTCACACGGGTCGAAACAGTTGTTTTTTTAAACGTTTAGATAAGGGCGAGTGGGTTAACAATGAACCCGTGATTAAAAATGAAGAGGACATTTACGGAAAACATGGATGATTTAGAGGTTCTCAATCGGCTACAGACTTTAATACAAACGCGCAAAAACTCTTCAGTGGAGGAGTCGTACACGTCAGGTTTATTTCAAAAAGGTCAGGACCACATCCTAAAGAAATTGGGTGAGGAGTCATATGAGGTCGTGATGGCATCAAAGGATAATGACCGAGAGCATATCATTCGCGAGTTAGCGGATTTATGGTTTCACTCCTTGGTTGTGATGGCGTACCATAACGTTTCAATCGGCGATGTAGCTCTTGAGCTGGAGCGCCGTGAGGGCGTCTCTGGGCTTGAAGAGAAGGCTAGTCGAAAAGAGTAAATGGAGCAGGCGGTAATGACGCAAGATTGTATTTTTTGTAAAATCGTGTCGGGCGAGGTTCCGAGTGATAAAGTCCATGAAGATGATGAAATACTTGTTTTTAAAGACATTCATCCTCAAACGCCCGTGCACTTACTTGTCATTCCTAAGAAGCATATCAGTTCGCTTGCGGATATAACCGAAGAGGATTATGGTTTATTGGGTAGAATGATGGGAAGGGCTCATTTATTCGCGACGAAGGCGGGTTCGATCAATGGATTTAGAACGATTGTGAACACGGGCAAAGTGGGTCGACAAGATGTATACCACCTGCATATTCATGTGCTGGGTGGAGATGCACCGCTACCCCCTATGGTTTATCGAAATAGTTAAGTTAAAAGAATAGAGTGAGGAGTTAGTATGATGATGGGGTCTTTCAGTATTTGGCATTGGGTTATCGTTCTGGTTGTGGTTATTTTGGTATTCGGGACCAAGAAGTTAGGTAACTTGGGTTCAGACCTTGGGAAAGCCGTTAAAGGGTTTAAGGATGGAGTGAAGGTTAACGAGGGAGAAGAGGGCGCCCAAAAAACTGAGCTCGACGATAAACAGGATACGAGTACCGTTGTAGAGGCGGAGTCTAAAGACAAGTCAAACACTTAACTATTTTGTTGAGCGTATGAACGAGTTCCTGAATGTTTAATTTTGGTATCACGGAAATTATGGTGATCGCGGTCATTGGCCTCGTGGTCATTGGTCCAGAGCGTCTGCCGAAGGTAGCCCGAACGTTGGGGCACATGTTTAGCCGGATGCAGCGCTATGTGTCGGACGTTAAATCTGATATCAGTAAGGAAATGCAATTAGAAGAACTTAAGGCTATGCAGAAGTCGATGAAGGAAACCGCCGCTGAAATACAGGAGAGCGTTTCGGAGCAGGTCAATTTTATTGAAACCGAAGTCGAAGATGCGGATAAAAGCGTAAAAAAGACAGTTGAGACCGGACTTGAGAGTTCAACCAAGGCCAGCAACCAGATCAATACCTCCAAGACTCAGCCGCAGACAGCGCCCGAGAAGGACGAGCCTCCGACAGATAAATCAGAAGGTGTAGCATCCGATAGAGCGGAGCCGGCCGAATTCCCTGATGATCCCTTGGTTGAACTGCCCCCAGAGGAAGATAACAAAAAAATTGGAGGTATTGATCTGGTTGGTGGTCTTGGTTTCGGTACAAAGACCGATGCATCGGTATCGAATAAGGAAGTGTCGGCCGGGGAATCCGAAACGACTGACGTCAAAAAAAACAGTGAGGTCACTTGAGCTATCTTGACGCCATACAGTGTTTCCTCGTTAAAGGGCGCCTCCTGTGAACGGTGCTGAAGGGTTTATATCGCATTTAATTGAGCTTAGGGACCGCTTATTAAAAGCAGTCGGAGCTCTTTTGCTCGTGTTCTTTGTGCTTTTTTATTGGGCGCGAGATATCTATACGTTACTTGCAGCGCCAATGATAGCGGAGTTGCCGGAAGGCGCGACCATGATCGCCATTGAGGTCGCCGCACCTTTCTTCGTTCCTATCAAGGTCACGCTGTTCGCATCGCTGATAGTGGCATTGCCTTTCGTCCTTTATCAGATTTGGGCATTTATAGCGCCAGGACTTTATACCCACGAGAAACGTTTGGTCGTGCCTTTAATAGCCACCAGTACAATATTATTTTTAGTCGGCTGCCTTTTTGCGTATCTCATTGTTTTTCCGACTGTATTTCATTTTGTGGCGGCTTTCACGCCAGATGGTGTGGAAATGAATACGGACATTCAAAAGTATTTCGACTTTGTTTTGACGTTATTTCTCGCATTTGGACTCGCGTTCGAGACGCCAATAGCGGTGGTGATTTTGACGCGCATGGGTATTGTAAGTATTGAAAAGTTAAAAGAATCAAGGCCATATGTAATCGTTGGTGCTTTTGTCATAGCTGCTATTTTCACGCCCCCAGACGTCATATCGCAATTATTACTGGCATTTCCAATATGGATTCTGTACGAGGTTGGTCTGTTTATCTCCGGTATTCTCGAAAAAAAGGCAGGGCGAGAAGAGGGGAAAGATGACATGGAAGGCGACTAAGCACTTATCGGTTTTATCGGGCTAATCGTTGACACTGGGCGCTCGCCATTATAAAATCCCGCCCTTTCGCCGGCATGCAGCTGGCAACGCCGAACCCAAAAATCTGAAACACGGATTCCGAATGAAAACTATTAGCGCAAAAGACAGTGAAGTAAACCGCACGTGGTATGTAGTTGATGCAAAGGACAAGGTTCTTGGTCGAATCGCGACGGAAATAGCTAGGCGACTCAGAGGGAAGCACAAGCCTATTTACACGTCACACGTTGATACCGGTGATTTCGTTGTTGTGGTAAACGCGGCGGACCTGAGGGTTACTGGTAAGAAAGCCAAAGATAAGAAGTATTATCGGCATAGTGGTTACCCGGGTGGTTTGTACGAAACAACGTTCGAAAAAATGCAAGACAAGTTTCCAGGTCGGGCACTTGAATTGGCTGTTAAAGGTATGTTGCCCAAGGGGCCATTAGGATACGCAATGATTAAAAAATTAAAAGTGTATCCCGGTTCAGATCATCCTCATACCGCTCAACAGCCTCAAGCACTAGAATTATAAAAGGGTAAATTATGGCTTACGCAAACCAATCAAATTACGGTACCGGAAGACGTAAAGCGGCCGTCGCTCGAGTCTATATAAAAGCAGGTTCAGGTAACATAGTAGTAAACAAGAAGCCGTTAGATCAGTTTTTCTCTCGGGAGACGGGGCGCATGTTGGTTAGGCAGCCTCTTGAGGTTACTGATTCATCAAATACATTTGATATTCAGGTAAATGTCACTGGCGGCGGTGAGACAGGACAAGCTGGAGCGGTAAGGCATGGTATTGCTCGGGCGTTGGTAGACTATGATGCGTCCTTAAAGCCAGCTTTGCGTCAAGCTGGATTAATAACGAGAGATGCCCGAGAGGTAGAGCGGAAAAAAGTCGGTCTTAAAAAAGCGCGACGTCGACCACAGTTTTCGAAGCGGTAATTGGATACTGTGTTTTTCAAAAAAAGGCCGCTTTAGCGGCTTTTTTTATTTGTATCTTGTTATACAGTTGTTAATTAACTTCATTCTAATTTTAAAATAGAGCGAGCTTATGTTGAATGTCGGAATTGTTGGGGGAACTGGTTATACCGGTGTCGAGCTTATAAGGCTGCTCAGTATGCACCCTGAGGCGCATATCGTAACCATCACGTCGAGAACTGAGGAGGGCTTAAACGTTTGCGAGATCTTTCCAAGTTTAAGGGGGCATCTCGATCTGATCTTTGTGAAGCCGTCAATTGATGTGCTGAGTCGATGTGATGTGGTGTTTTTTGCAACCCCACATGGCGTGGCTATGGAGCAAGCTCAGAGCTTAGTTGATAGGGGCGTACGCGTAATCGATCTCGCTGCAGACTTCAGAATGAAAGATCTGACGCAATGGAAAAAGTGGTATGGCACAGACCATAGCGCACAGCAATTGCTTGAGGAAGCTGTTTATGGTTTGCCCGAAATCAATAGAGAGAAAATTAGGAATGCCCAGGTAGTCGGAAACCCCGGTTGTTACGCGACAGCTATTGAACTGGGTTTTGCGCCGCTCCTTTCTTCTGGGTTGGTTGACCCCCGGTCTTTGATTGCAGATGCAAAATCAGGAGTAAGCGGTGCTGGTCGCAAGCAAGAGCTCGGCATTATTTATTCTGAAATCGGCGATAACTTTAAAGCCTATGGTTTAGGTGGGCATCGACATCATCCGGAAATAGTAGAAATTTTGCGCGGTATAACTGGAGCTAATGTTGAGCTTAGGTTTACGCCTCATTTGCTTCCGATAAACCGAGGGATATTAGCAACGCTATATGCAAACTTGAACGAGCGTAGTGCTCACTTGGTTAGAACTGCATTTGAAACATTTTTTGAGAATGAGCCATTTGTTGATGTTTTGCCAGTGGGCCAATTCCCTGATACGAGATCTGTTCGTGGATCAAATTTTTGTAAGATCGGTCTGCAGATATCGGAGGATGAAAATTCGGTATTAGTGGTCTCTGTGCTTGATAATCTTGTGAAAGGGGCTTCTGGGCAGGCTATTCAAAATATGAACATCATGTTTGGATTAGATGAGAAAATGGGATTAAATAGTCTTGGTCTGGTACCATAAGGCGTAACTGATACGCCGACTGAATTTGTTGTCAGTGGCTGTACGAAGTTAGGAAACTTGTAACTTATTTTCTTGTCACAAGAAAAGATGTAATTTAACGGAGAGGTATAAATGGAAGTTGTTTCCCACACCGCGCAACAACTGGTCTTTACTGAATCAGCTGCTAGTAAGGTCAAAGAGCTGATTGATGAGGAAGGTAACACAGAATTAAAGCTGAGAGTTTTTGTATCCGGCGGCGGATGTTCCGGGTTTCAGTATGGCTTTACTTTCGACGAAGAAATTAACGAAGACGATGCGCAGGTCGATAAGAACGGGGTCAAGCTCTTAATTGATGCAATGAGCTACCAGTACCTAGTCGGTGCTGAAATTGATTACCAGGAGGGTATCGACGGGGCACAGTTTGTGATTAAAAATCCTAATGCCACTTCAACTTGCGGGTGCGGTTCCTCGTTCTCCGCCTAGCTGTCGCTGAACGCCAACACTCGTATGATTTTATAGTTTGAGCTAGTTGGTAGGGTATGCGCCCAAACGCGCGAGCAAATTCTTGGCAGACGCCGTTTTTAAATTAAATTCATTTTTGCGGTCGGCTCTTATTGGTGGTCCGGGAGGCGTTACCGCTTTTGAGGGATCCACTTGGCGTCCATTCACCAAAAACTCATAGTGTAAATGCGGACCGGTTGCCATACCACTTTTCCCAACATAGCCGATTATTTGGCCTTGTTCTACCTTTGAGCCTTTTTTGAGTTTTTTGGCGTATCTGGACAAGTGAGCGTAACGGGTTGAAACACCGTTTTGATGCCGAATTTCAATAAATCGGCCATAAGCGCCTTTGGAGCCGATGTACCTGATAGTACCCTTGCTCACTGCCATGATTGGTGTGCCTGTTGCGGCACCATAGTCAATGCCTTTATGAGCCCTCCATTTTTTTAAAACGGGATGCAATCGACGCTTTGAAAAGCCCGATGTGACTCTTGAGAATTTCAAGGGCGATCTTAGAAAGGCATTTTTAATATTTTCCCCATTTTCTGTGTAGTAACCGCTTCTTTTTGTGTCCTCGTCCTCGAATAAATACGCCCTATATTCTTGTCCATTATTGGTAAATTCGAGGGCATGAATTCTCCCGGAGGAGATATATGTGTTGTCAGAAAAGTTAGCGGAATAGATGATGGAGAACCGAGCGCCGCTTCGAATATCCCTATTAAAGTCGATTTCACTGGCGAGGATGTCTGCCATCTCTGAGGCTAACTCGTCCGCAATTCCATTGTTTTCTAGTGCCTTGTAAAGCGACGACTGGATGGTACCTGATCCAAATAGTAAGCGACGTTTCAAAAGGACAGGCCTGATTTCGAATCCGCGGTCATTAGGGACAACTTCCATCGCCCTACCATTCCGTGAAAACATAAGTAATTTGTTAAGCTTCCCTTGAGGGGTGATGTGGACTCGAACAGAATTTCCAGCCTTAAGTTTTAATCTCTTATGTGTTTCTTTGGTGGATAAAAATTTAATGAGTAGTGCATCGTTGATGTTCAATCTGCGAAGCAGGGTAATAAATGTGTCCCCCTTTTTTATGGTTACCTCTTCGACAAAGGAACCAAGTCGATGGATTTCATCATCCTCTTTAGCATTAATTGTTATTTTTGTTCCGACTATTTTCCGCTCAGTGTTGGAAGGTGTGGGATCTGGCACATAACCAAGGGTAAGGATAAGACAACAACCTAAAATGAAAAGCATTACGGCTAATTTCGCAATCAATGGGAGGCGAAATTGGGTCAATAGCTTGATGTACGATATTATGGAGTTCAATTCGATTTTAATAACCGTTTAGGCGAGAAGAGTTTACCAGATTTAAAAGAATTTCATTACTAGCGTCGGTTCGTTAATAACGGTATGACTTTAGTTTTTCTAGTCTTAATAACTTTATAGATAGGATGTTTGCGTGTTCGACGAGCAGTTAAAAATTATCAAGCGAGGAATAGAAGAATTAATTTCTGAGGAGGCCTTGCTAGACAAGTTGAAAAAGAAGGACAAGCTTCGAATTAAGGCAGGCTTCGATCCGACTGCGCCAGACTTACATCTGGGACACACTGTTCTTATCAATAAGCTTAAGCACTTCCAAGACTTAGGGCATCATATTGTCTTTTTGATTGGCGATTTTACAGGGATGATTGGTGACCCTACCGGAAAGAATACGACGCGTCCGCCTTTGACTCGGGATGAGGTCGTGGCAAATGCGGAGACTTATCAAAAACAGGTATTTAAGATCTTAGATCCAAAATTAACTGAGGTCGCGTTTAATTCGACTTGGATGGGTGCTTTTACCTCCGCGGAAATGATCCGTCTGGCCTCCAGTTATACGGTGGCGCGCATGTTGGAGCGTGATGATTTTGGGAAACGTTATAAAAGCGGTCAACCCATCGCAATTCACGAGTTTTTGTATCCGCTTGTACAGGGATACGATTCAGTCGCTTTAAGGGCTGATGTCGAGTTGGGAGGGACTGATCAAAAGTTTAACTTGTTGGTCGGACGCGAGCTTCAAAGAGACGCCGGACAGGACCCTCAATGTATCCTTACGATGCCTCTGTTGGAGGGATTGGATGGCGTGAATAAGATGTCAAAATCATTAAATAATTACGTTGGGATTGAGGATGCTCCAGCCGAGATGTTCGGCAAGCTAATGTCAATTTCTGACGACCTAATGTGGCGATATATCGAATTACTGTCGTTTGAGAGTCTGCAACACATAGAGACGTGGAAGACCGAAGTGTCAGGCGGACGAAACCCGAGAGACATCAAGGTAATGTTCGCGAAGGAGATCGTCGCTCGCTTTCATACCGCGATAGCAGCTGAAACTGCGCTTGCCGACTTTGAATCACGCTTCCGACATGGGGGTGTGCCAGACCAAATGCCGGAGATTTCCTTATCTGCTGAGGGTCCGGGGCTTTCTGTAGTCCAAGCGTTGAAACTATCGGGTCTATCAACCAGCACATCAGAAGCTATGAGAGGGATAAAGCAAGGCGGTGTCCGGATAGATGGAGAGAAAATTTTGGACAAAGAAACGACAATTGCGAAGGGGAAAAGTGTCGTTTTGCAGTTCGGGAAAAGAAAATTTGCAAAAATAGAGATTAATTGAACCCTTTTCGCTTAAAACCCTTGACCGAGCTCGTAATTACGGTAGAATGCGCGGCTCCGCTAAACATTAAGGCGGATTGCTCTTTAAAAAATCGGATAGCTAAAGCGTGTGAGCGCTTTGTGTTTGTAAAGTGTTATGGATGCGTGTACTAGTGCTTAGGTGCTAGTTGCTCAAAAAATAGTAGTTTGCAGTATATGAAGTGCTCATACTTATGGATTCTTGTTAATGGAATCTTTTGAGTAAGAGCAGTTGGATTGAACTGAAGAGTTTGATCCTGGCTCAGATTGAACGCTGGCGGCATGCTTTACACATGCAAGTCGAACGGTAACGCGGACTTCGGTCTGGCGACGAGTGGCGAACGGGTGAGTAATGCATCGGAACGTATCCATTTGTGGGGGATAGCCCGGCGAAAGCCGGATTAATACCGCATAATCTCTGAGGAGGAAAGTGGGGGACCTTCGGGCCTTACGCTGATGGAGCGGCTGATGTCGGATTAGCTTGTTGGTAGGGTAAAGGCCTACCAAGGCGACGATCCGTAGCTGGTCTGAGAGGACGACCAGCCACACTGGAACTGAGACACGGTCCAGACTCCTACGGGAGGCAGCAGTGGGGAATTTTGGACAATGGGGGCAACCCTGATCCAGCCATGCCGCGTGCGGGAAGAAGGCCTTCGGGTTGTAAACCGCTTTCAGACGGAAAGAAACAGTACAAGCTAATACCTTGTACGAATGACGGTACCGTCAGAAGAAGCACCGGCTAACTACGTGCCAGCAGCCGCGGTAATACGTAGGGTGCGAGCGTTAATCGGAATTACTGGGCGTAAAGAGTGCGCAGGCGGCTCTCTAAGACAGGTGTGAAATCCCCGGGCTTAACCTGGGAATGGCGCTTGTGACTGGAGAGCTAGAGTGTGGCAGAGGGGAATGGAATTCCTGGTGTAGCAGTGAAATGCGTAGATATCAGGAGGAACACCGATGGCGAAGGCAGTTCCCTGGGCCAACACTGACGCTCATGCACGAAAGCGTGGGGAGCAAACAGGATTAGATACCCTGGTAGTCCACGCCCTAAACGATGTCAACTAGTTGTTGGGGAAGGAGACTTCTTTAGTAACGTAGCTAACGCGTGAAGTTGACCGCCTGGGGAGTACGGCCGCAAGGTTAAAACTCAAAGGAATTGACGGGGACCCGCACAAGCGGTGGATGATGTGGATTAATTCGATGCAACGCGAAAAACCTTACCTACCCTTGACATGTGAGGAACTTGTGAGAGATCACTTGGTGCCCGAAAGGGAACCTCAACACAGGTGCTGCATGGCTGTCGTCAGCTCGTGTCGTGAGATGTTGGGTTAAGTCCCGCAACGAGCGCAACCCTTGTCATTAGTTGCTACATTTAGTTGAGCACTCTAATGAGACTGCCGGTGACAAACCGGAGGAAGGTGGGGATGACGTCAAGTCCTCATGGCCCTTATGGGTAGGGCTTCACACGTCATACAATGGCGCGTACAGAGGGTTGCCAACCCGCAAGGGGGAGCTAATCCCAGAAAGCGCGTCGTAGTCCGGATTGTTCTCTGCAACTCGAGAACATGAAGTCGGAATCGCTAGTAATCGCGGATCAGCATGTCGCGGTGAATACGTTCCCGGGTCTTGTACACACCGCCCGTCACACCATGGGAGTAGGTTTCACCAGAAGTAGCTAGCCCAACCGTAAGGAGGGCGGTTACCACGGTGAGGTCTATGACTGGGGTGAAGTCGTAACAAGGTAGCCGTATCGGAAGGTGCGGCTGGATCACCTCCTTTCTAGAGTAATAGCAAGCAGCGTAATATTTTGCTTCGCGAAGTGCTCACATGCTTTAGCTGTCTGCTGAACTCGAGACTATCACTAGACCGGGTCTGTAGCTCAGTTGGTTAGAGCACACGCTTGATAAGCGTGGGGTCGATGGTTCAAATCCATCCAGACCCACCAACGACCTGAATAAGGGGCTATAGCTCAGCTGGGAGAGCACCTGCTTTGCAAGCAGGGGGTCATCGGTTCGATCCCGATTAGCTCCACCAAAATCAGTCATTTGATCTGGTTCTAGGGGGAATTGAGGTGTGAGAGGTACGGAGTTGTTAAACTCTTTAGCTCTCACCTTTCAACGGTGAAGTGTTCTTTAACAATATGGAAGAAGTAGATTTGATGTATCACTTTTATGTGAGGTGATGCATTAGATCATGGGTTTAAAGATTGTATTGTTTTGTATGCAAGATGTTTTTGTGTACTCAAACATGTTCTCTTGATTTTTTTAGAATTCAAGTAATAAGTAAGACAAGCGATCCTGTAGTGATGCAAGTTTTTTGTGGTATGCAAGGCTATAGGGTCAAGCGAATAAGTGCATGTGGTGGATGCCTTGGCGATTACAGGCGATGAAGGACGTGGTAGCCTGCGATAAACTGCGGGGAGCTGGCAAACAAGCTTCGATCCGCAGGTTTCCGAATGGGGAAACCCAGCCCGTAAGGGTTATCCTGGTCTGAATACATAGGACCAGTGAAGCGAACCCGGTGAACTGAAACATCTAAGTAACCGGAGGAAAAGAAATCAACCGAGATTCCGGAAGTAGCGGCGAGCGAAACCGGACCAGCCATTGCGATTTAGCAGTTGTTTTAGCAAAACGGTATGGAAAGACCGACCATAGAGGGTGATAGTCCCGTATGCGAAAGAACGATTGTGGAACTAGGCGCAAAACAAGTAGGGCGGGACACGTGAAATCCTGTTTGAATATAGGGGGACCATCCTCTAAGGCTAAATACTCGTAATCGACCGATAGTGAACCAGTACCGTGAGGGAAAGGCGAAAAGAACCCCGGGAGGGGAGTGAAATAGATCCTGAAACCGCATGCATACAAACAGTAGGAGCCCCTGCTTCAAGCGCATTAACGCGCTTGTTGCGTTTAGTGTTTTTGAAGCAGGGGTGACTGCGTACCTTTTGTATAATGGGTCAGCGACTTATATTCACTGGCAAGCTTAACCTTTTAGGGGAGGCGTAGGGAAACCGAGTCCGAATAGGGCGATTTAGTCGGTGGGTGTAGACCCGAAAGCGGATGATCTATCCATGGCCAGGTTGAAGCGAAGGTAACACTTCGTGGAGGACCGAACCAACTAACGTTGAAAAGTTAGTGGATGAGCTGTGGATAGGGGTGAAAGGCTAAACAAATCCGCAAATAGCTGGTTCTCTCCGAAAACTATTTAGGTAGTGCCTCGTGTTACACCTTCGGGGGTAGAGCACTGTTTTGGCTAGGGGGTCTTTATTGATCTACCAAACCAAGGCAAACTCCGAATACCGAAGAGTGCATTCACGGGAGACAGAGCACCGGGTGCTAACGTCCGGACTCAAGAGGGAAACAACCCAGACCGCCAGCTAAGGTCCCCAATTATGATTAAGTGGTCAACGAAGTGAGAAGGCCCAGACAGCCAGGAGGTTGGCTTAGAAGCAGCCACCCTTTAAAGAAAGCGTAATAGCTCACTGGTCGAGTCGTCTTGCGCGGAAGATGTACCGGGGCTAAAATCATAAACCGAAGCTGCGGATTCGAATATCTTCGGATGTTTGAATGGTAGGAGAGCGTTCTGTACGCCTGTGAAGGTGGATCGTAAGGTCTGCTGGAGGTATCAGAAGTGCGAATGCTGACATGAGTAGCGATAAAGGGGGTGAAAAGCCCCCTCGCCGAAAGCCCAAGGTTTCCTGAGCAACGTTCATCGGCTCAGGGTGAGTCGGCCCCTAAGGTGAGGGCGAAAGCCGTAACTGATGGGAATCTGGTTAATATTCCAGAACCGCCGTGTAATGCGATGGGGTAACGGAGAAGGTTAGGCAGACCGGGTGTTGGATGTCCCGGTGAAGTGTGTAGGCGGAGCTCTTAGGCAAATCCGGGAGCTCATTAACGCTGAGGCACGGGACCAGCGAAGCTTGCTTCGCGAAGCTGCTAATACCATGCTTCCAAGAAAAACCTCTAAGCTTCAGTTACACGGGACCGTACCGTAAACGGACACACGTGGGCGGGATGAGAATTCTAAGGCGCTTGAGAGAACTCAGGAGAAGGAACTCGGCAAATTGACACCGTAACTTCGGAAGAAGGTGTGCCCTGTTAGGGTGAAGGGACTTGCTCCCGGAGCTCGAGAGGGTTTCAGAGAATCGGTGGCTGCGACTGTTTATTAAAAACATAGCGCTGTGCTAACACGAAGAGTGGACGTATACAGCGTGACGCCTGCCCGGTGCCGGAAGGTTAAGTGATGGGGTGCAAGCTCTTGATCGAAGCCCCGGTAAACGGCGGCCGTAACTATAACGGTCCTAAGGTAGCGAAATTCCTTGTCGGGTAAGTTCCGACCTGCACGAATGGCGTAACGATGGCCACACTGTCTCCTCCTGAGACTCAGCGAAGTTGACATGGTTGTGATGATGCAATCTACCCGCGGCTAGACGGAAAGACCCCGTGCACCTTTACTGCAGCTTTGCATTGGACTGTGATGGAATTTGTGTAGGATAGCTGGGAGGCTTTGAAGAGCAGACGCTAGTTTGTTTGGAGCCAACCTTGAAATACCAGCCTGATTGTATTGCGGTTCTAACCTAGGTCCCTTATCGGGATCGGGGACCATGCATGGTAGGCAGTTTGACTGGGGCGGTCTCCTCCCAAAGAGTAACGGAGGAGTTCGAAGGTTCGCTAGGTACGGTCGGACATCGTACTGATAGTGCATTGGCATAAGCGAGCTTGACTGCGAGACTGACGGGTCGAGCAGGTGCGAAAGCAGGACAAAGTGATCCGGTGGTTCTGAATGGAAGGGCCATCGCTCAACGGATAAAAGGTACGCCGGGGATAACAGGCTGATCTCCCCCAAGAGTTCATATCGACGGGGAGGTTTGGCACCTCGATGTCGGCTCATCACATCCTGGGGCTGTAGCCGGTCCCAAGGGTATGGCTGTTCGCCATTTAAAGTGGTACGCGAGCTGGGTTTAGAACGTCGTGAGACAGTTTGGTCCCTATCTACCGTGGGCGCTGGAAGTTTGAGAGGACCTGCTCCTAGTACGAGAGGACCGGAGTGGACGTAGCTCTGGTGTACCGGTTGTGACGCCAGTCGCATTGCCGGGTAGCTAACTACGGAAGAGATAAGCGCTGAAAGCATCTAAGCGCGAAACTCGCCTCAAGATGAGACTTCCCGGAGGTTTAACCTCCCTAAAGGGTCGTTGCAGACTACAACGTTGATAGGTCGGGTGTGCAAGCGTAGCAATGCGTTCAGCTAACCGATACTAATTGCCCGTGCGGCTTGATCCTATAGCCTTGTGTATCAAGGCAGTAGGTTGCTTGTACGAAAATAAAATAAGACGATCAGAGTGCAATCTGATAACTCATACTTCTTTCATGTGTTGAAGGCAAAGAATTTGTAAAGCTTTGCCTGGTAGCAATAGCGAGGTGGTACCACTCCTTCCCATTCCGAACAGGACCGTGAAACGCTTCAGCGCCGATGATAGTGCGAGGTATACCGTGCGAAAGTAGGACACTGCCAGGCTCCCAATTAACCCCTCGTTGGTATTTCAACGAGGGGTTTTTTTATGCTTGAGATATCTATTTACGTCCTCTAACGTAGGGAACAAATTTTATTTATCTATTTGACCTATATTTAGATGCAAGCAGTTAAAATGTTGTTCGCAATTATTATGTTTGATGAAGGTGTTATGGAATCTAAAGAGCGGGTAGTATTGGGTGGAGGGTGCTTTTGGTGCTTAGATGCCGTGTTTTTAAGGATTAATGGAGTTCAATCCGCGGTTTCTGGCTATATGGGGGGGGCGAATGCGAATCCTACTTATGAGGCGGTATGTTCTGGAACAACTGGTCATGTCGAAGTAGTCGAGATTGTTTTCGAAAAAGAGGTTATTGAGTTTACTGACATTTTACGAATCTTTTTCTCGATACATGACCCTACAACACTGGATCGGCAAGGGGCTGATGTTGGTTCTCAATACAGGTCCGTTATTTTTACGCACACGGACGAGCAGATGGCTGAGGCGAATCAATTGATTCAGCAATTGGATGGCACCAGTACTTGGAGCAGACCCATTGTCACGGAAGTGAAACCTGTGGACATATTTTATGCGGCCGAGGACTACCACCACCAATACTATGAGAGCAATCGTTCACAACCCTACTGTCAATATGTAATTGATCCAAAAATCGAAAAATTACGTAATTCGTGGGCTAAATTTTTAAAGACGGCACCTTAAAAATCGAATTCGGTGAGCACGTGGCCAGGACCTTCTTGAGAGGTTTGGGTATTTTCTTTGTCGATGACTTTTGTTCCATTGACCCAAACGCTATGAATACCGTTGGGCTTCCTCATTAGTCGAGAGCCTTCACCAGGTAAATCATCAAGTTTAAAGAGTTTCGAAATACCGATGCTCTTGGGATCAAAAAGAACGAGATCAGCATAATACCCCTCTTTGATCCGTCCTCTTTCCTTAATACGGTACTTAGCGGCAGGGTCTGATGTTAACTTTTCAACTGCATTTTCTAAGGAGAAAGTCCCTGTTTTATTTACCCAATGCTGCAAAAAATAAAGTCCAAAACCAGCATCACAAAGAAACTCAACATGTGCTCCAGCATCTGATAATGCAATAATCGCATTGCGGTGGGAGAGCAGCTTACCGACACCCTCATCATTATTTTGGTACATCTTCCCAACGAATTGCGCGTCCAGCGGCTGATCGAATAGCCAATCGAGCGGCTCCTGATTGGCCTTTTTAGCTAGCTTCGTAATCGGTATTTCATTCAATTCGATCTTATCCCAGGCGCCATTAAAGATCGCACCAATTTTGTTTTCAGAAAGATTATGCTTGAACTCATTTCTAAACTTTGGACTTTGATAAATTGATACCAGTTGCTCGGGCGAAGCTAATTTGACCGCATTAAATGCCTCGTGAGCATAAAATATATATGGATTGCGTAACGTAAAATCAAAAGAAAGCGGATGTGGGTTCGCATGAATGTAGACCTCACGGCCGCGATCTAGAGCTTGTTCGCACCTTCGGTAGTAATCGGTGGATGCAGAGGGATCTGAGTCGTTGTGCATGGCGAGAACCGAAACGAGAAACGTTGGACAGTCGAATGTTTTGCTCACGTGTTCTAAGTATTCAGGCGTGGCCCTCTGGCCGCCGGCTGTAACAAAAACCCCCTTTCTTTTTTTTATCGGTTCAAGTAACGCGTATAGCTCCTCATCTTCTGCGATTGTTGATGGCATGGGGCGCCCCTCATAACCCGAATGATTGGGAGAAAATGACGATGCAAAGCCAATTGCGCCATGTAATAGCGCGTCATCTACAATCGCACGCATAGCATCGAGCTCTTCTTCCGTTGGTTTAATTCTTACGGAACTATCATCGCCCATCACGGCAGTTCTAATCGCTGAGTGACCAATTAGAACTGCGACATTTGCGTGCGGTCGTTGCTGATCTATGTATTTTAGGTAGTCTGGAAATGATTCGAATTTCCATTGAGTACCTTCAAGAAGTGTTTTTAGGTTCATACCCTCAACGACAGATAGGTTTTTAAGCATAATCTCCTGATGCTCAGGTGGGCAGGGTGCGATACCGAAGCCGCAATTTCCCATGACCGCCGTGGTTACTCCCATCGATGGAGAGGGAGACAGTGTGGGGTCCCAGGTAATTTGTGCATCGTAGTGGGTGTGCACATCAATGATGCCGGGCATTAATGATAGTCCTCGCGCATCAATGATATTTGCCCCATCACTATTCAAGTCGCCAATAGCTACAATTTTTTCTCCACAGATGCCTACATCGGCGCGATATGAATCCTCACCTGTCCCGTTGTAAATTGTCGCACCTTTAATGATCGTATTAAATTTATGAGAAGACATGGTGTCAGTGCCGATCTATGGAGATTATTGGAGTAATTTCTCTAGATTATCATTGATTTCAATCTTAAAAGAGAGGATTCTTGAGCTTAGTGATTTGCCGTAATTATCAAGGCACAGTGAGCGGGAAACCCCGCCACCAAGGGCGCCTTCACATACAAAATTCAACATCTGAAGTTCGTCTAAGCTGTACCTGGTAACGTTTCCTTTAATAACCCCCGAATAAAATTTTTTGAATTCATCCGCTGACAATTGATTTTTAATTGGGGCGTAAAACTCTGGGTGGTAGGAGATCACTGAAATATTCGAGGTGTTTCCTTTATCCCCAGACCTACAATGTGCGAGTTGAACTAACTTGATAAGCATTGTGATTTCTCAGCTTTCGTACAATTTAATGGATGGACTGATCTTATCGCGATCAACTAGTGATGACCAAACTCCAATTATTTCTCTTGTTCTGTCTTGATGAGGAACCCGTTTTCCGGTCATTCCTACTCCCGACACAGCCATACCATCAACTTCTCGACCGACTTTCATGGCTTCCTCACGGGTTGCAGTTCTCGCTGCGACTCGGACAGCGACCTCGTAGGGTTCGTGTTTTATCTCTGGTGTCATATCACCATGAATAGCATTTAGTCCTAAATAATCTATTCGTAGCTCCTCAGCCTTTAGTCCTACGATTTTGAAGCGTTCTCTCAAAATGGTCTCCGCGAGTCTTGCTCTTTTTAGCGCACCTTCGCCCGCATAGAAAAACATATCTTCTCCTATGAAGCCCTCTTCACAACCGATTGATACTTTTAGGGTTGGTGTGCGAGGTTTTCCTGAAATACCAGAAACCATCACCCGATTCTCCGCAATTTCCTCTATGCACGTGGTTGAAAAATCGACGATGACGTCAGGGGTAATGTAGTTATATGGATCATGTACTTCGTATAAAAGTTGCTCTTTGATCGTCATGGCGTTAACAACGCCACCAGTACCCTCGAGCTTTGTAATAACAGCTGTGCCATTTTTGTGGACTTCGGCTATTGGAAATCCCAAATCCCAAGGTCTCGGGACATCTTTGAGACCAGGATCTGCGAAATATCCACCTGTGACCTGTGCCCCACACTCCATGAGATGTCCGATCCCATTGGCTAATCCAAGCTGCATAAAGTCACCTGCCCCCCACCCATATTCAAACATCATGGGCGCCGCAAAAATTGAGGGATCTGCTATTCGACCAGTCACAACGATTTGAGCGCCTTTGCTCAAGGCCTGAACAACTGGTTCTGCGCCTTGATACACCTCTGCTGAGACTATTTTATCCTCTAGGGAGTCTGTTCGTTCCCCTGTTTCTAAAATAGTGTCAGTTAAACTCAGTACGTCCTCAGTAATTAGACTTCCGTTAATCGCCGCTACTTTTACCCCATGGATGCCCATCTTCCTCAACCAGTAAATGATTCGTTCTGCGGCTCCGTTTGGATTGATCCAACCTTGGTTGGATATTATTTTCGTCTTGTTCTCAATGCAACCAGGTAAGACAGCCTTCATTCTATCGTCTAACCAAGTGTCGTAACCCGGGAAATCGGGATCCCGTCTCTTTCGAACTTGTGCTGCAGAGATAGTTGCTTCAGCCATAGTTTCAAAGCATAGATAATCCAGCCGACCTTTATCCGCATTATCTTTTGCAGGAGATATTCGATCCCCCCACCACGCTGAGCCTGATCCGATACGTATAGTCATATTTCTTACTTTAAAATAAATGAGTAACAGAACTAAACACTCTACCCGTAAATGTGAGGAGAACGATAATTTTTATGCAATCGTATCGCTTTCACAGGAAAGCATATAAATATCCTTTTTATTTGTTTTTCACTGATACTGAGCATTCAAAACCAGGGAGAAGTTTTTATAATTTTTATCGAACTTATACGTTTTTAGATCGAAAAAGTATTGACAATGTAACCAACGCTGTGCATTCTCTAAAACGCATGCCGGAGACGGTACTGGACCTTTAATTTTTGATACTGATACCACTCGATAATGTGGTTTAAAACAGGAGACTTGAAGATGGCAGCTGCTAAAAAGAAGCCCGCGAAAAAAGCACCGGCAAAGAAAAAACCTGTAGCGAAAAAAGCACCGGCAAAGAAAAAACCTGTAGCGAAAAAAGCTGCTGCGAAGAAAAAGCCAGCAGCTAAAAAGGCACCTGCTAAGAAGGCTGTAGCGAAGAAAAAGCCAGCAGCCAAAAAGGCACCCGCTAAGAAAGCTGTAGCGAAGAAAAAGCCAGCAGCCAAAAAGGCACCCGCTAAGAAAGCTGTAGCGAAGAAAAAGCCAGCAGCTAAAAAGACACCTGCTAAGAAAAAATCAGCGGTGAAGAGAAAGCCTAATCCAGCATTCATGAAGCCTATGACACCAAGCGCGGCACTAGCGGCTGTGGTTGGCGCGAAGCCGATACCTCGGACTGAGGTAACTAAAAAGATATGGGCGTATATCAAGAAAAATGATCTTCAGGATTCAAAAAACAGAAGAAATATTAATGCCGACGATAAATTGAAGCCAGTTTTCGGTGGTAAGAAACAGGTATCAATGTTTGAAATGACAAAGCTAGTTAATAATCATTTGTCATAACGTAACGCTTATTCAGGGCGGTCCGATTGTTATCGGGTCGCCCTTTTTATTTGTCCGCTTAAATTAAAGGTTTTTGTTTTATGGCTCTCATTCGTCCGTTTAAAGGTCTACGTCCGTCTCCAGGTAAAGCTGGCGAGGTGGTGGCTCCACCATATGATGTGATGTCCTATCAAGAGGCTGTTGATCTAGCCGAAGATAAGCCTAATAGTTTTCTTCATATCTCGAGACCTGAAATAGATTTGCCTCCGGGCACTGATCCGTACTCATCAAGAGTGTACGAAAAAGCGAAGTCCAATTTAAGAGCACTTTTGGATGAAAGAATCTTGTCTAGAGATGACGTCGCATGTTTTTATGTTTATCGACTGACTGGGCACGGCGTGTGTCAGACTGGACTTGTTGTGACTGCTTCTGTTGATGCTTACGATAAAAATTTTATTCGCAAACATGAATTTACAAGGCCAGTCAAAGAGGATGATCGTGTTCGTCAGATTGATGCGCTCTGCGCACAGACTGGCCCAGTACTAATCGCCTACCCATCGTCGACACTTATTGATTCCATTATTGCATCCGAGTCTGTAGGTAAGCCAGAGATGGAGGTTTTGGCTGCTGATGGCGTACGACATGAGGTGTGGGTTGTTTCTTCAGCTGAGAAATTAGCGCAACTCGTTGCATTATTTGATGATCTACCAGCGGTTTACATAGCAGACGGTCACCATAGATCTGCGGCTGCCTCAAGAGTTAAGAAACTCATGGCAGAGAGGGATTCGGATCAAAGCAATGATGTAAAAAGCTATGATTACTTTCTAGCAGTCGCGTTTCCTCAGGATCAAATGCAAATTCTTGCATACAATCGAGTAGTTACCGATCTCAACGGTTTGAGTCCCGATGATTTTTTGGAATGTTTGCAGAAGGATTTTGATGTTAGGCCATCCGATGAACCGGTAACACCTGAGAAAAAGGGGGAGATGGGTTTATATCTCAATGGCCATTGGTATATCTTGACGGCGTCCACCAATTCAATTTCTGATGATCCAGTGGAAAATCTTGATGTCAGTATTTTATCGAATCGAGTATTGGCCCCAGTGCTCGGAATACATGATTTGAGGAAAGATAGGCGAATAGACTTTGTGGGCGGAATTCGAGGTACCCAGGAATTGATGAAGCGCGTGGATTCAAAGGAAATGGCGTGTGCTTTTTCCCTCTTTCCAACCAAGATCGAAGAGCTAATGCGTGTTGCTGATGAGGGGCAGGTTATGCCGCCTAAATCAACTTGGTTCGAACCGAAATTAGCTGATGGCCTAGTTTCTCATATTCTCGACTAAGGTTTTTCATCTGCTTGCTTGCCCTTGAATGTTGTGTGATTTTTAGGCATCTAAAATAGTGAGCACATTCTCTGGTGGTCGCCCGATGATTGCTTGGTTACCGCACACTATGATCGGACGTTCTATTAAGATTGGATGGTCGACCATTGCATTAACAGCCTGTTTTGCATTCAGGTTTCCCTCTGAATAATGTTCCTTGTAGGTGGGCTCACCTTTTCGTAATAATTGTTCTGGACTCATTTTGAGCTTCGCACATAAGTCAGAGATTTGTTCTGAATTGAGGGGTTCCTTCAAGTATTCTACAACTAGCGGTTTGATTCCTTTTTCTTGCAGCAGAGCTAACGCATTTCGGCTCTTGCTGCATCTAGGGTTGTGATAAACAGTAATTTCTTGATTTGGCATTGAGTCTGTACCTCATCCTTTTAGGGTTTTAGAAACAACCTCGCTCGTATCTTTTGATAACTTAGGTTGGTTGATTATGTTTTCTAAGGCTAATTTCGCATGATTCTGACGTGTAGCGTCAAACTTTCGCCACCGATCAAAGCTACGTGCAATTCGAGCAGCGACTTGTGGATTGATTTTATCAATCTCTATAACTGAGTCGGAAATTAATTTGTAGCCCGCCCCATCCGATCGATGAAAATGCACATGATTCGATGCGAAAGTTCGCAACAGGGAAAATGCCTTATTAGGATTTTTTATATCAAATGACGGATGATGGATTAGGCGTTCAACCTGTTCCGCTGTATTTCGAGCGCGCGAGCCGGCTTGTACGGCAAACCACTTATCCAACGCTAGCGGTTCGGACTTCCACTTGTTATGGAAATTTTTTAGTACGGTTTCCCTCTCTGTTCTCTCCGTATGAACAATAGACTGAAGCGCAGCATATTCGTCTGTCATGTTGGTTGCTGTCTCGTATTGACGAAGACATAAATCGATATACTCATCTTTTTGTGTTTCAACGAGCAATCCCAAACAGACGTTTTTGATCGACCGATGTCCAGCAGACTTCGCATCGGGAGAGTAGGCGCCATTATTCGACTGATCAACATATACCTGCAGTAGTTGGGTTTCTAGAGCAACCGCTATTTCGGCCCTTAATGCATTTCGGGCTGCATGTATCAAGTCAGGGTTAACCGACACGCAGGATTCAGCTAGGTGGCTCTCGGCTGGAGTCGAGAAGAGCTCGGCGGTCAGTGCCGGATCATTATTTACGTCTTTTAAAACGGTCGATAGAGCCTCAATAAATTTGGCGTTCCAGATTGGCTCTAGGTTTTTCTCGATTAAGGGTATGGCTGTTAGCATCAAGCGGTTCTGTAAGTGTTGTCCAGCTTCCCATCGGTTGAAGGCATCGTCATCATGTGCCAGCAAATAAAGTAGTTCCTCATCGGTATATTCGAAGTCTAAAATAATCGGCGATGAAAATTCTCTCAATAACGAGGGGATTGGTCGTTGTTCTACATTCCGGAAGGTAAATGATTCTTGAGCTTTTAGAAGCGATATAGTTTGCTCTTCTGAAGCTGTACCGTTCGCTTGAAGAAGTTTGACTTTGATCGGGATGTGCGCAGGTTGATTTTTTTTGAATTTTTCTCCATTGAATGATTGGTGGCAGTCGAGTGTGTATTCTTGGGTCGACGCATTGTATTGACCTGATATTTTCACCTTCGGCGTGCCAGCTTGACTATACCAATGTCTGAAATTGGATAAATCCTGTCCTGAGGCATGTTCCATTGCGGATACAAACTCTTCTGTAGTCACTGCACACCCATCATGTCGATCGAAGTATATTTTCATGCCAAGCTGAAAGGTTTCTTCGCCTAATAAAGTGTGAATCATGCGGACAATCTCGGCTCCCTTGTCGTATACAGTAGCAGTATAAAAGTTGTTAATTTCGATGTAAGCGTCAGGCCTTATTGGGTGAGCCATAGGTCCGGCATCTTCTGGGTACTGCGTTGTCCTCAGGCTGCGAACCTCTTGAATGCGTTGAACTCCTCTGGAGTAGGTGTCGGCTCCATACTCTTGGTCACGAAATACTGTTAATCCCTCTTTTAAGCTTAGCTGAAACCAGTCGCGGCAAGTGACGCGGTTACCTGTCCAGTTATGAAAGTATTCGTGAGCAACAACCCTGTCCAATAGCATAAAGTCTCTATCCGTAGAGAGCTCTTGTTTGGCAAGGATGTACTTCGTATTAAAAATATTTAAACCTTTATTTTCCATCGCGCCCATATTGAAATCATCAACCGCGACGATCATGTACTGATCAAGGTCTACTTCAAGATTAAAGCGTTTTTCGTCCCAGCGCATACATCTCTTCAGTGCCTTCATCGCGAAGCTAGTTTGTTCAATTTGGTGGTTTGGCGCGTAAATCTGTAAGGCAACCTTTCTACCTGATGCCGTAATGAACTGCTCTTCATTTTTATCTAACTGGCCGACCACCATGGCGAAGAGATAGGATGGTTTTGGGTGGGGGTCGGTCCAGTGGGCAAAGTGTTTGCCATTTTCTAAAACACCGGTCGCGGTTAAGTTTCCATTAGATAGCAAAACAGGATACTTGTCCTTTGATGCAATAATCCTCGTTGTGTATTGAGATAAAACATCGGGGCGATCTAGAAAATATGTGATCCGTCGAAATCCCTCTGCTTCACATTGGGTAAAGTACCCGTACTTTGAGGCGTAAAGTCCCATTAATTGGGTGTTTTTTTCTGGGTAGATACGCACCGTTGTTTCGATTGTAAACAAGTCACCAGGATTGATTACTGTCAAAGAATGTTCGGTTATTTGGTATTCATTTTTATCGATGACCACACCGTTTTTCTTAATCGCTACTAACTCAAGTTGCTCCCCGTCTAGACGCAGGTCGGCTGTTTCGAAAACTTTGTTTGTTTTCTCGACAGATAACTTTGTGCGGACCTCGGTAAAACTTGGTTCGATCGATATGTCCAGTTCAACCTTCGGAATTTGGAATACTGGGGGCGCATAGTCTTTAAGAAGCGTGGGTTGGAGTGGTGTCTGTGCCATCTTTTATTCTCTAATTTTTTTAAATTCTGCATTGTGACAGAGCTCCGCGTCACTAGTTCGTTTTCGCGACGCGCCAAAGAGGATGGTGTGCTATTGCTCTGCGGTTCGTGATTTGCTAAATGACTTGGTTATTTGACTCGATCTGCTGATGTAGCTCGCTGATAAGAGATTCAAAGAAACCGAAAGCGGCAGTTGGGCCTTTATATTCCATCCATACTTGCTCTTTTTGCGAGCGTATGAGTACTAATTGAAGATCATCATCGGATGGAAATCTGGCAATCGCACCGTCAATCTCGGGGTTGCTGTATGCAACGTAGG
>Ga0255779_1000834_pt1 | contig 37049 bp, 32 predicted proteins | sample 011ome_21_FD_179977 | JGI IMG/M metagenome (GOLD analysis project Ga0255779, IMG submission 179977) | Coastal salt marsh microbial communities from the Groves Creek Marsh, Skidaway Island, Georgia - 011508AT metaG (version 2) | ecosystem: Environmental > Aquatic > Marine > Intertidal zone > Salt... | reverse complement strand
CGCTGCCTGATAGCGGTACCCGACTCACTGCTTCATCAGTGGCTTGTTGAAATGCTGAGACGTTTCAATCTCCAATTCGCTATCTACGATGAAGCAAGACTCGAAGCCGAAGACCAAGAATTCGACTTCGACAACGACCAGTTTGTCCTCGTTCCCTGGTCCTTTATTCAGGACAATCCTACTGTGACCGAGCAGTTACTAGCATCAGAGTGGGACTTCCTCATTATTGATGAAGCACATCACCTCACCCTAGGTGAAGACGCCCAAACCAAAGCAGATAGAGCGCTTACACAACTAGCAACGTCCTCTCGTGGACTTCTCTTACTGACGGCAACACCGGGGCAATCGGGCATCGACAGTCATTTTTCACGTCTAAAATTGTTAGATTCAGACCGATTTAACAGCTTTGAACAGTTCGTTGACGAGCAAAAACAGTTCGAAGACACCCACACCTTGATCGAAACGCTTCGCGAAGGCGAAGCTATAACCGACCTGCCTACAGGTATTGACCCTGCCCTTCCTGCCCCTGAAATGGCTAAAGCACTGGTAGACCAATACGGAACGGGGCGGGTACTGTTCCGAAACTCTAGAAAGTCGGTGAAAGGATTCCCACAACGATGCCTGCACCACTACACGCTGCCCGACGAATACGACGCTGAAATAGGTGATTCAGCCCGACCGAAATGGTTGGCTGAGCTGTTAAAGTCGCTCAAACAAGAAAAAGTACTCGTAATCTGCCGCGATAAAGCCACGGCGATGGCGCTTGAGCACTTCCTGCATCTGCAGGTAGGCATTCGATGCGCATCATTTCATGAGGACTTGTCACTAATCGAGCGAGACCGCGCGGCTGCATACTTTGCCGACGCAGAGAGCGGCGCACGAGCGCTAATTTGCTCGGAAATTGGCAGTGAGGGCCGTAACTTCCAGTTTGCTCAGCACTTGGTCTGCTACGACTTACCCGCTCACCCCGACCTTCTTGAGCAGCGAATTGGTCGACTTGACCGTATTGGCCAGCTCGGCGTTGTGAACATCCACGTACCCGTCACGGCAGGCTCCATCGAGGAAGTGAGATTTAGATGGTTTCACGAAGGTTTGGACGCTTTCGAGACCAGCTGCTCTATCGGGCATTTGATCTACTCCGACCTGGGAGAAGAGCTGAAGCAATGCGAACAAAATGGAGCGATTTCAGACACGCTACTAAACAAGACCATTGCCCTAAAGACCCAACTGTCCGGACAGATGGATCGAGGGCGTGATCGCTTGTTAGAAATCACGTCGCATGATCCTGAAAAAGCTGCCAACTTGATCGCCAGCATTCAGAGAAATGAACAGACAGATAGTTTGATCGAGTTTACCGACCATCTATTTGATCGATTGGGCATTCACACGGAAGCCGGAGCAGACGACACGCTCGTTTTGAAGCCGACCGAAAATCTGGTGACTGGGGAACTACCGCTGCTCGACGACAGTGGCATCACGTGCACTTTTTCTAGAGAGCTGGCACTGAGCCGCGACGACCTACACTTCCTGACGTGGGAACACCCACTGGTCCGAGAAACCATTGATTTGGTCTACAACTCGGAGCTTGGGAATGCCTCAGTCGCACTGATCAAGCAAAAAAGCCTCAAGCCCGGAACTGTTCTTATCGAGACCCTGTTCACCGCCGATTGCGCTGCTCCAAAGCGGCTGCAAATTGGTCGTTACCTGGATCAAAAGCCGATTCGGTATCTCATGACCCTCGATGGTCGAGACCTTAGCGAAGCGATTAGCTGCGAAGCATTTACGCGATTACTTAAGCCCATAAGCATCACTCAAAGTGCCGGTGTTATCCGAGAACTGCGAACTAACATTTCCGGCGCGCTGCGACTGCTTGAGACCCGTGCCGCCGAGCGAGTAACGTCGCTGCAAGAAGCAGCAACCTTCATGCTCAGTCAGGAGCTGAATAGTGAAGCGGATCGGCTGTTAGCACTGGGCAGTCGCAATGGTTCCGTCCGCGCCGATGAAGTCGAGATGATACGGCAAATCAAAAAAGACAGCCTTGAAGCCATTACTCGTGCCGAAGCAAGACTCCAAGGTATTCGTGTCATCGTTGCAACCTAGCAACCCCTAGTCGGGGCGATACCAGATGGGCGATGAGTAGGCTCGCTCCTGCACAGTATCGGGCCTGCGTGTATCCACATCACCACCCAGCGCGATCTTGTCGAGTAGCGAGTGCCGCGGTGTCGGCACTTCGAGAACCCTCACATAGTAAAACGCAGCCATACTGGGATCGAAGTCAGGATCTCGCCATTCGGCCGTCAACATGGCAGCCCCTGCCTCATTGCTCCAGGAGCCCGTCTCTAGATTTACCGTGTTGGGCACGGATGTCAGAGAACCGTCTGCTTGCAGTCGATCAGGCGAAGACCATGCGACGTCAAAGACCTTCTCGTTTGCTCCGTTCGCCGCATCAAGCCAGCCCTTCACAATCTGAATTCTATCCAATGCCCCTGATTTCGGATCGGCCATCGCATGAACAAGGAAAACGGGCGTACTGTCCTCGTTCTGATTGAGCTCCCCACCCATGGGTACGGCACCACTGCGCTGATGCGGGAAGGTCGAGGCCTCCAGAGCGCTGACATCAAGATCATAGCCCCCGTAGAAACGGAGCCCAATACGTGGCCCGGTAGTCGCGTAGGTTTCGCGCCGCTTCATCGCCTGCAAAATTGACTCGCGCGTATTCTCCTCCGCCCATACAGCGGCCAGGCCCTGCGCGCCCATCGCCCAACCAAAGGAACTGTTCGCATTATCTGACCATCCGTCTAGTTTGGCCGAGGGCGTTGAATCAGTCGCAAACTTACCGTGGAAATTGTTCTCTTCCGCGGCCGCAAGCCCAGTGTGCGCGTCCGTCGAGCCAATCACACCAAACTGGTAGGGATTCACTCCAATCTCTTGTTCGATCTGCATGCCGCGGATTAGCGCCGAGCGCATAAAATCACCCACCTGTGGCTTGTACTCAGTCCAGTCTCGCTGGATGTAGTAAGGGTAATCTTCGAAGTCAGCGAACGGATCGTCGGGCGATAGCACGGGATGCGTTTCCGAGTCGCCTTTATACTGCGTGACCTCAACGATAGGCTCCCAGCGGCGCCTGATCTCAGCGTATTCCGGACCAATTGGCTCGTTGCGCATGGTAATGGTATCGAACATGGCGCCTTTCGAAATATTGGAATTATGAGGAATAGCAATGAAGTTGCCGCCCGTCTGCTCACTGGTTGTCTCCAGCCACGCCCACAGATCCTCCGGGTACAGGCTGTCGTCAGACCCGAAGGGCTGAAATACCTTGGCTGACTCGCCGTCCAAATCAGTCATCACCACACGGTGCAGATTTGCGCCGCCCGGTATGAGACTGTATTCCCAGCCTAAAATCGCAGAGAACTGGCCGGGAACATTGTTAGCCTCCGCTGCGTCAGCGATATCGCTCCACGCTTGGTCTTCGATAGCCGGAATTCTCGGAAACACGGATCCAGCGAGGTCCCACTCGGATATGGCTTCCTGCGGCGTATCGAAAGGTTCCGGAAGCTGTTGAACGAAGAATGCGCGCCCCTCGCCCTCTTTGATGGCATCACGAATGAGGTACTGGACATACCAGACTCTTAACTTATCGAACAGACCCATGCCATCCGTGGGCAATCCGACGTTGTAAAGGTGACGAATGTTGCCGAGGAACTCAGCGTGATCGGAGACGACCAGAAAATCGAGTGGCGTTTCCAGCTGTACGCGAGCCTTGTGTTCCGGATGCTCCACAGGCAGACCTCGCGCAAATCGGTAGGCCTCATCAGGGCCGACTGAGAAATTGCGATTGGTAAAAGCATCGAACGAGCGGTTGGTATGTAGGTGTGTATCACCCCATAGAATCTGCTTTTCCGTCGCCCCTGCCTGAGCAACTAGGAGAGCGGACAAAATGCCCGCGGCCGCGCGAATTTTCATTGTTTTTGTCCTCTAAAAGACGCTGGTTTTACCTAGCGACCTTTCCACTCGGGCTTTTGTTTATTGAAGAAGGAAATAACCGCATTTTTGGCATCTTCACTATCAATGCACATGGCCTGTAGCTCGGCTTCTTTCGAGATCGTCTCATCAAGGGTATGCGTCTGACCAAAACTGACCGCAGCTTTGGTATAGCTCAGCGCAAGCGGCGATCTTTCTGCCACCTCTTTAGCGTAGGCAATGCCTTCTTCACGAAGTGATTCGTCCGAGAACACCCGGTTGACCATGCCCATCGCCATGGCTTTTTGCGAACTCAACTTTTCTCCTAATGCCATGAGTTCGTAGGCACGTTTGGTTCCGACCAAACGCGGGATTAACCACGTTGCACCACCATCAGGCACCAGACCGATCGCCGAGAACGGCTGATACAGATAGGCATTCTCTCCCATACAGGCTAAGTCGCAGGCCATGGCGTAGGAGTAGGCAATACCAGCACACGGTCCGTTGATCACTGCAATCCAGGGCTTTGAGCTGTTGTGAATAGCTAGGACTCCTGGCTTGTACTCAAAGTTAAGATCGCTCTCTACGGACTTCCCGTTGCCCATGCCGTCGCCATCTGACAGATCTGCGCCAGCACTGAAGGCCCGTCCATTTCCGGTCAGCACAACAGCCCTGACAGTGTCATCGAGATTGGCCGCTATAGCTGCCTGGGCAATTTCACGCCTCAGTACGGTATTGAAGGTATTCAGTTTCTCGGGACGATTTAGCTCAATTATCATTACTCTGTCGTTTTGAGTGACCTCAAGCGTCTCATAGTGGCTCATGATTCTGCTCCGTTTTGTAGTCGCCCCTTTCGGGGCATATTCGCGGCAAATCGACGTTTCTCAGTCAGCCGATGCTGGATCCAGCACTTCGCGAAGCTCACGCTTCAGGAACTTACCGTTCGCATTTCGCGGAAGTGGCTCCGCTAAGAACCAGACATACTTAGGCACTTTGAACGCAGCAAGGCGAGTGGAGAGGTGTTCTCTGAGACCCGAGGCATCCAACATCGCCCCATCTTTCAAGTGAATAGCCACACCCACCTCCTCACCTAAACGCTCGTCAGGCACGGCAAAGGCAACGCACTCCAGCACCGCCGGATGGTCGAAGACAGCGAATTCGACTTCAGCGCCATAGATATTCTCTCCGCCTCTGAGAATCATGTCTTTAGCGCGATCTACCAAGTACAAAAATCCCTCTTCATCGAAGTAGCCAATATCACCTGTGTGCAACCAACCATCGACAATCGTTTCAGCGGTGGCCTCTGGGCGGTTCAAATAACCTTTGATTACCGCGGCACCCTTCACACAGATTTCGCCAAGCTCGCCTACAGGAAGCTCTTTACCGGCTTCATCGATAACTTTGCCCTCAAAGGTGGGGGCTAGATAACCACAGCTTGATGGGCGCTCAACGAATACGTCCCCGGCAATGTAGGTAATGATGCCGCAGACCTCGGTCATGCCGTAGCCCTGCGCAGGTCGCGCCTTCTTGGTCACGGCGTCGACCTTTTTCACAAGGTCCGGCTGCACCGCCGCGCCGCCACCGCCCATGCTCGCAAGGCTCGACGTATCGTAGTCGTTGAAATCAGGATGCGTTAGAAGCTCACGAGTCATCATAGGAACCGCACTCACCGTATTTACGCCTTCTGCCTCGATGAGTTTCAGCGCCTCCAACGTATCCCACTTGTACATCAGGACGAACCGACTCCCTGCTAGGGTCCCCGCTTGGACCGCGCAGTTATTGGCTGTTACGTGGAACAATGGGGTTGCAATTAAGCCGGTCGCCGCGGGCGGTGATTGCACATCGACTTGCTTGTCGCCCCCTGATTTAGCCAGTGCCGATGCTGTCGCAAACGCGCGCCCCATGGATATGACGTTCAAAACGTTGGTAACGCAGCCACGATTCGTTAGCTGCGCGCCCTTGGGTCGACCGGTAGTGCCTGAGGTGTAAAAAATGCAAGCAACACTGTCCGGATCGATTTCAATATCCGGTAACTCAGCACCCTCAACTAATGCCGCGTGAAAATCGACGGCCTCAACAGGCGAATTAGGTTCGCGAACGGAGACGACCTTAATATCGGGGTGTTTCGCTTGAATTTGCGCGAATGCCTCTAGCCGCCGGTCATCTGCAATGAGGACTTTCGGCTTAGAATCATGGAGTGCATAGTCCATCTCGTCCGCAACCCACCATGCATTCATACCGACAATCGCAGCGCCGATACTGTTGACCGCCCAGTGCGCCATCATCCACTCGGGGTAGTTGCGCATGGCTATCGCAACATGATCACCAGGACCCACTCCCTGCTCAGTCAGCCAACCGCCAAATTCAGCAACAATCTTCGCCGCTTGTGCGTAGGTCCAGCGCTCATCGTCGTAAATCAGGTACTCCGCATCACCGTGGCCCGCCGATAATCTCCACAGGTCCCGCATTGACCCTGGGGCCTGAGCAAACGCTTTTACTGGAACGCCATCCCGCTCGATGGTGGTTAACTCGAGTAACCCGCCGGGCGCCGTGGTCATCTCAAGAGCTTGCTTAAACTGAGCTACAACAGACATAACGTATTCATCTCCATACAACGTGTGCTTATCGTTATTAGCCGCCGAGGCGGTTTGAGCGCGGCTTCGCAGCACTGTTTGCGACTCACAGTACCAGCGTGTATAACGCGCTCAAGAACCATACTGAATCGGCAAGCACATAGCTAGATTGGAGATCAAAAAATGGCACAGGGACTCGATTTAACGCTTCTTGAAAAATGGATTAGAGAGCACGTGCCCGCGTTTAATGGAGATCTGAAAGCTGAAAAGTTCGCGGGGGGCCAATCCAACCCAACGTTTAAGCTAACGGCGGGCGACAGAGCTTATGTGCTGCGTCGAAAGCCTCAGGGAACACTGTTAGCGTCGGCGCATGCTGTGGATAGAGAGTTCAAAGTGTTATCCGCGCTAGCACCCACCAATGTACCCGTGCCCACGCCTGTAGCCCTTTGCGAAGACGATGACGTCATTGGATCCATGTTTTACATCATGGAACACCTCGAGGGACGTATTTTCTGGGACCCTGCACTGCCAGAAGTATCGGACGAAGATCGGGGCGCCATATACGATCAAATGAACCGCGTCATGGCGGATATGCACATGGTCGATATCCACAAGGCGGGTCTGAGCGACTACGGGAAGCCCGGCAACTATTTCGAGCGACAGATTGGGCGGTGGACGAAGCAGTACCGCGCCGCTGAAACTGAGACCATTCCCGAGATGGAAAAGCTCATTGATTGGCTGCCCAAAAATATGCCTGTCGATGATGGTCAAGTGTCATTGGTACACGGGGATTACCGGCTGGACAACATGATTTTTCACCCCACCGAGCCGCGCATCATTGGCATCCTCGACTGGGAGCTGTCGACCCTCGGGCATCCGCTCGCGGATCTCGCCTATCAACTCATGGCCTGGCAGTTCCCTCGCGAGGCCGGGATTAACGGTCTTGCTGGGCTCTCTCGCAGCGAACTTAATATTCCCGATGATGAGGCCTACATCCGCACCTACTGCCAACGGACAGGCCAGCCCGGCATTGAAGACTGGAACTTCTACATGGCTTTTTGCTTCTTTAGGCTCGCATCCATCACGCAAGGCATTAGAAAGCGCGCTTTGATTGGTACGGCTTCAAGCCCCGAGGCTGAAGCAAAGGCCGCTATGGTGGGCCCATTATCAACCATGGGCGCCGCCTATACCGATTAGGCAACGAGACCTCAGTTAGTAAAACGTGGCATAAATCTCATCGCTCAAAAACCAGCAATACCTAGTGAGATCTCTGGCGGCCTGGGTTGGCACGGCAGCGAAGCGTTACTGGGGCTAACAAAAAAGGGCGGCCATCGCCGCCCTTTTTTTAGATAGGTCTACTTATAAGCGTCCATGAGATGGCGCTTGTAGAGTTTACCGTTATCCATCCTCGGCAACTGTTCCATGAAATCGACAGATCGCGGCACCTTCAGAGATGCAAGGCGTTCCTTCATCCACAGCGTCAGATCCTCCGCAGTTTCCGGTGACGCATCACTGTGATTCATCAGCTGAACCACGGCCTTCACTTCTTCGCCGAACTCTTCATTCGGAATTCCAAATACAGCGACATCTGCTACCTTCGGATGGGTTACCAGTAAACCTTCTATCTCGGCCGGATAGACATTCACGCCTCCCGTGATAATCATGAAGTTCTTGCGATCGGTGAGATACAAGTAGCCCTCTTCATCCAGGTACCCCATATCGCCAACGGTACCCCAGCCTCTTGAATCGAAGGCTTCGTCTGTCTTTCCAGGCTCATCAAAGTATTCGAAGCGAGCCACCTCGGCAAAATAGATCTGACCGACCTCGCCCACGGGCAACTCTTCCAGATCATCGTTCAGGATTTTGGGGATACCCGTGAGCGGTCGCCCTACCGAGCCCGGATGGTTCAGCCAATCCTCTGAATCGATGAGCGTAAAGCCAACCCCCTCACTTGATGAGTAATACTCGCAGATAACAGGTCCCCACCAGTCAATCATCTGTCGTTTTATGTCGATAGGACACGGCGCTGCCGCGTGGATTGCGCGCTGCATACTCGATACGTCGTATTTTGATCGAACCGCTTCGGGTAGCTTGAGCATGCGGATGAACATCACAGGAACCCACTGACTATGGGTCGCCTTGTAGCGCTCGATCAACGCGAGAGCCTGCTCAGGATCAAAGCGCTCCATAATGATCGAGGTACCGCCCTGGATGAGATTCAGTGTGTTGTAGTGCAACGGCGCGGCGTGATACAGCGGTGCGGGAGAAAGATAGAGAGTCTCCGTATTGAATCCATAATATGCCCCGGCAAGTTTGAGCGGGTGTGGCGCGTCCAAATCAATATTTTCAGGCGCGCGAAAAACCCCCTTGGGCTTTCCCGTCGTGCCTGATGAGTACAGCATGGGGACACCGAGACTTTGATCTGCAATGGGATCTGACGGCTGCTCAGCCAACGCTGAATGCCAATCAACAAATCCGGCTTTTTCGCCGGCGATAATAAAGCAGTGCTCCAGGGCCGATGCTTGAGCTGCCGCCTCTGCAGCAACGTCCGCTAGCGAGGCTGAAGCAATGAACAGTTGGGCTCGGCAATTGTTAATAATGTAGGCCGTCTCATCTTTTTTGAGGTGAGTACTAATGGGTGTAAACACGACTCCGGCGCGCATACAGCCGAACATGATCTCCATAAACTCACGACAATTTTTCATCATCATTGCGATGTGTTTTCCCTGCTGAACACCTGACGCGCGCAGCAGCTGAGCTACTTGATTGGCTCTGGCGTCGAGTTCGGCGAAGGTTACTGTCTCGCCGGTGGACCCCATGATGAATGCTGGCTTATCCGGGGTCGCGATAGCGTGGTCTGTAATAGTGGGCATGTCTGTTTATCCTTTTTATGTACCGCTCTGCTCCAGTACTATAAGGCGTTCCGCGGATGTGGCAAGAGACGGAAAGACCAGGAATAGGTGCCCAATGACTATCGCTTTTTTAAATAACGAATTTGTACCCTTGGAGGAGGCAAGAATATCGCCAATGGACCGAGGATTTTTGTTTGGAGATGGCATCTACGAGGTCATCCCATCCTACGGCGGCAGGCTCATTGGTCTTGATCTTCATCTAGCGCGTCTAGAAAACGGCTTGAGTGAGATTGGGATAGACATACCCTGGAGTGGTGCCGAGCTCACCAACATGTTTCAGGAGCTCATGGATAAAAACGGCAACGGTAACCTCGGGATCTACCTACAGATTACACGCGGGGTAACCATGAAACGTAATCATGCGTTTCCCGCTAACACAACGCCAACCCTATTCGCCTATACTTTTGCCATACCCGCGCCTGTCACCGGTGATCCCGAGAAAGTGACACACTGGACAGTTACGACTCGGCAAGATTTGAGATGGCAGCGCTGTCATATCAAGAGCACATCACTGCTTGGGAATGTGCTTCACATGATGGAAGGCGTCAGCGATGGTGGTGGTGAAATTCTATTGTTCGATGCGAATAACCAACTGACCGAAGCTGCAGCCTGTAACGTCTTCGTTGTCCACAGTAATGAAGTGAAAACCCCACCCCTGGACCAGCACAAGCTGGCCGGTGTCACGCGTGATATGGCACTCCACATACTTCGAACACACAGTTCGCTGAGTGTGCACGAGATGCAAATCACTAAAGATGAAGTACTCGCTGCTGACGAAGTTTGGTTGAGTAGTTCGACCAAAGAACTGGAGCCTGTTGTGAGTATTGATGGAAAGCCCGTTGGCGATGGCAAACCCGGGCCCATTTGGGCTCAGGCCCAGAGCCTTTTTCATCTCCATCGCTTCGATCACTTCGAATGAGCCGACCGACAAAATTCACGATTGATCTGCAGGCGCTTTGCGAAAACGCCGCTACGCTGAAACGCCTTGCAGGACCTCGAAGCACTATGGCAGTGGTCAAGGCCGACGCGTACGGACACGGCGCAGTACCCTGCGCGCAAGCGCTATCACCACTGGTCGATGCGTTCGCAGTGGCCATTATGGAAGAAGCGATAGCACTTCGAGAGGCCGGTATCGAATTACCTATTCTTGTGCTTCAAGGACCACACTCGTTAGAAGATGCACAGGTCATCGCAGAGAGCGCGCTATGGCCTGCTATTTCGAGTCACCATCAGGTCAACTGGTTGGAGCAATCGGGTGCCAGCTTTGAGCAGATTTGGATTAAATGCGATACCGGCATGCATCGGCTAGGTTTTATGCCCGATGACGTAGCATTGGCTAAACAACGTCTTGCAGTGCTTAGCAAAAGAGACACGGTATTGATGAGTCATTTCGCGGATGCGGAGGCGCCAGATTCGCCCTTGACCGAGCGACAGCTCTCGCGTTGGACCGAGCTAACCGGGTCGTCGAAGGACACCAGCTTCTCAAACTCTGCAGCCACGACAGGGCAAATCTCAGCTCAGGAAAACTGGATAAGACTTGGTTACTCACTGTACGGAGGGTCATTGGTTACCTTACCAGAGCCGTGTCGCCTCAAACCGGTGATGCGCTTTGAGTCCTGCATTGCCAGCGTTCGATCGATTGAATCCGGAGAGTCCGTAGGCTACGGCGGGCGTTGGGTCGCAAACCGGCCGTCACGCATTGCCACTATCCCCGCGGGCTATGGAGACGGATACCCTCGAGCGGCTAGGGATGGAACACCTATTGGCTCGGACCACGGTGTCATAGCGATGGTAGGCAAAGTTTCCATGGACATGGTGACCGCTGACATTACGGACATCCCAGAACTGGATGTCGGCAGTCCTGTGACGCTCTGGGGCGGTACACCCACGATCGATACAGTTGCCGCATATTGCGATACCATAGGCTACGAATTGTGCACTCGGATAACACGGCGTGCGCCACGCCAGTTTCATCCTGTTACCGGCCACCAAGACTGACTGCAGAGTGCTATGGACCTATGCTTCTCCGGATACGTTTTTTCACACGCCAGAATGATGTATCACTGTGAAGCTTGATCTCTCGGTTCTCCCAACGGCAAACGAAACAACGACAGAGCGAGTCTTTGCGGCTATCGATATCGGGAGCAATTCGTTTCACTTAATCGTGGCGCGCCTCGAGCACGGTGAAATACGCCCGTTGCATGTCTTGGCAGAAAAAGTTCAGTTGGGCAAAGATCTCACGAATCATCGCCTTGCACCCGAGGCCATCGAGCGCGGTCTTGCCTGTTTGGAGCGCTTCCAGCAGCTTTTGCTGTCGGTCAAGCCACACCAAGTCAGAGCCGTTGGCACCAATGCACTGCGACAAGCATGGAATCGCGCTGACTTCACCGAGCCAGCCGAGGCCACCTTGGGTACGCCGATTGATGTCATTTACGGCCGAGAAGAAGCCAGGCTCGTTTATCTGGGTGTTGCGCACACGCTGTCAGATGATGAACAGAGTCGTCTGGTGGTCGACATCGGTGGCGGCAGTACTGAGTTTATTTTAGGGCACCGCTTTGAACCCAAGCGATTAGAGAGTCTGCAACTCGGTTGTGTGAGCTATTCGGATACCTTTTTCCCCGAAGGGAAGTTGTCGAAAGAGAGCTTCCGGAAGGCATACGATCAAGCGAGCCTGGAAATCTCACATATTCGGCGTAATTTCAAGCACGCCCACTGGACCGAGGCCGTGGGCTCCTCCGGTACCTTGCAGGCAATTGAACTCCTCATAACCACCGCAGGTTGGCGCTCTGAAGGTATTGACTGGAAGTCGCTTAAAAAACTGCGCAAAGCACTGTTAAAGTTCGAATCCATCGATGACATCGATCTTGATGGTCTCAATGATCGGCGTCGAGGTGTTATTACTGCGGGCGTTGCTATCGCCACAGCCATTTTTGACGTCTTGGGTGTCGAGGTCATGCGCACCTCTTCAGGCGCCCTTCGTGAGGGTGTGATTTACGATCTAATGGGACGTTTGAGTCACGAAGACGTTCGCGAGCGCACCATTCAGGCAATGCTGCAGCGCTATTCAGTCGATCAGCCCACGTCCAAGACAGTCGGTAACTACGCCCGTCACTTGGCATCTCAAACGGCTTCCAGCTGGAACCTGTTGGATGACGACATCGAGCTCTTGGTGTGGACCGCAAGGCTTCATGAGGTTGGTGTCGCAATCTCCCAGAAACATTACAACCGACACTCAGCTTATCTCGTTGAAAACTCGGACATGCCCGGCTTCTCACAGGGCGACCAGCTCACAATGAGTCGGTTACTGCGAGGTCACCGTGGAAAGCTACCCTCCTATTTGTTCGATGATATACCAGGTAAAAAACGCGAAAAATTTGCGCGAATGCTGGTGCTGCTGCGGATGGCGGTCATCCTAAAACATGCGGGGCCATCGACCATGCAACCGGACTTTTCGGCACATGCCAAAGACGAAAAGCTCAAGGTATATTTTCCAGTGCAATGGCGAGCGAACTACCCGCTCACCATTTGGGAGATTTCCGAGTCAAAGTCAGCATTTGAAAAACTAGGAGTGAAAGTGAGGCTCGCAAAAGACATCGACTAGCCTCACTCCCCTGCCAGAAAGCTATAAATCGTAACCACGCTCATCATGGAGAACGAGGTCGAGACCTTCTGTTTCTTCCTCATCGTCTACTCGAAGTCCAACGAGTTGATCTACCAACTTCAGGAGAATCCAGCTGCCGACCAGCGTGAATACGAAGGTCACGATGACACCAAAGATCTGGATGTATAGCTGACCGCCCATTGATGACACGCCATCTGAAAAACCATTGCCGCTGAAGATACCAATAGAGGGCGCAGCAAATACACCGATCAGAATAGTGCCGAGCATGCCCCCGACCCCGTGAACGGGGAAGACGTCCAAGCTGTCGTCGATCTTGAGTGTGTTCTTTAGGGTAATCGTTGCGAAGTAACACACTACGCCGGCGGTCAGACCTATAACAACCGCAGCTGCAGGACCTACTGATCCCGACGCGGGCGTGATAGTACCCAGTCCAGCAACCATACCGGTGACAATACCCAGTACCGAGGGCTTGCCGTGACGAATCCATTCCATCGTCATCCAAGCCAACGAACCACATGCGGCGCTCAAATGCGTAACCAACATAGCCATTGCAGCACTGTTGTCTGCCGCCAATGCCGAACCCGCATTAAAGCCAAACCAGCCTACCCAAAGCATACCTGCACCCGTCACGGTCATTGTCAGGTTATGTGGCGGCATTGCTGTCGAGCCAAAGCCTTTACGAGAGCCCATCATGACGGCGGCGACAAGGGCCGCGACCCCAGCGGTGATGTGAACGACCGTTCCACCAGCAAAATCTTGAAGACCCATGTCACCAAGCCATCCGCCACCCCAAACCCAGTGGCACACAGGTGCGTAAACCAATAACATCCACGCTGCACTGAACATGAGCATGGCGGAAAACTTCATTCGCTCGGCAAACCCACCCACGATCAAGGCCGGCGTGATAACCGCGAAGGTCAGTTGAAACATTACAAACAGTGTCTCGGGTATTCCGTTGCGCATACTGTCTATCGACACATTCGCCAAAAAGAGATTACCCATATCACCCATGTAAGGACCGGGCTCGACACCCTCAGTACCAAATGCGATCGAATAACCTGCGACGAACCATAGCAGCGACATGAAACCAGTAATCGCAAAACACTGCATGAGGACCGACAACACGTTTTTTGCACGAACTAAGCCTGCATAAAACAGGGACAGGCCCGGAATCGTCATGAATAACACTAATGCTGTTGCGGTCAGCATCCACGCCGTGTGGCCGGTGTCTGACGCGAAACTTGGTGCGCTAAAAAGCGCAAGTGCGGTCAACGTCGGGAGTCGAGCGCCTCTAACAAAATTCAACACAATGAAAACCCCAGATAAAAAACTCTGCGGCGCAGTTTGTCACAATGTCCCAAGGGTCGCGACCCGCTTGTCCGAAAAACCGTCCCGGTTATCAGGGTTTTTATCCAACCACATTGGGTTTATTCTCAGCGCAGAAGAACGATAACTCTCACCAGCTTATAGGTGCCTCATGCGCAAAATCTTATCCGTAGCTGCCGCCCTTATTGCGATGGCGACACAATCTGCAGTGGCAGACGAACGAGCGGTCATCCTCATCATCGGTGATGGGTTTGACGACACACACGTCACCATGGGCCGGAATTATCTCAAGGGGCAGGCGGGACAACTACTGCTCGACCAAATGCCCTTCCGCGGCGCCGTACAGGTTGAGACGGTCGATAGCGCCGGCAAGCCCATATACGTTGCTGACTCGGCAAATACAGCAACCGCACTGGCGACGGGAGCTGTCACGCAAATCGCTAGAATTGGGAAAAACGCTGCCGATCAGGCGGTTAAAACCGTACTCGAATCTGCGGCTGATGCTGGCTATAAAACGGGCATCGTTAGTACCGCCTCGGTCACAGATGCATCACCCGCCGCGTTTGCTGCTCACGTCACTATTCGCGCTTGCGAGAATCCAGTCACGATTCGCGGTGGAGAAAAATACGGGGTGACGTTCGCAGGCTGCCCTGAGGATCTTGAGGAGAATGGCGGAATGGGGTCCATCTCAGAGCAACTGGCGGTCTCTGATGTGGACGTCATCCTCGGCGGTGGCATGGAGCATTTCGTTGCTCAGTATGAGTCGGACCCGACAGCACTAGCATTGGCTCAGGAGAAAGGTGTGACCATTTTGAGTGAGCGTGATGCGCTAAAACAGCAACACTCGGGTCGCGTTATCGGCCTTTTTTCCGAAGACACTATGCCAGTGGCGTGGCGCGGAACGGATGGAAGAATCGCCGAGTCCATTGAGCGCAGTTGGCTAAACTATATTCATCAAATGATTGGCTCCATCACGCAACCCGATATCATCGAGTGTGAAGCCAACCCGAGCTTTGCAGAGATGCCCAGCATGGAGACGATGACGCGGTATGCCCTCGATCACTTGTCGCGCGATAACGACAAAGGCTTCTTCTTAACCATCGAGTCCGCCTCGATTGATAAGAAGAGTCATGAACGCGACGCCTGCGGTTCGATTGGTGAAATCAAACAGCTAGAGGAAGCGCTCGCAGTGGCTATGGACTACGCGGCTGAGAATCCTAATACCCTCGTTATGGTCACAGCCGATCACTCCCAGGCCGCACAGATCATCCCCGATCCCACCTTGTACACCTCTTTACCGATCCCTGTGTTCAGTCCGGGAAAGGTGGCTCGCATTGCGACCCCTGAAGGCAGTGTGATGCGCATTAACTATGCCACTAATAACATTAGCTCAGAGGAACATACAGGCGCCAATGTCCCGTTATTCGCCAATTCCGAGGGTGAATCCGTCTTAAGTCCTTTCATGCGTCAACGCGATATCTATGATGCGATGATGAACTATTTGGAGCTGTAAACATGACGTTACGAACGATTGCTGGCCGCGAGGTCTCTAAAATTTGCCTAGGCACCATGACCTGGGGCCAACAAAACACTGAGTCCGAAGCCCACGAGCAGATTTCCTATGCGCTTGATCGAGGCATCAACATGCTCGATGCAGCGGAGATGTACCCAGTTCCACCACGCGCTGAAACTCAGGGTCGAACCGAAGAATATATCGGTACGTGGTTCAAGAAAACGGGACTTCGGGACAACTATGTCCTCGCCACTAAGGCGGCAGGACCGAATCCGGAGTTTCACTATTTGCGAGGTGGCCCAAGATTTACAAAAGATCAGCTCAATGAAGCGGTCAATGGTTCTCTACGCCGACTACAGACTGACTGTATTGATCTCTATCAGCTTCATTGGCCCGATCGTTACACCAACTTTTTTGGTCAGCGAGGATACTTTCATAGAGAGCAACCTGAGACCCCGATCGAAGAGACCCTCCGGGCACTAGAGGATATTGTCCAGTCAGGAAAAGTGCGAACTATCGGCCTTTCAAATGAAACACCGTGGGGAACCATGAAGTTCCTCGAATTGGCAGATCGCGAGGGACTTCCGCGGATTGAAAGTATTCAAAACCCCTATAGCCTCCTAAATCGCACCTATGAAATCGCGATGGCGGAGGTCTCTCAGAGAGAAGATGTTGGCTTGCTGGCCTACTCACCACTTGGGATGGGCTTACTGACTGGCAAATATCGAAACGGTGCCAAACCAGAGAACTCTAGAATGGTCGTTTTTGAGCGTTTTACACGCTACGAAGGCGCAGAGACCTGGGAGGCAGCCGAGCGTTATTTACAGCTCGCGGACGATCACGATATCAACCCAACTCACATGGCGTTGGCCTTTGTGAACACGCGCCCATTCGTCGTATCCAACATCATTGGTGCGACAACCATGGATCAGCTCAAAATGAACATCGATAGTCTAGATGCCGTGCTTAGCAAAGAGTTATTGAAGGGCATCGAAGCCATACAGCAGGCCATTCCGAACCCTGCGCCTTAATCGAACACCCTACATATTGATCCAGCTATTGCGCGCGCGGACCCTGAATTGGGTCTCGCGCCAGCGTAGGATGACGCTGTCAGGCAAAATCTCCACAACCATAAACGGACCGACACGCTGGCGCTCTGTCAGTGACTGACCGTTGAGAACAACCTCCGAGCGCCCATTTGGCGAGTAATTGTGTTCACTGTAAATCAGCGATGGAATCAGATCTTTCGTTTGTTGTGACAGTGTTTCCAATAGCGGCTCAGCGCTTTCCACTAACGGCCGCACACCAAGCTCCCTCTGGGCCTCAGCGAGAATATCCGCAAAATCCACTGCGGCAGTCTCTTCCGTCTCCTCTGACTTCTCGGATGCTTTTGCGGATGTGGCGTTCGCTTCAGCTCCAAGGGTCGTAACGGGCGTTTTTGCGCCAACCCCCGCTCCAGCGCCTGATTCGCGGGAGACCGCAGCCTCCTCGTTCATCGCCGCGTAAAGTGAAGACAACTCCTGGGGGCTGGGACGGTTGACGGCGGTGGATGGAAGGTCTGTTTCAATGACGATTGGCCTCGTCTTGTTCGCGCTTTGACCGCGGGCCATCACGCTTTTTGTCTGTCCGGACGAAACGGACACACCCTCTACGATTGCAGGTAGCTGGGAAACACCAGACTCGCCCCTATCCTCCCGAGGCGGAGTCGTTGATGTGCCCGCTTTTTGACCCTCAGCCGCAGTCTTTAACGGCGCATCGGACTCACTGCTAACCGCGGGCGATTCATTGGTCTCAGCGAGGAAGAAAACAGTCGAGCCGACAACCAGAACCACACCCACCAACAGCGCGAGAGATTTGACCCATCCCTTTTGCCAAAATTGACTATCAGGCGCCGCATAATGCTCGGTGTCGAGAGACGGAATACTCCCTGAACCCGCAGGCGCCTCCTTGGAGCGCTTTATGGCATCAAGAATCATGGACATCAGCGCACACCCTGCCAATTCTGGGCCCGAGCAAGGGCTCGATTTACGGTCAGACCTATGCCCAAACGGTCATTGAGTCTCAGTAACGTAAGCTGCGTCATGTGACCATCGACCGGCAAATTTTCTCCTTGCTGGAACAATCTAATCCGGGCTTCTAGCGCCGGACCGAAACTCGCCACCTCCTCCAACTCCATCCCATCAAGGGTGGCAAACATTTGAGCAATCTCTCTGACGGCGGCGCCTGCGTCACCCAGCGACAGTTCACCCTCCCATGCGCCCGGTGCCTGCCAGAAAAAGCGATAGGTGCCTGTCCACGCATCGGCAATATCAGCGAGTAAGATCCACTGAAGACCCTGGTCGGTCCAAACGATGGCTTCGGACCCTTCGATACGAAACACGAGAACACTCGCGATAAACTTTTCTTTCGTCACAGTCTCCAACAGCACCGGCCGATTAAGCGACGCCAATTCATTCCAGACTCTTGCGTTGCCAGTGCTGCAGGAGAGACGCGTGATCTCGGGTGGTGGGCACAGGGAACTAGGGGAAGGTAAGTCTGTTGCCGCTAGCCATAGTTTGGCCAACCCTTCCGGCTCACTGAATTCCCACTTGGGCGGAACGGGCGCTTGCATTGCCTGTGGTGACTGTTCAGTGGTCTCAGGGTCACTGACCACTGGCGCCGACACTTCGCCGTCACCGCCTGCCCTTTTTGGATAATCAACCGGGAACTTGCCGACGGAGACCAGCGCCGAACACACAACCACCAGTATCGCCACTAGGATCCACCACCGTTTCATGGCGGCAACGGGCTGCTGCTCGCTGTGGCTCTCACCAAACACCTCTCGGGCAGCAGAGCGCACCAGAGCCCGAGTAACACTTCCCTGCTTCTGCCCGTAGGCACCGAGCAACGCCCGGTCACACAACACATTAATTAAGCGAGGAATACCCCGCGTCAGAGCATGTACCTGCTTGACTGCCGATTGGTCAAATAACCGACGATCACCTTTCAAACCAGCGACCTCGAGTCGGTGCCGAATGTAGGCACTTGTCTCATCGAGGTTCAGCGGCTGAAGATTGTATCGAGCAGTAATTCGCTGATTAAGTTGCCGCAACTCGGGTCGCGACAGCTTGTCGGACAGTTCTGGCTGACCAATAAGAATAATCTGGAGCAACTTCTCATCATTGGTTTCGAGATTCGTCAGAAGACGAATCTGCTCCAACACATCAAAATCGAGGTGCTGCGCCTCGTCAATCATCAGGACCGTTTTCCGACCGCGGTCATGGTTATCGAGTAAATAGCGGTGGAGAGCATCCGTCAGGGCTTTGAGGCTTTGGGTATCCTTTGGGTACTCGATATGAAGCTCATCACAGGCACTGGCCAGCAGCTCGGTGGCACTCAGTGCCGGATTGAGAATAATTGCGAGGTCAGTGGTATCAGGTAGCTGTTCCAACAAACAACGATTCACGGTCGTTTTACCTGTGCCCACCTCTCCGGTCAGCAAAATAAAACCACCTCCCCCACTCACTCCGTAAAGAAGATGTGCAAGGGCATCTCGGTGCCGCTGACTCATAAACAAGTAGCGAGGATTCACCGCAATAGAGAATGGTGCTTCGTTGAGTCCAAAATGCTGGTGATACATACGAGGCTGTCGCAGATGTCTTGCCGACATTATGCACGGGCAAAATCAGTATGAATACGCGGAATCATGTCATGATGCCTTGCTGGTCAAAAAAACATACTGTAAGTTCAAATCCGAATTTTATACGACACTCATTCCTGCGTTCTTAGGAGACTCACATGGCAGTTCCCGCAATTCTTAAAGACAACCTCTCGATACCGGTAATTGGATCTCCCCTGTTCATCATTTCCAACCCCGATCTCGTGATTGCCCAGTGCAAGGCCGGTGTCATCGGGTCATTTCCCGCACTCAACGCCCGACCTGAACCTGTACTTGAGGAGTGGCTCGATCGCATTACCTCGGAACTCAAAGATCACGATAAGAACAATCCTGATAAGAAGTCAGCGCCCTTCGCGGTGAACCAAATTGTGCACGGCTCCAATGCGCGGCTGAAGCACGACATGGATATGTGTGAAAAGTATGAAGTGCCCATCATCATTACGTCGCTTGGCGCCAAGCAGTGGGTCAACGATCAAGTTCACGGCTGGGGCGGCATTGTCCTACATGACATCATTAACAACCGCTTTGCGAAGAGTGCGATCGGTAAAGGGGCGGACGGTCTCATCGCCGTTGCAGCGGGGGCCGGCGGTCACGCGGGTCAGCTATCGCCTTTTGCATTAATTCAGGAAATCCGTGAGTGGTTCGACGGGCCGCTTCTCTTGTCAGGCTCTATGGCGACAGGCGACTCGGTCCTTGCGGCTCAGGCGATGGGTGCAGACATGGGTTACATCGGTTCTGCCTTTATTGCCACCGAGGAAGCCAACGCTGACGACGGCTACAAGCAAGCCATCGTAGACTGCGGTGCCGACGATATCGTTTACAGCAGCTTATTCACCGGCGTTCACGGTAACTACTTGAAGCCTTCGATCGAAAATGCAGGCTTGGATCCGAACAATCTCCCAGAGAGCGACCCTACCAAAATGGACTTTGGCTCAGGTGGTAATACGGACGCAAAGGCCTGGAAAGACATCTGGGGCTCTGGCCAGGGAATTGGCGCCGTTAAAGCGCGCGAGACAGCAGGCGAATACATTGCAACGCTGGTCGAACAGTACAACGCGGCTAAAGCACGGATTCTTTAAGTATGAGCGACCATCGCCCGAAGATTCCTCGCTCGCGCGAGGACGACTACAGCCCAGAAATCATTGCTGAACGTCAAGCGTTCATCGAAGCACAGACCGGTGCCAAACTGAATCACACGAAGCAGTTCTCATACGATCCGCACGTTATGTCCGGAAACATCGAGAATATCTGGGGTGTTTCTCAGATCCCTATTGGTATCGCAGGGCCGCTGTTGGTCGACGGCGAATACGCGCAGGGCGAGTTTTTCGTTCCCATGGCGACCGTTGAGGGAACCATGCTGGCGAGCTACAACCGGGGCATGAAGGTAATTCGTGAGTCTGGCGGCGTGAAGACCACCGTATCTGCCGAATCCATGCAGCGAGCGCCCTTGTTCATCTTTAGCGATGCACGCGAGGCGCGCGACTTCCAGTTGTGGCTGAGAGCCAACTTTGACGCCATCAAAGAGCAAGCTGAAAGCACAACATCAGTCGGAAAACTACTTGAGCTCGAGAACTACCACACGCACAATTTTGTCGCGTGCCGTTTCGACTACTCCACAGGTGACGCGGCGGGTCAGAACATGACGAGCCGAGCCACGTTTTTTGCCTGTGAGTGGATTCGAAAGAACTACCCGGGTGCTATGCGCAACTACATGCTGTCCGGCAACTGGGACACCGAGAAAAAGACATCCGCTGTTAATATGCTAAAGGGGCGGGGCCGACGCGTCACCGCTGAAGTTACGATCCCACGCAAAGTACTGATGGATAACCTACGCATCACACCAGAACAGATGCAGTACGGCTATCAGATCACGACATTGTCTGCGCTGACGACCTCGAGCTCCAATAACGCAAGTCACCCTGCTAATGGCTTGGCAGCGCTGTATGCGGCCACCGGGCAGGATCTCGCCAACATCGGTGAGTCAAACCAGTGCACGGTGTATCAACGCATGACCCGTGAAGGAGATCACTACTTCTCGATCACTCTCCCCTCGATCATCATGGCAAGCTACGGCGGTGGCACGAATCTGCCAACGCAGCGCGAATGCCTCGAGATGATGGACTGCTTCGGGAAGGACCGTGCGCTTAAGCTTTGCGAAATCGCAGCGGGGCTTGTGGTTGCAGGTGAGCTGTCACTGGCAGCAGCAACTCGAGTCGACAAAGCGACACGAACCAATGAGTGGGTTGATGCGCACGAGAGGCTCGGCCGAAACCGTTAATCGTGACGTTATCATTGGTACCGAAACACCCTGTTGTGATTAGATTCACTCAGGGTGTTTTTTTATGAAGCGAGACATCATGAACAATAAAAAGAACAGAGGAATGACGCTCGTAGAACTGCTGATTGTGGTGACCATCGTCGCGATTCTTGCGAGTGTTGCCCTACCTTCATGGAACTCCCAGGTCCAAAAAGCGCGACGCGCCGACGCGAGGAACACCCTGATGTTTGTTCAAGTCGAGCAGGAAAAATATCGAGCGGATAACGGAGGCTACGCCTCTAGCATGAGTGCATTAGGCTTGAGCATCTATAACTCCACTTCACGTGATTACTACAACGTGTCGATTGTCTCGAGCAGTGCGAATGCTTTCGTCGCAAGTGCTGCTGCAAACACCAATGGTGGGCAAAATGGTGATAGCTGTGGGACATTTGCCATAAATCAATCTGGGCCAGACGACTCGGGGAGCTATGCATCAATCGTAGACTGTTGGTGATGCCGCCATCTCACATCTGTTTTTTCATCGTGCGGCTAGCACTTATTAGAGTTTTGAGCCACCACCAACGTCACGGTTAAGGTGGGCGCACCTGAACTCAGTGTTTGCGCGTAAGAACTCCCAGGGCTTATAGACCAGAGATATTGAGAGGCGTCCGCCGTTCCCGATACATCCATCGTCGCCAGCGATACCTGAGCATGCCTATACCATTCCTACTATGTTGCGAACCACCTCAATACTGATATCACTGAGCGTGATGACCAACGTACCCGCACCAGCGCTATCAATGCGCTTCAGTTGGTTGAAGGTTACATCCCGATTGCCGTCTGAATCTGCGTCAGAAAAATCGGAGCCCGTCACTGAGAGTGAGATAGCGCCGCTGAAATCGCTAGCCTGACGCGTAAGCACACTACCAGAACTGCCGTGGGTTACCGTGTAAGTCCAACTGGCACCGGGATTTGCAATTTCGAGTAAAACACTCTGCCCTGCACCGGCCGCCTGAGCCAAAATCTCAGACTGTCTAAAATCACCGACAACGGTGTCGACTACGAGACGCATAGGGTTTTGTTTAATGACAGAATTGAAGGATGGCAGCGCGATCACCGCCAAAATGCCAATGATCGCAACCGCAATCATTACCTCAATCAGTGTAAGACCTGACTGACGCTGCCCGTTCAGCTTGTTTTTCTGTTTACTGAAGCCCATGCGATTGGCGTAACTCCATTCACTGTCTTGATTATGCGCTATTCGATGCCAAGGACAACACGTTCGTTGTGATCACCCCATCAATAAAACGCGTAAACTAGACGTTTTCGACATGGAAAATGACATGAAACAGGTCATCGCCGCACTATGTGCCGTCAGTTCGCTGTTAAGTCTGGGCTCTCATGCCGCGGGTAAAAATAATGTTGTAAGTATCGATCCCCCGATTCCGGCGCCTGAATGGACCTTGCCAGCCATCCAAAACGCACAGGGCGACCTGTCGATGTCCGACTTCCGAGGGAAAATCACGTATGTGGATTTCTGGGCGTCGTGGTGTGGGCCCTGCCGATTGTCTCTCCCTGCGCTCAACAGTTTGAATGACGAGTTCGCTGACAACCCTGTGCAATTTCTGGCTATCAGCGTTGATGTCGTCGAGGAGGATGCGTGGGATTTCCTCGCACGTTACTCGGTTGACTACCCCGTGGTCATTGATACCGAGGGTGACATAGCGCGCCTATTTGCGGTTGATGGCATGCCTTCAGGCTATCTACTGGATGCAGAAGGCCGTGTCAGGGAGATCCACATTGGGTTCAAGCGCGGAGATGAGCTAAAACTGGCTGAGAGCATCAAAAAGATGCTCGCTGAAATGGACGCTAGTTGAGCAATCGCGGTTTTCGATCCTCCAAGCCTCTACGATTAGCGCGATTCATATACCGGATACCCGAATGATTAAAGAAACGCTCTACTACGACGGTGCGTGCCCCTTGTGCTCGCGAGAAATGAAACATCTTGCGAAGCTTAAGCGGGACAGCTTGGATCTTGTCGACATACATCAGACTGATATCACCCAAGATATGCCCTCCAAAGAAGACTTGTTACTGAACTTGCACTTAAAGCGAGGTGATGAGTGGGTGGTGGGCGCAGACGCGAACGTGGCCGCTTGGCAGCACACGCGCTTGGGGCTGCTGTGGGCGTGGCTGCGCTGGCCTGTAGTCAGACAGATCGTAGACCCGGTCTACGCGTTCTGGGCCAAGCGTCGCTATGAGGGGCTCTATGGCGCGTCGCATGAAAGAACAAACTCTCACCCGTGATCGATAAGCAAGCACTTCACTCGCTGGATAAGCGTCAGCGGGCCGCACTCGTTAACAGCCTTCCGGGCTTTAAACCTGTTGTGCTCGTAGGTAGCGTCAACGACGACTGCCGCACCAACCTTTGCGTTATCAACTCATGTTTCCACGTGGGCGCGGACCCTGCGCTCATGGGAATGATCATTAGACCCGCGCCTGAAGGCACAGAGCGCCATACGCTCGAAAATATTCTCGCGACTAAGACATATTCAGTTAATGCGATCACTCGCGACATGGCGCAACGCGCTCATCACACATCGGCCAGATTTGGTCGCGACCAATCTGAATTCGACGCCTGTGGTTTCACCGAGCATTGGCAGGAGGGTTTCACCGCGCCTTTTGTCTCGGAATCTCCCTTGCAATTAGGCCTTAGGCTGGCAGAGCATCTTCCCCTGAGCATCAACGGCACGCACCTCATCATAGGTTCCATCGAACAGATACATCTATCCAAAAATGCACAGCGAGCCGACGGGTCTCTTAATCTTCAAGCCATGGACATCGTAGCCGGGGTAGGCTTGGATGCCTATCACTCCGTGAGTACGGCCCAACGCTTTAGCTACGCAAAACCGGACAAGCCGCCCGAACTTATCTAACAGTCGCAGGTCTAATGTTTCTTCGGTAGGCTTGCACAGATTACGATCGGGGGAAGATCAATGAGCGAAAAAGCGGCAGACGACAACGCCAATCCAATCATTCTCGCCATCCTATTTGCAGGGATCTTGGCGACCTTAGTATTCATTCTGATGACTGGCGACTATGGCGAGTCGGAAGTCCCCGAACAAACCACCGAAATAACACCTGTTGAGATTGAGAAGGTCACCGCTCCCGAACCTGAGCCTATCGTGGAGGAAGTCGTTGTCGTTGAAGAAGCGGTGTTACCTGAGCTACCACCTGAGCCAACGGTTACCGAAGAAACTGCCGATGCCTATGCGCGTGAAACCATTGAACGCGTCAATGGCGGTAAAGCCCTCGCTCAATTCGTTGCTGGCGACTACATTGTGGAGCGCGCGGTCGCTATTGTTGATGCGCTCCGGAGGGGTGAAGTCCCTTACAAGCTTCTGCCTGTTGGTCGTCCCTCAAAGCCCTTCCCCATCGGCGACGACGGACTCCGAGTGACAATGGATCCGTCTGGCTTCAGTCGCTACGACGTGTTTGCGCAATGGGTTAATGGCATCGATGTGTTGGCTATCGTCGACTTGCTCAAGGAATACGAGCAAATCGCAACCGAAGCCCTGTCCCGCATGGGCGTGGGCGATTTTGATATTCGAAGTGCTGTACTCGCAGCAACCACGGAAATTTTAGCGACGCCGATAGCGCCTGAAAGCGCGGAATTAATGAAGCGCGAAGCCAACTGGGTCTACATGGATCCTGAGCTTGAATCACTGAGCTCGCTGCAGAAGCAAATCTTACGGATGGGTCCCAAAAACTCGGAAATCATTCAGGCAAAGGCCCGCGAATTGCGCGGGGCCGTGCTTGAAAGTGGCATAGGCAGCTAATTGTTGTTGAATGGCTTTGACTGATCGTTACAAGTCCTGCGCATCCATCTCATCCGGCGTTGCCTCGAGCAAGTGCATGAAGTGAGATGGTGAAAAGCCTCGAGAGGCCATGAACCTTCCCCGCTTCGCCCGATCTTTTTGTTTACTGTCCCAATCTGATGGAAACGGCTTCTCGCCAAACTTACGCTCGTAAACCTCTTCTGCGAGGGCGAACCAATCGATACCGTCGGGAAACGCCGCGCCGACCGCGCTGACGGGATCACAGCCCTTTTGTCGCAGTTCAAACGCTAGCTTTTTGGGTCCGCATCCTCGGTTAACCAGCTGCCGGGCCATGGAAGCTGCGTAACGGTCGTCGCTTAGAAGTCCATCGGCTATCAATTCATCAACAACGGTGTGGCAAAGGTCATCGCCCTCAAGCCGCTGCCGAAAGCGGCGCTTGAGTTTGGTGATCATTTCCTGTGAGGAATGTTCACGCCGAGCCAACAAATCCATTGCAGCTCGGCGCAAATCAGAAGCACGCACCTCCACGGGCGGTTTATCCTTCAACAGACTCCTCGACGGGCGCTGCAGTCTCTTGAGGCGCAGTCTGTTCAGACTCAGGGGTCGGTAGATTCATTGTTTGACGTCGAATTTCATCCTCAATCTCGGTCGCGAGCGCAGGATTATCATCCAGGAACTTGGCAGCATTTGCCTTACCTTGGCCGATCTTATCGCCCTTATACGCATACCAAGCGCCAGATTTATCGACTAAATTCAGCTTCACGCCCCAGTCGAGTACCTCGCCCATATGGTAAATACCCGCGCCATACATAATCTGGAACTCGGCTTGTTTAAACGGCGGTGCGACCTTGTTCTTTACCACTTTTACCCGGGTTTCATTGCCGACGATTTCGTCACCCTCTTTAATGGCACCGATACGACGGATGTCGAGGCGAACGGACGAATAAAACTTGAGGGCATTACCACCGGTTGTGGTCTCGGGGCTTCCAAACATCACACCGATCTTCATACGAATCTGGTTGATGAAAATAACAAGACAGTTGGTTTGCTTGATCGCACCGGTGAGCTTGCGCATTGCCTGGCTTAGGAGCCTTGCCTGAAGACCAACGTGCGAATCACCCATGTCGCCCTCAATTTCAGCCTTTGGCGTCAACGCGGCAACCGAGTCGACGACCAGAACGTCAACCGCACCTGATCTCACCAGCATTTCTGCCACTTCGAGAGCCTGTTCGCCGGTATCTGGCTGCGACACGATCAAGTCATCCATCTGCACGCCGAGCTTTTCGGCATATTGTGGGTCCAGTGCGTGCTCTGCATCGACAAACGCAGCCGTACCGCCCATCTTTTGCGCTTCAGCGATGACCTGTAGCGTCAATGTTGTCTTACCCGATGACTCAGGGCCATAGATCTCAACGATCCGTCCACGCGGCAATCCACCGATGCCCAAGGCAATATCAAGACCGAGTGAGCCAGTAGAAATTGCAGGAATGGCTACGCGCTCTTGATCACCCATGCGCATGACCGTACCCTTTCCGAACTGACGTTCAATTTGCGCGAGTGCGGCGTCGAGTGCCTTTTGCTTGTTCGGGTCCATGAGTCTCTCCGTAAGAATTAAGTACTGTATATATAATCAGTATTTTTTAATCAAATTGCAATGCAGTTTACGTGGGTTTTTTGGGTTTGGAATCAGCATGCCTGATCACCTGTCGCCTAAAGCGACAGTGGATCTCCCTGCAGCGTCAGTTAAGGCTCATCACCAAAGATACCGATGGACTTCACCCCAGAACCGCTGACACTCGCGCGATACATGCCCGGGGTATTAAAAACCATAGCCACCTCACCACCAGCGTCCACGGCCACAATACCGCCGTCGCCACCCGCGACCACCAACTCATCCATGATCACGGCTTCAGCGGCCTCGTTAAGGCCTTGACCGGCGAATTGCATGCGAGCACAAATGTCTCTCGCCACCGTATGACGAATGAAGTATTCGCCATGGCCCGTCGCAGAGACTGCACACGAGCGATTGTCCGCGTAGGTCCCAGCACCGATCACTGGCGCATCACCAATACGGCCCCACCGTTTTCCAGTCATTCCGCCGGTTGAGGTACCCGCGACGAGATTGCCTTTTGAATCGAGAACCACCACCCCCACGGTACCGAACTTATAGTCGACGTGAGGCTCGATACCCGCCTGTGTGCGCGCTTTATAGGACTCAAGGGCACGTTTACGCCGATCGGTTTCGAAATACGCTGGCGACACCTCGGGAATACCCAACTCCTTCGCAAACTGTTCAGCGCCTCGAGAGGCGAGCATGACATGCGGTGACTGCTCCATTACGGCTCTTGCAAGGGCAATGGGTGATTGAACAGTAGCCACACCCGCAACCGCACCCGCATCCAGCTGCGCACCATGCATAATAGACGCATCGAGTTCATGCTGCCCGTCCCAGGTGTAGACGGAGCCCTTACCGGCATTGAATAAAGGCGAGTCCTCCATGCGCTGGATAATGGCCACGACCACGTCCAGCCCCTGTTCACCTGCCTGCAGCTGCTGATAGCCGTCAGATATCGCCTTATCGAGAAAGCTCCGATATTCAGCCTCGACCTCGGCGCTCATGCGATCGCGTTCGATCGTACCCGCACCACCGTGCAGGGCGATCGCCACGGGCTGCTCAGTTGCGACAGCCCACAGGGGAAAGAGACAAATAAACAGTCCGCTAAGCAACCGCATGTTCACTCTCCGTCGTGCCGGAAGACAGCACCCGCTTTCATAATGAAATTAGGTCGCTCAAGCACCCTTACGTCGTCCAGTGGGTTTTCATTGAAAGCGACGATATCGGCGTGGAACCCGGGCGCTATCTGACCGAGCTCACTCTCGACATTCAGAAGATCGGCCGCATTAACAGTTGCCGACTGTATCGCGGCCATGATGGGCATACCCGCCTCCACCATAAACCGAAATTCCTTGCCATTAGCGCCGTGAGGCGAAACGCCTGCATCTGTGCCGAACGCAATCTTCACGCCCGACTCATAAGCCGCACCAAAAGTATCCTGGATCAATGGCCCAATCGCAGCGGCCTTCGGACGAACCACCGCCGGCAACTTGTTGTCGAGCTCGGCTAAGTCACCTACCCATTTACCGGCTGAAATCGTGGGGACATACCACGTACCGTTTTTTCGCATGAGTCGCATGGCTTCCTCATCCATGTAGGTTCCATGCTCCACCGAGTCGACACCGGCTCTGATAGCTCGTTTCATACCCTGCGCGCCGTGCGCGTGAACCGCAACGACAAAGTCATAGTCCTTGGCCGCAGTAACCACCGCTTCGAGTTCGTCATCGGTAAACTGCGGGTTGTCACCACTCTTGGCGAGCGACAGTACCCCACCGGTCACCGTGAGCTTGACGACATCGCTGCCGTCCTTATATCGCTGTCTTACAGCTTTGTAGGCATCGTCAGGGCCATTGATCACACCTTCTTTTGGACCCGGATCGCCGCGCAAGTCAGCCCTCACGCCGTTTGTGGGATCTGCGTGACCACCGGTAGTCGCCATTGCTTTGCCTGCCGCAAAGATTCGAGGTCCAGGTACTATGTTTTTTGCAATGGCATCGCGCAGCGCAAAGATGGCTTGGATGTCACCTGCCCCTAAGTCACGCACAGTCGTAAATCCTGCATCCAAAGTTCGCCGAGCAAACACGGTTGATCGCAGTGCGATGTCAGCTGAATTCATGAAAAAGTCTTCGGAGTAACTTGCAGGAGGGTCCAGCTCACCGTCCAGGTGGACGTGCATGTCCATGAATCCAGGGGAGACATAGGCGCGACTCAAGTCGATGACGTCACTACCCTCTAGCGTGATAAAGCCGTCGTCAACCGACACAACTCGGCCATCTTCGACGGTGATTGATTGTTTTTCTAGGACCTCACCATCCCGGGTTTCAAATAGGAATCCCGCGTGAATTACAGTAGCCGCTAAAGCCGACTGAGTGCCAAGAATTGCCAAAAGAGCGAGCGCTGTTCTAATCATAAAAAATCCTTTGGTTTTTTTGTTTTGTGTCGAGACGATAACGACAAAAAAGGATATCGACCAGTACCCTTCAACAAACATCTGTGATTAATCTAGGCATAACCCGACGCAACGCTTTTTATGCCCAGGTTGGGATTTAAACGAGGTCACTTTTCACCTATCCTCGTCGTTTCGCTTGAGCCTATGCCGCAGTAAATGCCGACGACCCCGGACACAAGTCAGCACACACCGATGATGCGCCAGTTTCTGGCCATCAAAGAGGCGCACCCAGACGAACTGCTGTTCTATCGCATGGGCGATTTCTACGAGCTCTTCTATCGCGATGCAGAGATTGCAGCCCCCGTGCTCGATATCACGTTGACGTCGCGTGGGAAGTCAGCGGGCGAGCCCATTCCCATGGCAGGCGTGCCCTTCCATGCAGCCGAAAGCTACCTAGCAAAGCTTGTCCGGGCCGGATTTTCGGTCGCAATCGCAGAGCAAATCGGTGAGCCAAACGAATCTAAAGGACCTGTCGAAAGAAAGGTGGTTCGCGTTGTAACACCGGGAACGCTCACCGACGAATCCCTGCTCGATGCGAGCGGTGATGCATTGATTGTCTCCGTATTTCGGAACCAGCTCAGTTCGGGTATTGCCTGGATGGATCTGAGCAGCGGGCGATTCCTGGTCACGGAAGTTGAGGGAGATGAAGCACTCAGCGCTGAATTACAGCGGCTTTCACCGGCGGAATTGCTCCTCCCTGAGGAAGCGAGCGTACCGTTGCTAGCCGACCGCGTGGCGATCAGACGCCTTGCGTCCTGGCAGTTCGACGAAGACAGCGCGCGTGCCCAGCTGAATCAGCACTTTCAGACACGAGATTTGAGTGGATTTGGCTGCGATGATCTGTCGCTGGCCATTGCGGCAGCAGGCTGTCTGCTGGACTACGTTAAAGACACGCAGCGCAATGAGTTACCTCATCTCACCTCGATACGTCACGAGCGTCAAAGCGACTCGGTCATTCTGGATGCCGCGACTCGCCGGAACCTTGAGATCGACCTCAACCTCCATGGCGGCGAGGACAACACGTTGTTCTCGGTATACAACTCGACGGTAACGGCGATGGGGACGCGCCACCTCAAACGCTGGTTACATAGGCCTGTGACCCTCCGCTCAGTCCTCGAGGCCCGTCTTGATGCCGTCTCGCGATTGACACAAGACTATGCGTTCGAGACAACGCGACAGGCACTTAAGCCCATCGCAGATCTTGAGCGCATCTTGGCAAGAGTCGCATTGCGCTCGTCACGGCCGCGAGATCTTACACGGTTGCGTGATAGCCTCTGGGCATTGCCGGCATTGACAACAGCCACCCCTCACGAGACGAGCCTACTTCAAACGCTGCACAGTGATATCGGTCAGTACCCCGAGCTCTGTGAGCTCCTGAGTAGCGCGCTTGTTGAATCACCACCTGTGGTCATTAGAGATGGCGGAGTTCTTGCTGAAGGCTATGACGAAGAGCTCGATGAGTTGCGTGGCATCAGTGAGAACGCAGGCGAATACCTTGTCGATATCGAGCGTCGTGAGCGAGAGGCAACGGGGCTGTCCACGCTCAAAGTGGGTTACAACAGAGTTCATGGGTATTACATAGAAATTAGCCGGCAGCAGTCGGACCAGGCCCCCGACACCTACCAACGACGGCAGACACTCAAAAACGTCGAGCGATTTATCACACCTGAGCTCAAGCAGTTCGAGGACAAGGCCTTATCCAGTCGAAGCCGAGCATTAGCGCGAGAAAAGTTTCTGTATGAGGCCCTGGTAGAGCGGATTGCAGAGGATTTATTGCCTCTACAAACGACCTCGCGAGCTATCTGCGATCTCGATGTGCTGGCCTGCTTTGCGGAGCGTGCTAATGCCTTATCACTGAGTCGCCCTGCGTTTAGCGAGCAGGCGCAGCTCGATATCTCTAATGGACGACACCCCGTTGTTGAACAGGTGAGTGACAAGCCGTTTATCGCCAACAATACCTTGCTCAATGAAGATAGGCGCATGCTGCTCATTACAGGACCCAATATGGGCGGCAAATCGACGTACATGCGTCAAAACGCGCTTATTGTCCTACTGGCACACTGCGGAGCTTTTGTACCGGCGGATAGCGTGTCCCTGTCGCTCGTTGACCGCATTTTCACTCGCATTGGATCCTCAGACGATCTGGCAAGCGGCTTATCCACGTTCATGGTTGAAATGACTGAGACCGCCAATATCCTGCACAACGCCAGCGAGAAAAGCCTTGTGCTCATGGATGAAGTCGGTCGTGGTACGAGTACGTTCGATGGCTTGAGCATTGCGTGGGCATCAGCAGTCGCACTCGCCGAGCGTGTCCGTGCCCTTACCTTTTTTGCGACACATTATTTTGAGCTCACCGCTCTGCCGGACGAGCATGCCTCTATGGCAAACGTTCATTTAGATGCCACAGAGCATGAGGACCATGTCGTATTCATGCATCACATTCAGGAGGGACCTGCAAATCGCAGTTTTGGGCTAGAAGTTGCTAAACTAGCGGGCGTTCCGACGGGAGTGTTGCTCCACGCTCGGCAGAAACTCGGCGAACTAGAGAGTCAACAGATGGCAGAGAGCGCACCGATCGCCGGTGGGCAAGCAGAACTTTTCAGTACACCCACCGCAAAGAACCCTGCCCTGGATGTCCTATCAGACATTGATCCTGATCAAATGACACCAAAAGAAGCTCTCGATGCGCTGTACACACTGAAAACTTTACTAGACACCTAGTTCGTCTTAAAATTTTTACACTCACCGCGGTAAATCACAAAGAAAAGCGGGTATTGGGGGAAGTACTATGACATTCGTCGTTGGCGAAGACTGCATTAAATGTAAACACACGGACTGCGTGGAAGTGTGTCCAGTGGACTGTTTTTACGAGGGTCCAAACTTTCTGGTTATCCACCCAGACGAGTGTATCGACTGCGCGCTCTGCGAGCCTGAGTGCCCCATCGACGCCATTTTCTCTGAAGATGAGCTACCCGCAGATCAGGAGAACTTCCTAGAGCTCAATGCGGAGCTCGCCGAGATCTGGCCTAACATCACAGAGAAGAAAGACGCGCCAGCGGATGCGGAAGATTGGGAAGGAAAGCCCGGTAAACTTGCGCTCCTAGAACGCTAATCGTCAGACAAGCAACTCTTCTTCGGACAGGCCGTCGCGTTGCGCTGCGCGCTTCAGCCTTGCCAGTGCGTCGATTTGAATCTGCCTCACCCGCTCTCGGGTGAGGCCAACCTCCTCCCCCACCGCCTCTAAGGTTGAAGCTTCGTAGCCCATCAATCCGAATCGTCTTGCAAGTATCTCGCGCTGGCGATCTGGAAGATCGCCTAACCAATCTTCGAGACACCCCTCGACCTTTTGGTCATCGACAATTGAAAGGGGGTTGTCCTCTCCCTGTGACGGGACAGTTTCAACAAGGCTGCGATCGCTGTCAGTGGAGATTTGGTTATCAACCGACGTTATTTTTTCGGACAGTTTAAGAAGGTTGCTCACCTCTCCGGGGTCACGATCAAGAACATCCGCAATCTCACTCGTCGACGGCTCGCGCCGCAACGAACTTCTCAACTCCCGCGTGCATCGCGCAATGATGTTGATGTCTTTTTGAATATGGATAGGTAGCCTGATAGTTCTACCCTGATTCATCAAGGCGCGTTCAATACTCTGACGGATCCACCATGTCGCATAGGTGGAGAACCTGAAGCCACGATCGGGGTCGAACTTCTCAACAGCGCGGATCAGGCCCAGATTCCCCTCCTCGATCAAGTCAAGCAGCGGCAGCGCACGATTTGTATAGCGCTTCGCGATCATCACGACTAAGCGCAAATTGCTATTAATCATCCGATGCCGAGCCATCTCATCACCGGCTTGTAGTGCTTTTGCGACAAGAACCTCTTCAGCCGCCGTTAGCAGTGGTGTTGACCCAATTTCGTTGAGATAAAGCTGCACGGGATCGGCATCACGAAACTTATCGGACGACTCGTCTAGCGTGATAGCTTGGCTCTTTTCTGTTTGAAAATTTAGCGCGGCCTCACTGGCTGCGGGTGATTCAAGTGTTTCAAGGTCTGCCATAAGAGTTTCCCCCCTCTTTGGCGCCCCTCACTCTCAACGACGTCTGGGAAGCACTGTCAGCGGGTCTATAGGTTGACCCCGTCGACGTAGCTCGAAATGCAACTTCACTGTATCGGTTCCGCTGCTACCCATGGCTGCTATCTGCTGTCCTGCTTCAATCTTCATATTCTCTGAGACTAGCAATCGCTCGTTGTGACCGTAGGCACTTAAGTACGTTTCGTTGTGCTTGATAATCAGTAACGAGCCGTAGCCCGTTACACCTGTCCCGGCATATACCACCTTACCAGCCGCCACAGCCTTTACCGGATCGCCCCGCTTACCAGCAATATCGATGCCCTTATGCCGATTGCTCGAGAAGGTTCGAATAACATTGCCCGCTGAGGGCCAACGCCACCGCGACACGGACTGTGACTTATTCACACTAGCACTTGGGGCCTGAGACTGTAATGAAGGTTTTGTTACCGGTGTCACTTTTGACTGCTTCGGGGCGCTTTTCTTCACTTTTTCTGTCGGTGGAGGCGTTTTGACAGCGACTTTGGGAGCTTTCTTCACAGGCTTAGGCGCTGGTTTCGCTGTTCTGAGCCTCTGCCCTACTTTGATCATATACGGTGGCTGAATATTGTTTCGTGCCGCCAACTCGCGGAAATCAATGCCAAGACGAAAAGCAATGGAGTAGAGCGTATCGCCTCGTACAACGGTGTAGGGTCTACCCTCTTCCAGCTTGGCTCCGTAATCTTTGGTGGCGCTCGCTACACCATTGGTTTGACCATCATCTTCCCAAGGTCGCAGGTTATCGGGATCTGTTCCCGAGCATCCTGCTAGCAACGTCGTTAGAACAATGATGTTTCCGAATAGACGCATCGCGGATCGCTTTGCCACAACTTAGTGCTCAACGGAACCGAGCGACAGCAGCCCCGAAACTGCTACCGCACCCAGACTAAACGCGATAAGACATAGCCACAGCATGGGCTCTCCCACGAGCTCCGCGTACGCCTGAGGTGACACAGGCAAGCTCTGAACAACACGGTTATCGCCATTTCTATCCACTACAGAGGAGACCGGCTGTTGCCAGGGCCATAACATGATGACGGATCCCAGCAGGAAGCCGTAGAGGGTTGCCATGGTGGCACGCTGAGCGCGCGCTAGCAGTGCTTTCAATAAACGGGAAAAAGCGAACAGACCGCAAAGGCAGCCCAGCGCGAAGAGACTAATGGTAACCAGATCGAGACTAACCACTGCGCCGATCACTGGTTGATACATACCAAGAATAAGCAATAAAAAACTGCCGGAAATGCCCGGCAGTAGCATGGCCGAAATAGCAATCGCGCCCGCAAGGAAAACGCTTAGAGGAGTAACAGGAAGCTGTGTGGCCTGCATCAAGCCCAGAGTGAGCGCTACGCCAATACCCGCAAACCAGAGTCCAAAATCACGAGCCGTCCATTCCACACGCGCGACTAAGAATAGATGCACTGCGCTGGCCAATACCAAACCACAAAAAAGTGACCACAAGGGCAGCGGATAATTTAGTAGCAACCAGTTCAGTAGTGCTGCAAGTACGACCACAGAAGACAAAATTCCAGCAGCGACCGCGAGCAAAAAGTTCCCGTCAACATGCGCCCATGCGCCTTTGAAGTCACCGGAAAACACCAGCCTCAAGGCATCCAAACCCACGGCCGCAATAGCCGCAATAAACCGATCATAAATGCCTGTAATGAGGGCTATCGTCCCGCCAGAAACACCCGGTACAAGATCTGCCGCGCCCATGGCGAGTCCACGCAAATAAAGGCCCAGCCAATGCCGTGTATCGAGGCTCATCGCTGTAACCCTTCCAGCATGGGCACAAAGAAAACGTCCTCGATAATGGTCTCTTCAAACCCTTCGTCGCCTAGCTGAATCCGCACCAACTTCTGTGAATCTCCACCCACCGGCAGAAGAAGAACGCCGCCCGGTGCTAATTGAGACAGCAAACGCTCAGGCACCGTCTCGGGTGCCGCGGCGCCAAGAATGACGTCAAAAGGTGCGAACTCCTCCCAGCCTTCGAAACCGTCTCCGTGTTTACAGCGAACGTTGCGTGCCTTGAGCTTTCGAAGACGCACACGTGCCTTGTCCAATAGAGGCTTAATCCGCTCCACCGAGTACACTTCTTCGGCAACGTTTGACAGTACGGCACTTTGGTAACCAGAACCTGTACCCAGTTCTAATACGCGTTTCGGCCTACCCGACAGCAAGGCAAGCTCCGTCATTCTTGCAACGATATAGGGCTGACTCAGCGTTTGATTGAATCCAATGGGTAACGCCGTGTCTTCGTACGCTCTGTGAGCCAGCGCTTCGTCGACGAACAAATGGCGAGGCGTGTCAGTCATTGCCTGCAGAACACGCTCATCAGAGATCCCTTGAGCCTTCAACCGCTCAATGAGTCTCAGCCGCGTTCGCTGCGACGTCATACCGATACCGCGGAGGTCCGTCACTGGATGGGAGTCTCCTGCAGTAAAACCACCGCATGCACCGCAATACCCTCTTCACGACCGACAAAACCCAGTCCTTCTGTGGTTGTCGCCTTCACATTAATTCTGTCGAGATCGGCGTCCAGATCCTCGACGAGGTGCTCGCGCATCCCCACGATATGGGATGCGAGTTTGGGCGCTTGGGCAATAATCGTCAGATCCGCATTCCCTAGCGCAAACCCTCTCGCCTTGACCTGTGCCATCACCTGTCTGAGTAGCGCGCGGCTATCAGCCCCCTCATACGCCGGATCAGTATCCGGAAAGTGGTGGCCAATATCACCCAGCGCGAGTGCGCCTAACAGGGCATCAGTGAGCGCGTGTAGCGCCACGTCCCCATCTGAGTGGGCTGTCAAACCTCTTTTATGCGCGATGCGGACACCACAGAGCATGACGTGATCGCCCTCGCCGAACGCATGCACATCATAACCATGACCAATTCTCATGAGGCGCTCTCCTCAGCCATACGCTGCAAGATAATTTCAGCAAACGCCAAATCGATAGGCAGCGTTACTTTGATATTGCTTGACGGTCCCTCGAGAATCGCCACAGGAAAGCCAGACAACTCCATAGCCATCGACTCATCGGTGATTGGTAACTCATCGCTCAGAGCAGACGATAGCGCGGTCTCAAGCTCGGGCAAGCGAAACATTTGAGGCGTTTGCGCGCGCCAGATCACACGGCGATCCAGTGACTCACTTACTCTGAGGTTTGAGGACACGCGCTTTAATGTATCGGTAGACGCTTGCGCTAGCACGGTGCCTATA
>Ga0255779_1000819_pt1 | contig 37374 bp, 28 predicted proteins | sample 011ome_21_FD_179977 | JGI IMG/M metagenome (GOLD analysis project Ga0255779, IMG submission 179977) | Coastal salt marsh microbial communities from the Groves Creek Marsh, Skidaway Island, Georgia - 011508AT metaG (version 2) | ecosystem: Environmental > Aquatic > Marine > Intertidal zone > Salt... | reverse complement strand
TTATGATACCGGTAATCACATTCACAGAAGGTCGTTGCGTAGCGACAATCAAGTGAATTCCAATGGCGCGTGCAAGCTGAGCGAGGCGGGCAATAGGCATTTCGACTTCTTTACCTGCAGTCATGATGAGGTCTGCAAACTCATCTATGACAAGAACGATATACGGTAGGTATTTATGACCCTCCTCGGGATTGAGCTTTCTTGATATGAATTTGGCATTGTATTCTTTTATATTTCTCACCATCGCCGATTTCAACATCTCGTATCTGTTGTCCATTTCAATACACAAACTATTCAGTGTATGTATAACCTTGGTCGTATCGGTAATGATTGCTTCGTCTGAATCCGGTAAAATCGCCAAGTAATGGCGCTCTATTTTGTTATATAGGGTCAGTTCTACTTTTTTAGGGTCAACTAAGACGAACTTCAACTGGCTCGGGTGTTTTTTATATAGGAGTGAGGTAAGAATTGCATTAAGTCCCACCGATTTCCCTTGACCCGTTGCCCCCGCCATAAGCAGGTGAGGCATCTTTGCGAGGTCGAACACAAAGTTTTCATTAGTGATGGTTCGACCCATAGCTACAGGTAATTCCATTTTAGCCTCTTGGAATTTTTTACTAGCGATGACTTGTCGCATACTAACCATTTGAGGGTTAGCATTGGGTACTTCAATACCGATGGTACCTTTTCCAGGAATAGGAGCAATGATACGAATGCCGAGCGCCGCTAAGCTCAATGCGATATCATCCTCTAGGTTTTTAATCTTTGAGATTCTAATTCCCGCCGCTGGAACAATCTCGTATAAGGTTACCGTTGGGCCAATGGTCGCCTTAATTTCCTTGATTTCAATATTATAGTTTTGAAGAGTATCTACTATTCGATTTTTATTGGCTTCAATTTCTTCCTTATCGAATGTAATCTGACCATCACCGTATTTTTCAAGTAGATCAATCTTAGGCAATTGAAAACGACTTAGATCTAAGGTCGGGTCGTATTCACCAAAATCCTTGACTTTCTTATTGATCGCTTTATCATCTTCTATGGATTCCTCATGAACCTCGACTTGCACGTCAATTTCAACATCGGTTTCTTCTGGTACATCCGGAGTTTTATGCAGTGGTTCAATGGTCATTGAAGCATATTCCTCATTCGCAGCTTCGTTGTCTAAAATTGGATCGGATTCGATTTCACTGATTTCGTTCTCCGGTTCTATTGGAACTTCTTTAGCTGCAGCTGAATTGAATGTCATTTCTGCAGACCATTGTTCTTCATCATCATCAGGGTCATCTAGCGTCGCCCCCCCAGTAGATTGTGGCATACGGACCTTGAATCGAAGTGTTTCCAACTTCCGTACTATAATCACATACAGCAGAATAGACACAAAGAGCAGTAACGCAATTCCCTCATTACCAATGATGATAGAAAGGCTGTTGAAAACATGATGCCCAGACATTCCCTCATATACCGAAGGAAATTCAGGAGAGGTATAAGCGAGCAGTAGAGCGATTAATAGCGTGTAATAGGTGAAATGAATAATGAGGTTTCCAGGCTTGATTCTATTGAGTGCAAATGCTGAACGTATTCCTAGAAGTATAAACCAAATTGGAACCAATAATCCTGCAATTCCGAATCCTCTGAGCACGAAGAAGTATCCCAATTTATGTCCGAGAAGGCCGAAAACATTTCCAATTGATTCTGATGAACTCAAGTCCGCAATAGGCGTAGAAAGAAGATCATAATCCTTGGTGAAGTTTGAAATAAAACTAAGAGATGAGATGAATCCGAAAACGCCAAAAAATATAGCTAGGACTGCGGTAAAGACTCTGAAGGTGGGATCACCAGTCACTTCCTGTATCTGAGAGAGCAACTTTTGAAAATTGGTTTTGAATTTAGAAGGACCTCGAGAAGTCTTTGCCTTGCTTTTTGCGGCCATAACAGGAGCGTATGTTTTATTCAAAAATAATGTTCTCAACATTAGTAAAGTCGCCGTCTATTATAGCGTTATCAACACTTTTAAGTCCTATTTTTGTGCCTCAAACCCAATTACATGCAAATTCAACCGGAAATTCACAACGAATATGATAGGTTACGACGCGTAGTCGTAGGAGTAGCTCGCCGCATGGGGGGAATTCCAACGATTGAAGAATGTTATGACGCGCGTAGTTATGAAACCGTCTCCAAAGGAACTTACCCGAGCGAACAGGCCTGCATGTCACAAATGAAAGGATTGATCGAGGTTCTCGAAGGATTAGGGGTTGAAGTTTTTCGTCCTGAAGTAATCGGAGGTTTGAATCAAGTATTTGCTAGGGATATTGGTTTTGTCATTGAGGATCAATATGTAATACCTAATATTATCGAGGACCGCATGCTTGAGCGAGATGCGATGAGTAAAATTGAAGCATCAATCCCATCAAGCAATATCATTATGATGCCTTCAAACTGTCATGCTGAGGGCGGCGACGTATTGGTACACAACGATTATATTTTCGTAGGTGTGAGCGATGATGAGGATTTTAGTAAATACAAGACAGCGCGCACGAATTATGCAGGTTATGAATATTTAATGGATGAATTCCCTGCGAAAGAATTCAAAGCGTTCGAACTGATAAAAGACGATACAATCCCGCAAAGAGGCTCGCTTCACTTGGATTGTGCTTTTCAACCTATCGGAGGAGGCGCTTTGCTGGCGCCTCATTTATTCAAAAACGCAAGCGACGTTACTTGGATTGAAAATTACTTTGGTGCAGAAAATATATTTTACTGCAACGAGGATGAAGCTTATGATCTCACTACAAATATCCTTAGCATAAGCAGCGACACTATTATTGTTCCGGCGAGTGCTAGTAGATTAAAAGAATGGTTAGAAGGTCGCAACTTCAATATTCATTCAGTAGAATATGACGAAATTGTAAAAATGGGAGGTTTGCTAAGATGCAGTACCATGCCAATTCAAAGAAGCCATGACTAAAAACGCCAGTAACGATATTTTAATGGTCCGACCTGTAAGGTTCGGTATGAACGCACAAACAGCCGTAGATAATTTTTATCAAAATACGACTGCGGCGAAAGGCGAGGAAGATCAATTGGCAGCAAGATCTGAATTTGACTCCTTCGTTTCGAAATTGCGTGCAGCAGGAGTAAACATTCATGTTTTAGAGGATACTCTCGAGCCGCATACCCCAGATAGTATTTTTCCAAACAACTGGATTAGTATGCACGACGATGGTACTGTGGTATTGTACCCCATGAAGGCTGAAAACAGACGATTGGAGCGTAGGGCTGATATTTTCGATCGTTTGGATCAATGGGGTTTTGATGTGCGTAGAACCCATGACATAAGCAATGCTGAGAACGAAGAGGTTTATCTTGAAGGTACGGGATCTATTGTTTTTGATCACGATTCTCGAATTGCCTACATGGCTCAAAGCCAGCGGGCTGAACCTAAAATTTTTAATTCGCTTTGTGATGAATTAGGATACACGCCAATCGTTTTTAAATCCTTTCAACGTACACCTGACGGTCCGCAACCGATCTATCACACGAATGTAATGATGTGTGTGACCAACACTTATGTTTTGATTTGTTTGGACACCATTCACGACCAAAATGAACGTCAAAATGTAGTGGCAGCAATCCAGTCAAGCGGTAAAGAAATCCTTGAAATATCAGAAGACCAAAAGGTTCAGTTTGCTGGAAACATGCTGCTTGTTAAAGGAGCCAAGGAGGAACTTCATCTCGTGATGAGTGGAAGCGCTTTCCTTGCGCTTACAGAAGCTCAAAAGGAAAGAATTCAAAGAGACCACAAAATTATTCATTCGGATTTGCCCACAATTGAAACTTTGGGTGGAGGAAGTGCACGTTGCATGCTTGCCGAAATTTATTTGCCAAAAAAGAACTAATGACTTTAGAACAACATATTTCTCAAGTACTTAAAGATCGTTACAGCCTCGAAGCATCTGTAGAGCTTCAAGAAACTCGTAAGGAGTTTGAAGGCGATCATACGCTGGTTGTATTCCCATTTTTACGTTCAGCAAAGGGAAAGCCGGAAGAGGTTGCAAGTGCAATTGGGCAAGATTTAAAAGATCGAGGGGCAATTAAAGATTTCAATGTTGTAAAGGGCTTTCTTAATATGGTTATGGACCAAAATGTCTTCACGAATGAGTTCAAGGCATTTTGTGATTCCGAGAACCTCGGACTACCGGTTTCTGGGTCTAAGGGAAAATATATAGTTGAATACAGTTCACCCAATACGAACAAACCACTCCACCTAGGGCACATAAGAAACAACTTACTTGGAAGTAGTGTAGCCGCCATACTTGAAACGAATGGTGTTGACGTCACCAAAGTACAGATCATCAACGATCGTGGCATCCATATTTGTAAATCCATGCTTGCTTGGCTGGAGCATGGCAAGGGTGAAACTCCTGAAACTACTGGTATGAAGGGTGACCATCTTGTCGGAAAGTACTACGTAAAGTTTGATCAAGTCTACAAGGCCGAAATCAATGCATTGATCGAAGGCGGCATGGATGAGGATTTAGCTAAAAAGCAAGCACCTTCGCTTTTAAAAGCCCAAGAGATGCTGTTGAAGTGGGAACAAGGTGATGCTGAAACGATGGCACTCTGGGAGACCATGAACAGTTGGGTATATGCAGGTTTTAATACGACCTACAAGAAACTTGGAGTGAGCTTCGATAAGAATTATTACGAAAGTCAAACCTATGTCCTTGGCAAGGATGATGTACTTAAGGGACTCGAACGGGGTATTTTTTACCAAAAAGAAGATGGCTCCGTTTGGATAGATCTTGAAGGCGAAGGCCTCGACCATAAACTAGTCTTGCGAAAGGACGGCACATCGGTATACATGACCCAAGATATAGGTACTGCCATTCAACGTTTCAAAGATTTTGAGGCCAAGGGTATGACTTATGTGGTAGGTAACGAGCAAGATTACCACTTCAAAGTTCTATTTATAATCTTAAAGAAATTGGGTTACGAATGGGCAAATAGCTTACATCATTTGAGCTATGGGATGGTGGATTTACCATCGGGTAAGATGAAAAGCCGTGAAGGTACCGTTGTAGATGCTGACGACCTAATCGATTCCATGGTTGCGGATGCCGGTGCCATTTCCAAGGAACTTGGGAAAATCGAAGGCATGGATGAAGGGGAACAACAGGCCCTGTTCCACACTTTAGGTCTTGGTGCACTGAAATACTTCATTCTCAAGGTAGATCCAAAGAAGCGAATGCTCTTTAATCCAGCGGAAAGTATTGATTTCACAGGAAACACAGGACCATTCATTCAGTACACCTATGCCCGAATTCAAAGTTTGCAACGCAAAGGCCCTGAGGGACTCCACTTTGATTGGGATACTGTAGAGACCAATGGTGAAGAGGTAACCTTGATGAAAGCAATTTTAGCTTATCCATCGATGGTAGCTCAGGCAGCGGAGTCATTAAGTCCTGCTGTATTGGCAAACTACACCTATGATTTGGTGAAGAAATACAATGGCTTCTACCAAAACAACAGCATATTAAATGCAGAATCGGATGAACGAATAGCGTTCCGATTGTTATTGAGTAAAAAAGTAGGAGAGGTAATTGCCTCTTCAATGAATTGCCTGGGCATCCAGGTACCTAATAGAATGTAATAGTTATGAGTCAATCCATTCGAGAATTAAGCCCTAAGAGCGTTTGGAATCATTTTGCGGATTTAAATGCCGTTCCAAGACCTTCAAAAAAAGAAGAACGCGTCATTCAGTTCATGGTAGATTTTGGCAAGAGCCTAGGGCTTCCCACTGAAGTCGATCATATTGGAAATGTCTTTATTCGCAAACCAGCTACTCCGGGTATGGAAGGGCGCACACCTGTTGTGTTGCAAGCTCACCTCGATATGGTTCATCAAAAAAACAATTCGACCAACTTTGATTTTGAATCTGAAGGCATCAAGATGTATGTTGATGGCGATTGGGTAAAAGCTGATGGGACAACTCTGGGAGCAGATAATGGGATAGGAGTTGCCTTTATCATGGCAATGCTCTCTTCCACTGATATTCCACATCCGGCAATAGATGCGCTTTTTACTATTGACGAAGAAACTGGGATGACCGGTGCCCTCGAGTTGAAAGGAGGGATGTTAAACGGTAAAATCCTTTTAAATATTGATACAGAGGACGATGATGAGTTGACAATAGGCTGTGCTGGCGGTATTGATGTAACTGCAGAATGTGAAGTGCCTTTTGTTGCCGTACCGGCAGATTCTGCAGCCTTGGAGATAAGTGTTAAAGGCTTATCAGGTGGCCATAGCGGAATGGATATACACAAGGGCTTGGGCAATGCCAACAAGTTAATGAACCGAATTCTCGATGCACTTGGCGCTTCCATATACCTGAATAGTATTAATGGTGGAGGACTGCGAAATGCTATACCAAGAGAAAGCGTGGCAAAAGTTGTTCTGTTATCATCTGATATGAAGGTTGTTCAGGATAAAATTTTGGAGCTAACCAAAACATTTAAGGCAGAGCATCAAAGCACAGACCCGGAGCTCACAATCACAGTTGAGCACACAGATTTACCCGAAACGGTCGTAGCCGATGACTTTAAAGAGAAGTTTATCAGTGCTGTTTATGCTTGTCCAAACGGTATTTACCGAATGTCTCCGGATATCGCAGGCTTGGTGCAGACATCGAACAACCTCGCTAGAGTTGTTATTGAGTCAGGAAAACTTACCGTTATGTGTTTGACCAGAAGTGCTGTCGAATCAGAGAAACACGATTTAGCACGCGCAATTACGCGTACGTTCGAATCGGCAGGTGCTTCGGTAAGTCTAAGCGGAAATTATCCTGGGTGGACCCCAAATCCTAAAAGTGCAATTTTGACCACGATGCGTAACCTTTACGTTGAAATGTTCAACGATCAACCGAAAGTTGCTGCATGTCACGCAGGTTTAGAGTGTGGGATTTTAGGCACTAACTATCCAGAAATGGAGTTGATTTCATTCGGCCCGAACATTCGTGGCGCCCACAGTCCTGATGAGAAATGTCAAATTAGTTCCGTTCAGAAGAGCTGGGATTTCTTCTTGAAAACATTAGAAAATATTCCAAACGTATAAAGCATGTTTGAAAATTTAAGTGAACGTTTAGAAGGTGCCTTTAGTGCACTGAAAGGGAATCATAAGATTACCGAACTCAATATTGCCGACAGTGTAAAGCAGATCCGTAGAGCTTTAGTTGAGGCGGATGTCAGCTTTAAAATTGCCAAGGATTTTACCAATAAGGTAAAAGACAAAGCGATTGGAGAAGGAGTAATCAACGCTGTTAAGCCCGGCCAGATGATGGTCAAGATTGTTCGCGATGAGATGGCGGAACTGATGGGCGGTCAGGCAGAAGGCTTGAACTTAAACAGCACACCTTCAGTCATTTTGATGGCTGGTCTTCAAGGTTCAGGTAAAACAACACATAGTGCTAAACTGGCCAATTACCTCAAGCGCAAGAAAACTAAAAAGCCATTATTGGTCGCCTGTGATGTTTATCGGCCTGCAGCAATCAACCAGCTGCATGTTCTTGGTGAACAATTGGGCATTGAAGTATATTCTGAGGAGGGGAATAACAACCCTGTTGCAATAGCTGAAAATGCACTCAAACACGCCAAGAGCAATGGATTCAATGTAGTTATTGTGGATACCGCCGGCCGATTAGCAGTGGATGAAGCAATGATGCAGGAAATCGGCAACATCCATAAATCAATTAAACCATCTGAAACGCTCTTTGTGGTGGATTCCATGACGGGCCAGGATGCAGTTAATACGGCTAAGGCATTCAATGATGTCCTTGACTTTGATGGTGTCATTCTTACTAAGTTGGATGGTGATACCCGTGGTGGTGCCGCCCTCACTATCAAGTCGGTAGTCAACAAGCCCATTAAGTTTGTCGGTATGGGGGAGAAGATGGATGCACTTGATGTGTTCCATCCAGACCGTATGGCCGACCGTATTCTTGGTATGGGGGATGTGGTGTCTTTAGTGGAAAAGGCGCAAGAGCAGTTCGATGAGGAAAATGCCCGCAAACTGAGTAAAAAGATCGCTACCGATGCTTTTGGTTTTGATGATTTCATGGAGCAAATCCAGCAAATCAAAAAGATGGGTAATATGAAAGATCTCTTAGGCATGATTCCCGGCATGGGTAAAGCCATGAAGGATATTGATATAGACGATGATGCCTTCAAGCACATTGAAGCGATGATTAACTCAATGACATTAGAAGAGCGCCAAAATCCAGACATCCTAAATGGATCACGTCGTAAGCGTGTTGCCCTAGGGTCTGGCCGCACCGTTCAAGATGTTAATCAGCTGCTCAAGCAATTCACAGATATGCGCAAAATGATGAAGATGATGCAGAGTGGTGGCGGCAAACGAGGAATGATGAATATGATGCGCGGAATGCGCTAAACTAAGACTATGGTAGTACTAGACGGTAAAGCCACATCGGCGAAAATTCGCGCGGAACTTGCGGAGCAGGTAAAAGAACTAAAATCGAATGGTGCAAAAATCCCACATCTCGCGGCGATTTTAGTGGGAGAGGATGGTGCATCCAGAACCTATGTAAATGCCAAGGTTCGTGATTGTGAAGAGGTGGGCTTTGGATCAACCTTGATTAAGCTTCCTGCAGAAACGACTCAAGAAGAACTATTAAAAGCCATCAATAAACTCAATAATGATGAGGACATCGATGGGTATATAGTGCAATTACCTTTGCCTGATCATATTGATGAGACGGCTGTGCTCATGGCAGTAGATCCGAAGAAGGATGTGGATGGATTTCATCCTCAAAATGTTGGTCGAATGACCTTGGGATTGCCGACTTACATACCCGCTACACCCATGGGAATTGTGGAGCTCCTTCGCCGATATGAAGTGCCCACTGAAGGTAAAGATTGTGTTGTTATTGGCCGTTCACATATTGTAGGCTCTCCAATGTCTATTCTCCTTAGTCAGCACAACTATCCAGGAAACTGTACAGTTACCTTGTGCCACAGCCGCACGAAGAACTTGGAAGAAATTTGTCGTAATGCTGATATAATCGTTGCTGCTCTGGGAAGACCAGGATTCGTTACAGCGGATATGGTGAAAGAAGGAGCATGTGTCATAGACGTGGGCATTACTCGCGTTGATGATGCATCGAAGAAAGCTGGCTTCCGACTTATAGGAGATGTTGATTTCGAAACGGTAGCACCAAAATGTAGTTTTATCACACCCGTCCCAGGCGGAGTAGGTCCTATGACTAGAGCTGCCTTGATGATGAATACCATGAAGGTCACAGAATTGGGTAAATAATCGCCGAGCATGAAGGACATTACAACCTCTAATTCCTATGCCCAATCCGATGTTAGGAGTGGATTAGTCGTTCCTTTGATGGAGCAATTCTATACCATTCAGGGAGAGGGAGCACATACGGGTAAAGCGGCCTATTTCATACGTATTGGCGGTTGCGATGTTGGTTGTCATTGGTGCGATGTGAAAGAAAGCTGGAATCCAGACAGTCATCCTCCCACGCCGATTCAAGAGATAGTTGCTGAAGCTAAGAAGCACAGCGATACTGTTGTAATTACCGGCGGAGAACCCCTTACATGGAACATGGAGCCGTTGGTGAGTAGTTTACAATCCGAAGGCATTACGGTGCATGTTGAGACATCTGGGGCCTATCCACTGACCGGTAACTGGGACTGGATTACACTGAGTCCAAAAAAGACGGCAAAGGTTAAATCTGAGTATTACAATGCTGCAGACGAGCTGAAAGTCATTGTTTACAATACCCATGATTTAAAGTGGGCTCAGGAACATGCCGATTTAGTTGGCCCTGAATGTGTTTTGTATTTGCAGCCAGAATGGAGCAAGCGAGAAGAGGTAATGCCAATGCTAGTCGAATATATCCTCGCCCATCCTGAATGGAAAATAAGTCTTCAAACACATAAATATTTAAGGATTCCTTAGATGGCAAACTATTGTTCAGTAGATCGTGCAATTGAATTATTGATCTCTGGGGGAATCGTAGCGCTTCCCACGGAAACGGTCTATGGACTGGGTGCAGATGCAACTAACGAGCAGGCAGTCGCTAAAATTTTTGAAGCTAAAAATAGACCTGCTTTTGATCCTTTGATTGTCCATGTACCCAATATTGATGCTGTGAAGGAAATCGCAGAATTGGATCCAAGAGCAGAATCTTTACTGCTTGCCTTTTCACCTGGGCCATTAACGGTAGTTCTTAAAAAGAAATCAATTATTCCAGACTTGGTGACCTCGGGACATTCTACCGTTGCTGTTCGAATTCCCGCCCATCCAGTAATGTTAGATATTCTAAATAGAAGTCAGCTATACATTGCCGCGCCTAGCGCAAATCCGTTCGGCTACACGTCGCCGACAATGGCCGAACATGTTGCAGATCAGTTGGGGGATAAAGTAGATGGTATTGTTGACGGTGGTCCGTGTCAGGTGGGCGTTGAAAGCACTATTATTGATTTGTCTACTGAACAACCCCGAGTGCTTCGCTTAGGTGGTATGGCGTTGGAACAACTTGAATTAGTTTTAGCTGGAACCGTGCCTGTGCTAACCAGCAGCTCTAAGCCCAACGCGCCGGGTATGCTAAGTGCCCATTACAACCCCGGGACCAAAGTAGTGCTCTGCGAATCCATTGATCAGATTCCTGCTGAATTGTCCAGTAAAACCGCAGTACTTGGATTCGGTGACATGCCTAAAATTCATTCAAATCAATATAATTTAAGCCCCACGGGCGATTACAATGAAGCCGCTCGCAACCTATTTAAAATGCTTCGAACCCTTGGGAAAAGTTACGCATGCATCTATGCGCTAAAACTGCCTGAAATCTCTTTGGGTAGAGCTGTAAACGACCGATTAAAAAGGGCTTCAGTAACCTCTTGATTAATAAAAAGGTAGACCGGACTTTTTATTGAAATCTTTGCTACATTAGGGTATGAACAAAACCATACTCATCATACTCCTTTTATTGGGGGAAATAGCGCATGCTCAAATTCAAGGTTCGGTTGTTGATCAATATGGCGAGCCTATCATTGGTGCTAGTGTAAAAATTCTTCAAGAAGGAGAAGTAAGCAACATCGGTACGGTAACGGATTTCGATGGCAAATGGTCGTTGAAAGTCTATTTAACAGACCGACAACCTTCTGTGCAGGTACGCGTATCTAGTATGGGATTTGCTTCTAAGGATGTACGTATAACTTCGACTGAGCCACAGCGCGTAGCGTTGTCTCCGGACCAAAATGTCCTAAATGAGGTTAGCATAGTTCAGCAACGCCTATCTGAGAAACAGCAAAAGAGCGCCCTGACTGTTGAAAGCATGGATGCTTTGGCCATCAAGGAAAGCCCAAGTGTAAGTTTCTACGATCACTTAGGGACGCTAAAAGGGGTAGACCTCACAAGTGCCAGTATTGGTTTTAAGATTATTAATACCAGAGGATTCAATAGTACCTCACCAGTACGCTCACTTCAATTGATAGATGGTGTAGATAATCAGAGTCCTGGACTTAATTTTTCTTTAGGGAACTTCCTTGGTGCACCAGATCTAGACATTGTGGGTGTAGATGTCATTGCCGGTGCTTCTACTGCATTTTATGGTCCAAGTGCCTTTAATGGGGTAATCTCGATGTCGACGAAAGATCCATTTATGTTTACGGGTTTAAGCAGTAGCATAAAAGTGGGAGAGCGAAATCTAACGGAAGTATCTGTTCGTTGGGCCGAAAAGGTAAATGAAAAGCTCGCATACAAGATCAATCTATTTGCATTAAAAGCAGATGATTGGGAGGCAGGGAACATGGCCCCTACAGACATCAGTCGAGATGGTATTACGAATCCAGGTGGGTATGATGCCGTCAATCGCTATGGCGATGAGGACTGGTGGGATGATGGCGGTGATTCTAAATATTATGCCGGTATAGGAAGATTCTACCGTCCAGGGATTGAGGAGAAGCATTTGGTGGATTACGATACGGAGAACATCAAATTGACGTCTGCGCTACACTATAAGATTAAAGATGATTTACGTGCCATTTATGCGGTGAACTTCGGTTCAGGAACTACTGTATATCAGGGAGATAATAGATACAGTTTGAAGGATATTTTATTCCTCCAGAATAGAGTAGAGCTACGTAAAGACGACAAGTGGTTTATACGCGCTTATTCCACACACGAAGATGCTGGAAACAGCTATGACGCCTATTTTACTGCCTTGAGAATGCAGGATAGTATTGCTTCGAATCAATTCTATAGCAATTACTACAGAACCTTTTGGCAAATGATAAATAGGCCACAAGTACGTGCCTTACCTGGGGCGCCTGCGAATAGCCTACCGATGAATGAATACCAGGCAATTATGGATTCATTAATTGCAACGAATCTTGATTTCTTTACGGAGCTGCATAGAAATAACCACAGCAGTGTGCTATACGCTGCAGGCTCTGCTGCGGGGTATACCACTACGGAAGAACTAGAGTATTTCTCAAACCAACTCACTCCAGGGACGCAAGCATTTAATGATTTGAAGAATCACATTACTTCAACATTGTTTACAGAGGGTGGTAGCAGATTTTATGACAAATCGGCCCTTTACCATACTCAAGGAGAGCGGACCTTTACTACAAAAAAAGGTGGAACATTGCGTTTAGGGGCCAATTACAGAAGGTATACGCCAAAAAGTGCGGGTACAATTTTCTCTGATACCGCTGGAACCGCGATCACAAATCAAGAAGTTGGGGTTTACGGTGGTTACGAACAGGATCTAATGAATGATCGATTAAAATTGAGTGTGACGGGTCGCGTAGACAAGAATCAAAATTTCCAACCCCTTGTATCACCGGCTGTTTCCGCAGTTTACAAATTGGACGAAAATCAAACGGTACGCCTGAGTTTTTCAAGTGCCATCCGCAACCCAACCTTAGCGGACCAATACTTGTACTACAATGTAGGACGCGCCGTACTCAAAGGAAATTTAAATGGCTTCGACAGTTTGGTGACCTTAGATAATATTGTCGATTACTTAGGGAAAGCAGCATCCGACCGTCTTGCTCATGATTTTGGTTACTTCAATGTTGACGCTATCCGTCCCGAAAAAGTGAAGACACTAGAAGGAGGATATCGCGCAACGTTATTTGAGCGTGTTTTCGTAGATGCCAACTATTACTATTCATTATACGATGACTTTATTGGCTATATCATCGGTGCAGATATTGAGGAAGGAACAACCGCTATTGATAGGTTGAAATCGCTACAAGTGTATCGTGTAGCTGCCAATGCCACTGAACAAGTGACGACTCAAGGTTTTTCGATAGGATTGAATACATTCATCGGCGACTACCAGTCACTTTCCGGGAATTATAGTTGGAATAAGTTGACTTCCGCCGTTTCAGATCCAATTGTTCCCGCGTTCAATACACCGGAGCACAAGTTTAATTTAGGATGGAACCTCCGTAACTATCCTATTCAGAACAACAAAGAACGGTTGCTTGGGGCAGGGGTAAACTACAAATGGGTACAGGGATTCCTATTTGAAGGTTCTCCGCAGTTTACAGGCAGTATTGAGTCTTATGGTCTTGTGGATGCACAATGTTCATTTACCCAGATTAGAAATAAGAACGATAAGAAAACCACAATAACCTATAAACTCGGTGCGAGTAACGCATTAAACAATCAAGTGTATCAAGTATTCGGTGGGCCCTTAGTGGGAAGGTTGGCCTACTTGAGTATTCAAATCAATTAACCTTCCTAAACAATTGTGTATGAAAAAGATTACTCTTTTAATGGGAGCCTTGCTTATCTCTTCAATGGCGTTTGGACAACGTTATACGAATGAGATTTTCACGGACTCTGAGATTGTTGTACAGTCGGATGTTTCGTATGGGGTGAACTTCAACCCGTATGTGGATACTACTACTAGTGCAACTAACCCGCTTTCGGGAACGAATCTTCAGCCACTCCAGGCAGATTTTTACATGCCCTCTCCAGCTGTGGATACGGTTACGGATCGTCCGGTAGTTATTATTTGGCATACAGGTTCCTTCATTCCAAAAGGTTTGAATGGTTCTCCGCTAGGAACGCGCAAGGATAGCGCTGTAGTTGAAATGTGTGAGCGTTTCGCTAAGATGGGCTATGTGAGTATTGCAGCATCCTACCGACTCGGTTGGTTGGCAAATAGCACAAACCTTGACGTTCGTCGTGGTTCGAATTTGCTTGCAGTGTATTATTCGATTCAGGATGCTAAGGCCTTGGTACGTTACTTGAACTTAACTCAATTGGGCGCAGGTAATCCATACGGAATCAATGCCAGCAATACCATCATGGTAGGACAGGGTTCAGGCGGTTACATCACCTTTGCGTATGCTACGATCGATAAGTATTCGGAAGTTGCTGGACCGGCTAAATTCAAGTACCAAGATTCCACTGGTATTTTCGGTCAGCCTGTATTGCCAGGGGATCCTTATGTAGATACGAATATGGTGGGTGATATTGATGGATATGGAGCAGCAATTACTGTGACGGGGCAAAACGCCTTTGGAGTTCCTACAATGGACTACAGCTCTCCAGGACGCAACTACGTGAACCATGCAGGCATGCCTGATGATGTATTGATGGTAATCAACATGGGTGGTGCCCTTGGTGATGGTGCTTGGTTGGAGCAAGGTGATGTACCTATGTTGAGTATCCACAGCAAGTATGATTTCTTTGCGCCGTACGATACAGGAATGGTTTATGTGCCAATTGGTCAACAATTCTTCCCGGTAGTGAGTGTAACGGGTTCGTACGGGGCCATCAAGAAGGCGAATGACTTTGGAAACAATGATGTTTTCCTCAATGAAAACTACACCGATGCAGTTTGGGTAGATCAACAAGCTACCAATCCAACGGGTGAGGAGTGTTTGTACACCATCGAGATTGCTCCTGCGAATGCATTGACACCATGGATAGTTCATACTGCACCATGGAACTGGTACGATCCAAACGATCCGTATGCGAGCCAAAACCCAGCCAACCCGAATGTGGAAGCAACGTCACAAGCTTGGATTGATACAGTAATGTCCTTTATTATACCACGTATGGCGACCGTTCTACAAGCGGAAGGTGTACCTGCAGGCATTGGCGAAGCTCAGTTAGTGATTGATGTGTACCCGAACCCTTCAAATGGTTTGATAACTGTTAAATCAAAAGGTGGTGCAGTAATTGATCGTGTATCCTTAATGGACATCACGGGTCGCATTGTATTGCAAGAAGAGCTAGGCGTATTATCTAAAACGATTCACGCAGAGCACTTGAGTTCAGGTATGTATTTAATGAACATAGAAAGCAGCGGCCAAACCTTGACCAAGCGAATTTCAATTCGATAGTTGGTAAGGCCCGATTTTTTAAGCCCCGCACTCGTGCGGGGCTTTTTTATGCCCTAGTTTTGCAATAAATACCTTAACATGGTCAACTACAACGGATCTTTAGTCGCCTTAAACGCTGTTCCAATCGGTCAATTAAAAAGAGGCCTTCACTACGGAGACGGACTCTTCGAAACGATGCGCATGCGTGAAGGGAAAATCCTATTTATTGAGGACCATTATTTTCGGTTAATGGCGAGCATGCGAATCCTGCGTATGCCCATTCCGATGGAATTCACCCCAGAGTTCATTCTCGATCAATGCCAAAAATTATCCACTCATTTTGGATATGAGAATGCTCGATTGCGTCTTCAGATTGTGCGAAATGGGTTGGGTAAATACACCCCAGAGCAGAGTACAGGTGTAAACTGGTGGATAGAAATAGAGCCTTTATCGGAGAAAGAGTATACGCTGAATGAGCAAGGACTATCTGCAGACTTGTTTAAAGATCATTACTTGCAGGCAGGATTGCTATCGACCGTAAAATCAACGAATGCGCTTCCATATATTCTAAGTGGCATCTATGCTTCTGAAAATGGATTAGACACCGTGCTGTTGGTTAATGATCAAAAGATGGTCGTTGAATCTAATTATGGCAATTTATTTATGGTTCTTGGTGATGCATTAATCACCCCACCGTTGGAAGACGGCGCCCTACGTGGAGTATTTCGCAAAAACATGCTAGAGTGGGCTAAAGAACTGAATTTATCGTTGGAAGAACGTTCTATTTCTCCCTTTGATATTCAAAAAGCAGATGAGCTCTGGATCACGAATGTGGTGCGTGGTATTGAATGGATAGGTAGCTACAGGAAGAAGACCTTCACGAACAGTAAAGCCCAAGAAGCGGTCAAGCTGGTAAATAGGAAAATTGAAGTTTTAGGGATGCTTTAATTCATCCAAGGATCTTCTGGAGCATTTGCCCAAAGCAGGTATTCACCACCTAGCTTTTTCATATAATCCCTCCATGCGTTTGTGTCCAATTCAAAAGGATCAAGACTTGGGTCGTTAATTACGAACCAGGTTTGATCTTCAATCTCGCCTTCAAGTTGTCCGGGTGACCAGCCGCTGTATCCCAAGAAGACCCGATGCCTTAAATAAGGGTCATTAATCAAGGATGTTTGAAACGCTTCGAAATTTCCCCCAAGAAAATAGCCGTTACCCACAGGCGTTGCATCAATGATTTCCTGGGAATCGTGGAGATAAAACATTGCGTCTTGCTCGACAGGCCCACCAAAAATAACCGGACTAGTTCCTTGGTACTCATCAATAAAATCACCCACAAGGAACCCACTTTCTTTGTTCAGCGTGAACCCAAGTGTTCCATTTTCGTTGTGCTCTGTAAGCAAGACAACGCTTTGCTCAAAGAACCCGTCGCCAATGAGTGGTTTAGAAATAAGAAGTGAGCCTTGTTTGGGTAGATTGTTATCCTGCATTACACTAATTTAGTCATATGGATTTACACAACATTAGAGAAACGTATAAGTTTGATTCACTTTTAGAATCTGAACTTGAGCAAGATCCGTTCAATCAGTTCTCATCTTGGTTTAAATCGTACAGTGCATTGGGTATAAAAGACTCAAATGCAATGGCGATTGCAACGGTGGACGGTGAAGGAATTCCAAATAATCGAATCGTTCTGCTAAAGTCAGTAGAGAATGGTGAATTCATATTTTTCACCAATTATGGAAGTAAAAAAGGGCAAGACCTGAGCCAAAATCCAAATATTAGCGCTCTGTTTTTCTGGCGAGAGCAAGAAAGACAGGTTCGCATTCAAGGAACAGTATCAAAAATTTCTAAAGAAAAGAGTGAGGCATATTTTACCACAAGACCTTACCTGAGCAAAATAGGCGCTGCTGCCTCTGAACAGAGCCAACCAATTGAGAATAGGGAGGCACTAGAGGCAAAGTTTAAAGGTTTTCAGTCGGTGCACCCTGAGGGAGGCGAAGTACCGATGCCGGAAAATTGGGGCGGTTATGCCATTACTCCTGTAAAATTCGAGTTTTGGCAGGGAAGAGAAGGAAGGTTGCACGACAGAATAATATACGATCGAGACGGAGCGCGATGGCATACGTCTAGGTTGCAACCTTAATCCATAAAAAAAGCCCTCCGATGAGGGCTTTCTTTGTATTTAAGCTTATGATTATAGCTTAGCGTTTAATTCTGCACCAGCTTTAAACTTAGCTACTTTCTTAGCAGCGATTTTGATAACTGCACCAGTCTGTGGGTTACGACCGTCACGAGCTGCACGCTCAGAAACAGAGAAAGAACCGAAACCTACTAGAGATACACGGCCACCACCTGCTAGGGCAGATCCTACATTACCAGTGAAAGAATCTAAAGCTGCTTTAGCTTGTGCTTTAGAGATGCCAGCGTCAGCTGCCATTGCGTCGATCAATTGTGCTTTGTTCATTGCAAAAAAGTTTTAATTAGTTAATCATTTAACGAATGCTTCTCAAATATAGATGAAAATTGCTTCTATGCAAGTGTTTTCGGGCCTTGAGAGAAAAAAAGTTAATAAAAGTGCCTACTTATTCACAAATCCGCCATTAGTAAGTGCTAATACTTACGTTTATAGCTGAATATCAGGGGTTTTCATCCCATTAATGAAATCTATTGCTCGCATGGATCGCTTACCATCTGGCTTAATTTCAAGGATTTCAACACTTCCGTTAGCATAATTAAGCAACAATTTCTTCCCAACAGCCGTCAATTTAGGGGTAGAAGTACCCTTTTCTAACTCCAACGTGGGAGCGGCATTCATGAATTTATAACCATTGAAATGGGCACCTGGAAATGGACTGAGTCCTTTAATTTGGTTCACCAATTCACGGGGATTTTTAGTAAAATCCAGCGCGGTATTCTCTTTAGTGAGTTTCGGAGCATGGGAGGCGAGGGTATTATTTTGGGGTACACTCGTAATCATCCCATTTTCTAAACCTTCAACTGTTTTAATTACCAAAGTTGCTCCCAAAGGCATTAATGCATCATGAAGGTCACCTGTGGTCCAACTCGGGTCTATGGTAATGGACTCTTGGAGCAAAATGCTCCCAGTATCAATTTGTTCGTCGAGTAAAAACGTAGTTAACCCGGTTTCTGCCATCCCATTTATTATTGCCCAATGGATAGGAGCAGCTCCTCTAAGCTCAGGCAATAGCGATCCATGAAGATTGAAGGTCCCTAATCTTGGCATAGACCAAACCACTTGAGGTAACATTCTGAACGCAACCACTACAAACAAGTCTGCATTCAATGCTTTTAATTCTTCTAGGAAGTCAACATCTTTCAATGATGTGGGTTGGAGTACAGGTAGACCGAGTTGCTCCGCCTTTAGCTTGACTGCGCTACTTTGTAGTTTTCTTCCACGGCCTGAAGGTTTATCCGCTACTGTAACAACCGCACGAACATCAAAGCCATTTTCGACCAACGCTTCTAACGGAGGTACAGCGAAAAGAGGCGTACCCATGTACACAATACTAATTCCTTTTGAGGGCATCTGGAGAACAATTTAAATCAAGCCAAATATCGTCTATCTGGAAACCTTCTTTCAACATTGATGCTACTTTATCTTGATCGGGATAGTGATCAATCGTACAATTACTGCATCTACCGCAAGGCTGTTGCTCATCTTGACCAAAATAATTTGAAATAGTGATGTGCAAACATTCTTCAGATTGTAAAAAATCAAGAATAGCCTTGGATCGTTCACGTTTACTCGTGATCCAAGCATCAATGAATGATTTGGAAAGTTTGAAATACCGTTTATCAATTCGATCAACGAGGAACAACAATCCGCAGTTATTGTCTTCCGGCTTGTAATGCACCATACCTTTTTGATGCATCTGAATTAACCATTGATTGAGTTCAAGAGGCTTCATATGGAGTATTGCCCCGAGCTTATAAAGATCTATACGCGTAGACCCCTCCAGGCTAGAGGAATAGATTCTATAAATCTGAACCAATGACTCATAATCTGAAGCATCAAGTTGTTTCCAGTCGGAAGGATTACTCTTTAATAAGATCTCAGGATAGCTCTGATTGCTCTCAATAAATTGCCAAACACCCCTTTGTTGTAACAACCTAATATAGTCCAGCATGATAGGCAAGGAGAGTTGAAACTTGGCTGCCAAATCAACCAATGAAAAGGAAACTTGATGGCCTTCTCCTGCACCAACGGCTATTTGAAAATGAGAACAAGCCTTGAAATAAAATGATTCTATCGCCTCGGGGTTGGGAAGTTCATCTATTGATTTTTGAATACGACTGAAATCCTGCTGGTTGTAGAGTAAGTGGGTAAGTGCTTCTTGGCCACCTCGGCCACCACGCCCAACCTCCTGATAATAACCTTCAATAGTATCTGGGACATCCCAGTGCATCACCCAACTTACATCAGATTTGTCGATGCCCATACCAAAGGCTGTTGTGCTCACCATAATGGGCACTTCATTTTTAATCCACTGCTCTTGACGTTTGTTTTTCTCAACAAGATCTAGCCCGGCATGAAAAAACGTGCTGGCGTAGCCCTTTTCGCATAAAAAACTACTCAAACGCTCACAAGATGCTCTAGTCTTGGCGTAAATGATACCAGTTCCCGATGTTCTTTCGAGAATCCTAAGTAATTGACGGTTTTTGTTTGGAGTGAAGTGTTTGTGCAGGATTAAATTCTCTCTACGTAGAGATCCTTCAAACATTTCGGCATCATGCAAGAGCAATTGGTCCTGTAAATCTCCCTTAACTCGCTTAGTTGCAGAGGCTGTTAGCGCTAAAACGGTTGTGTTCGGAAGCAACTCACGTAAGATTTGCACGTTTAAATAGCTTGGACGAAAATCAAAACCCCATTGTGATACACAATGTGCTTCATCGACGGCAATCAATGAAACATTCGCATTTTTAATATACTCAAGGAACAATTTATTTTGAAGCCGCTCGGGAGCGAGGAAAACAAATTTGTATCCGCCATTTCTAATGTTTGAAAAAGCCTGATCAAGTTGCCTTGGAGAATAGGAGCCGGTGAATTGATAGCCTGAAATACCGCGAGATTCAAGCCCATGCAGTTGATCTTGCATTAAGGCTAAGAGTGGACTTATTACAAGAGTTACCCCTTCAAGGCATAATCCGGGAACTTGGTAGCAGATCGATTTCCCACCTCCAGTAGGTAAAAGACCTATGGTGTTCTTTCCGGCTAAAACATTTGAAATAATTGGCACCTGTAGACCTCTGAATTCAGAGTATCCCCAATAATTATGAAGAACATCAAGTGCTTTTTTTGGAATCATATACGTGCCAATATAAAGGCAACGCGTTCTTCGATAGGAGCGGGTGGAACTTCAATCAGTTCATATCCCAACTTTTTATAAGCTTCTTTCAAGTATTCTTCAACTTCATAGCACTCCTCCAGAGATTCCATTCGTTGCTTATCAAGACTATGAATCTCTGGCCATACTGGAAGAAAGAAGACTTGCTCAAAGCGCATTTCGTTTAAATCAGCTTTCCAATCTTCAGAGAGCGCAGCCTGTCCTTTATTAAGGTACGCGTAGGCATCCACATTTGTACGATCGTAAAAATTTATTTTTTCCAACAATGCGTTGTGGTATTGCTCATTTCTTAGTTCCCAAACTAATGAGGTGAAGCCCATAAGGTCCTTCCAAGGTACTAAGTCGGAATCTTCATCTAAAGAATTTTGAATGATTTGACGAGCCTGTTCGTGAAAAACTGGGTAGCCAAGTTGCTCTAAAGCAAGGCTTAAGGTTGTTTTTCCAGTAGCTGGCGAACCCGTTATTGCAATTCTCGTCGTTTTCAATGGGTATGAGATATCTTCGTAAGACGTCAAATGTACTTCTAATGGACCGATTTTATAAAGTTATAGCAGCACTACTTTTTCTGAGCTTATTCACTTTTGCTCAGCCAAAATCGGCTATGAATAGTTTGAATAAGGCTCAAGAGGCCTTTCGAAATGGACAGACGGATCAAGGCTGGAAACACCTGCAGAAAAGCATGAAGAAAGGCAAGGGAACGTATTATCAACCGTTTATCTACGCAGGAGATTATATGTTTCGTTCAGGAGAGTATGACTTGGCACTAAATTATTACAACGATGCATTGGACATACAAGAATTGTCTAGCGTTTTCTTAAAGAAGAGCATAGTCCATAAGTATCAATTTGATTGGGAGGAGAGCATTGCCAATATGGAGGAATACTTGGCCCGTGCAAAACTGTCTAGAGAGCGGTATGCTCTTGCGGAACTCGAATTGGAAAATCTCAAGTTCACACGCGATCAATACATTAAGTATGAGAATTCAGGGTTCAATTTTAACGTTCAATTACTCAGTTTCTCAACGGAACAACTCGAATATTTCCCGACCATTACCGGAGGGGACGAGCACCTAATTTATACGCACCGTTATACGGACGGTTCTAAACCAACGGATGAAAATCTTTTTGAAGGTGCACTAGATGGAATTTCAAAATACGGAATCCCACTTGAGGGAAATTTGAATTCTCGATTAAATGAAGGGGCGTCGAGTATCAGTGCTGATGGAGCGTTTATGGTATTAACCGTCTGTAATAGGCCCGATGGGGCAGGAAGTTGTGATTTGTATTACAGCAATTGGAATCCACTGTATGGCTGGGAAACACCCAAACCACTACCCGGTAAGATTAACACAGGCAGATGGGAAAGTCAACCCAGCTTGGGTCCGGATGGAAGAACCATTTATTTTGTTCGTGCTAGCGATAGTATGGATCCAGATGCAGATATTTTTATATCGACTAAGGATGATGAAGGCAATTGGTCCAAGGGACAACGCTTACCTGTTCAAATAAATAGCACAGATAAGGAAAGTAGCCCATTTATTCATTTCGATGGAAATACACTTTACTTCAGATCGGAACGTAGCCCATCGTTAGGCGGGTCCGATTTTTTCATGAGTAAGCGACTTAACGACACCTTGTGGTCGGAAGCAATCAACTTAGGTTTCCCTTTGAACAGCTACGGAGACGAGTTTTCAATGGTCATTGATAAGAGTGGAACTTTCGGATATTTAGCATCTGATCGAGGAAATGAAATACTTCCAGATTATTCTGAGATGAACTCGCTGGACCTCTATCGTTTCGAATTACCAACAGACCTTCAGCCAGAGCCTCGATTTAACTACGATATTGTCGTTTATGACAGCCTTACTAGTTTTCCACTCGGGAATGTTTCGGTGCAACTATATAATGATGCGGGTATCCAATTTTTTAATGGTCAAAGCAATGAAAATACAGGCTTAGTAAGATTGATGACGGATGGCTCGGCCATTCGAGTGACCGCATACAAGAGGGGATATGTTCCATATTCAACTACCATTTCTAGCTTAGACTACGTTGCACATCCGCTCCACGGACCCAATGTAGCGGCGCTTAGAATGACTCCTATTGCGAGCGGAAACTCTTTTGTTTTAAGAAATATCTTATTTGAATTGGACAAAAGTGTTCTGCTTGCTGAAAGTGAAAAGGAGTTGAAGGCATTGCTTAAATTATTGGAGGATAATCCGAATATAGAAGCAACCATTATAGGTCATACAGACAATCAAGGAGCAAAAGCTTACAATCAGAATCTAAGTGAAGCTAGAGCAAGGGCCGTATTGAATTGGTTGGTATCGAAAGGCATAAATCGAGATAGACTTATATCAATGGGTAAGGGAATGGACGAGCCTGTTGCTTCCAATGATACAGAGTGGGGTAGAGCCCTTAATCGACGGACAGAGGTTAAATTGCGTTAACCTTCGTATTTATCGTTCCACATCGCCTTTTGCTGAGCAGCAATTTGCTGTTCTTTGGTATTTGACGCCGGTGACCAAAATACAGTGCCTTCCACCTCTTTTGGTAAGTATTCTTGGGGAACAAAGCCTCCGGAATAATCGTGTGGATATACATACCCTTTGCCATGGCCCAAATCTTTAGCCAACGCACTCGAGGCATTCTTGAGATGATCAGGCACTTCCAGGTTTCCGGTTTGCTGCACTAATTTCTGGGCTTTGCCTATTGCAGCATAAGCACTGTTAGATTTCGGCGAAGTAGCTAAATATATGGTGCATTGACTTAGGATAATTCTGCTTTCGGGCCAACCTACACGCTCTACAGCACTGAAGGTTTCGTTAGCGAGCATCAATGCGTTAGGATTGGCAAGGCCAATATCTTCGGCTGCTGAAATAATTAATCTGCGAGCAATGAATTTGACATCCTCACCTCCCTCGATCATACGAGCTAAATAGTACACCGCTGCCTGAGGATCGGATCCTCTAATAGATTTTATAAATGCTGAAATGACATTGTAATGTTCGTCTCCACCCTTATCATAGCGAATCTTCGCATTGCTCAAGACACTCTGAGCAAACGCTTCATCTATGGGCGTACCACTTTTTCCCTGTTGAAAGCAGAGCTCTACGAGATTGTATAATTTCCTCGCATCGCCCATACTCTGACGTATCAAAAAGTCATGAGCAGTAATCTTAAGATCTTTCTGCGTTGCATACTCTGTTGCATTGGCTAGATCAATCATCTGCGTTAAATCCGCTTTTGAATGCGAATTCAGCACATAGACTTGCATTCTAGAAAGCAATGCAGCGTTGATCTCAAAGGATGGATTTTCAGTTGTTGCGCCTATGAGCGTAATCCATCCACGTTCAACGGCATGTAACAGACTGTCCTGTTGGCCTTTATTAAACCGATGGATTTCGTCAATGAAAAGGATAGGGCGCTTGCTGTCAAATAGACTCTTTTTCTCTGCAGTAGCTAGAACTTCCCGCACATCTTTGACTCCCGCGCTAACAGCACTGAGCTGATAAAGTGGCGCATCTAGTTCTTTAGCTAAGAGTAATGCTAATGTGGTTTTTCCCACTCCAGGAGGTCCCCACAGGACAATAGAAGGCAGTCGGCCAATGTCTAAGCTTCGCCGCAATGCGCCATTTTGACCTACGAGGTGCTCTTGGCCTAGATATTGGTCGAGTGACTGTGGTCGAAGCTGTTCTGCAAGCGGTTTCATAACTCGAAAGTAACTATCTTTTCGCTATGTCCGATTGGAGTAAATATGGAATTCATAAAGGTTTGTTCTTGTGGCCGTCACTTTGGGTGATTATGGCTTGGAGCGTCTTTTTAATTGAACGTGCTGCAGGTGCCAATTTCGGGGCCTATGGTATGCTCCCCGGAGATCTACAGCAATGGTATGGCCCATTTACTTTTCCATGGCTTCACAGCGATTTAAATCATATTCTAAGTAATACCATAAGTCTATTTTTTGTTGGTGCCTTGATACGATACAGTTTTCCAAAAGCATTTGACCGTATTTGGATAATTAGCTTGGTTCTGCCTGGCATACTGCTTTGGTTCGTGGGAAGACCTAATATTCACATAGGCGCAAGTGCATGGCTTTATTCCCTCGTAAGTTTTGTCTTTTTTTCAGGAATACTTCGACTTCACATTCGATTGCTTGCACAAAGTATGTTGATGGTGTTTTTGTACGGTAGCTTTGTTTGGGGCGTCTTGCCACATGATCCGAGCATCAGTTATGAAGGGCATCTTAGCGGTGCACTCATTGGTGTTTTATTGGCCATATATCACCGCAAAGTCGATCCTATTGAATCTTTAAAAGATGCCCTACCAGATTTTGGAACAGATGTGGAATGGCAAGATTGGAAGGGACCCTTGTATCAAGAATTCACTTATGAGGTTATTTCCCCAAAGTATCATACACAACAGCCACAGCAACGAGGCCCGCTGTTTCGGTACGAAGACGGCTCGAGCCCAGATGAACTGGCTTAGCACCTGCCTTAGTTGCGCGCAATATTTCACTTTTAGAAAAATCTCCTTCAGGACCAATCATGATAGTCGTGGCGCTATTAGGTATTAGAAGGTGCTTCAATGGAGTTTTAGAAGTATCCGTTTCACAATGTGCGATGCACAGATTCTCATGCGGTTGACGAATAAATTCGTCAAAAGATTGCGGTTCGTCGATTTGAACCAAGGCCCCTTTAAGGCTCTGTTTAGTTGCGCTCAAAGCAATCTTTTTGAGGCGTGAAGTTTTCACAATCTTTCTTTCGCTGTGATCACATATAATCGGAACAATGCGGGTTATTCCCATTTCTACGGCCTTTTCCACGAAAGCCTCTATTCGATCCATGTTCTTAGTGGGAGCGATAGCGATGGTTAAGTCATAACCGACATCACCAAATTGGTCTTGAACTTTGGTCCAAGTACCTGAAACGGACTTCTTAGTTATAGTGACGATACTACCTTCGTACAGATTCCCATCGCCAGTGATGAACTGAATAACGTCGCCCACAGATTTTCTGAGGACTCGAACGCAATGATTTACCTCATCTGTATGAAGCTCAAATAGATTCCCTTGTATTTCCGCTAGAAATAATTGCAATTAAACTCCAACTTTATCCTTGGTCTTCACCAAAGGTCGCTCAATTTGAGTTTCTACGAAAGCGATAATCATATCTGCGACATCAATGCCTGTGACACGCTCAATTCCTTCAATGCCAGGGGAGCTGTTTACTTCTAAAACTAAAGGACCTCGCTCACTACGAAGCATATCAACCCCAGCAATATTCAGTCCTAGAGCTTTTGTTGCTGCGATAGCGGTGCGCTTCTCCGCAGGAGATAATTTGACTTTAGTCCCCATTCCTCCACGATGAAGGTTAGAGCGGAATTCCCCCTCTTGACCTTGTCTTTTGTACGCTGCGATAACCTTACCACCCACAACAAGCGCACGTATATCGGAACCACCAGCCTCTTTAATGAATTCTTGGACAAGGATGTTTGCGTTCAAACCATAGAACGCTTCTATCACACTTTTTGCTGCAGTTTTTGTTTCAGCAAGCACCACACCTAGCCCTTGCGTGCCTTCTAATAGCTTGACGATAAGTGGGGGGCCACCTACGGTTTTAATCAAGTTTTGAACGTTTCTTGGCTGTTTAGCAAACACCGTTTTAGGAATGCCGATTCCGTGCTTTGCGAGCACTTGTGTAGCACGAAGTTTATCGCGACTCCTAACTAAAGCCAATGAACTTAGTGTCGTGTAGACATGCTTCACTTCAAATTGGCGGATAATTGAAGAACCATAGAAGGTGACGGAAGCTCCAATTCTCGGTATGATGGCATCAAATCCGGCTAACTCATGGTCTCCTAAATAAACCGAATTAGAATCCGTTTCCATAGCGACATAGCAATGGTTATGATTGATCACCTCGACATCATGACCTCGTTTTGCAGCAGCCTCCTTTAATCGATTTGTTGAGTACAACGCGGGGTTCGCACTTAGAATAGCTAGTTTCATGGGCAATTTATTTAGTCACGTCCACAACGAAACCCTTTTCAAGAAGATTGCGTCCAATGAGCATGTCATAGGTTAATTTACTGCGATTACTGAAACCTATGAGTATTTCATAGGATTGTTTATTAATGATTACGGTGGTTTTGATCATTGGGCGTGCCATTTTCTTGCCAAATGAATTTCGCACATTCCGTATAACGAAGTCTTCGAATTCTAGTACTTCTCCGGTATAAAGTTCACTGTCCGTATCAAAAAGAATGACTTCAAGCTTTTGTTCAACACCTTCTTCGTCTTCAATAATTGTAATAGAGGATGCATGGAGTGCACATGAGGCAGCACCAGTATCTACTCGAGCCTGTAATTTTTTAATACCAAGATTGGGCAAGCTAATATCAGCTGTAGCCCCAAGAATGTTTCCGTTTTTCATGGCGCGAAATAACCTCTTATAATTCTAATAAACAAGAGGTTAAAATGTTATAACTAAAACTTAATTTTTGCTTTTGCGCTGGTGCTCAAAGATGTTTTCTCACCGGCCAGAAAGTTGAAATAACCCGCGACTCCAATCATCGCAGCATTGTCTGTTGTGTATTCAAATGGGGGCACGAAAATAGAAATACCATTGATATGGCCCCATTTTTTTAATGTATTTCGTAATTCGCTGTTTGCACTCACTCCGCCAGCGATCGCAACGTTCTGAATTCCAGTGTCTTTTACTGCTTTTTTTACTTTGATCATTAAAGCGTCGATCAGTGCAGATTGGTAACTCGCGCAGATATCTGGCAAGTTGTCTGCAATGAAAGCATCGTCTTCCTTCATCTTGGTTTGAAGGGTATAGAGAAAACTCGTCTTTAACCCTGAAAAACTGAAATCGTAATTTGCGAGGTTCGGTCGTGCGAATTTTAATGCTTTTGGATCTCCATTCTTGGCTAATCGGTCAATATGGGGACCTCCTGGATAGGGCAATCCTAAAATCTTCGCTGCCTTATCAAATGCTTCACCGACGGCATCGTCGATCGTTTCACCGAGAATATTCATGTCTTTAGGTCCATTCACCTGGACAAGTTGAGTATGTCCACCACTAACGGTCAAGCATAAAAATGGGAAGGTGAGTGGCTCATTGTGTGCGTCCTCAATTAGATGTGCTAGAATGTGGGCGTGCATGTGATGAACCGCTATTAATGGTATATCAAGTGCCAATGCTAAACTTTTGGCAAATGAAGTGCCCACCATTAAACTCCCCATTAGACCTGGGCCGTTGGTAAAAGCTACAGCTGACAATTGCTCGGGCTTGATATTTGCTACCTTTAGCGCATGGTCAACAACGGGTACTATATTTTGCTGATGCGCTCTGGAAGCCAATTCCGGAACCACACCTCCGTACGTGATGTGCACGTCTTGAGAGGCAACAATGTTGGAACAAACCTTGGTGCCATGCATTACTGCTGCACTGGTATCGTCACAGGAGCTTTCAATTGCTAATATGTAAGGTAAATCCATGTCCATCGAAGCACCAAAAATACATCAATATCGAAGTAAGAAAATGCCTTTGGTATTCTTCCTTACTCTTTTGGTGATAGTTTGCCTAGGACTCACCTGCGTAGCGGTTGCCTTAAAAAACCCAAAAGTTCAACGATGGGCATATCAAAAATGGGCTGAACCGGTTTTACTTGAATATGGTGTAAAGACAAATTTTAGTTCGTTCCGGTATGAGAACAAGCACTTTATTATTGACGAATTAACAGTCTCTATCGAGGATGCGGCAATATCGCAATTGCGTGGAATTAGTCTCGGCGGTATTCATTGGAACAATAATGAATTGAACATTGATAGTTTTCAAGCCGATTCGATTTATATCAATGCGAAGGATACGGCATTTTTAAAGAATTGGTATTTGGCATTGCCGAAGCGTCAAGAATCTTCTTCAACAGGGCTGCGGTTTGATAATCTTGGTATCAATGAAGTTGTTGTTGCACTCGATTCTAGCCGACAGTTCGTATTGGATTTTAAAGCTATTGAACTGCAGGTAGCTCCGGAAATAGGGGGCACGCATCTTGCTATGAACATTACATATGATACACTGAGTTCTGCTATAGTGTTGAGTGACTTTGCATTGGACACCATTCAAGGCGTAAAATTCGATGTGCAGACCAATTTTGGAGCCAATGTTCATGGCCGGTTTAAAACCTACGAAGGAACAATTGCCGTTGAATTTTCCGGTAATACATTTCCTTCAATACGTCAATGGGGGTTGGATTCTACGACCACCAAGCTTGTTTCCGATGCTCGGTTCGAGGGACATATAACAGGTCTTTGGCCCGACTTAAACGCTAGCTACACCGTCGCGAATAACTTTTTTAATGTAAAGGGCAGCCTCAATTCTTCCACTTCAAGTTATTCGACCGCTGGAGTTTTAGTTTTAAAGCAGGAACTCTACACTTCTTTAGATGGGTTGAATGGATTTGTAGAATTTGATGAACTTCATCCAGATGTTCTTCGATATGAATTCTTAGTGAAAGAAGACCTAAGTGATGTAGGCTTTGATATCACTGCGAGTTCGAATGATAACAATTTACGAGTGCACTCGCCATCGATGAACGATGTAGCCAAGATCGAGATTGATTTACCAAATTACGCAGTAGGGCCAATTCTCGGAGGTTCTGTTAAAGCTGCACTTAAGCCCAGTATTCAATCTGTCCTAGATGGAGAAAACTTCGAAATAGTGGGTCTTGCGCCGCATATGAATTTCCAAACGCACCAAGCACGTGGTTTTAGTTTTGCGCTAAATCATAGTGGGCATGACTCCCTTTGGTGGTCTTGTTTAGATACATTGATGGATCTAGAAGGCCACGTTAATGCTATGGACGGCATTTATAAGGGAAAGGCAACAATCAACGCATTGGGCCTTGTACTGCTCGATCCATTGGATACCGGTCAAATCGCCTCTGGAGAACTTGAGTTTAACGTTACGGATAGTTTTGAAGGGTTTGCGCGAATAAAAAATGCGCTATTAACTAGGCCTAATGATGTTGTTTTCTTCAATGAAGCAAATATTAGTCATCACCGATTTGGTTCAAAACGAAGTGTTGAAGTGAACAGCGAAGTGCTTTCAGGTTCATTAGAGGGCAGTTATGAATTCGCCGAGCTTTTTCCCATTGCTCAAACTGTATTTTCGGATCTAATAGGGCAGAAGCCCAAACGAAATTTTACCGAAACATCCTTCAATCTTAATGCGGATATAGGCAATGTTAACTGGCTAACGCAATTGTTCCATCTAGATATTTCACTGCCGGAAGGCGGCAGTATTCGTGCTGTCTATGAGGGTGTTGACAATTCTTGGAGCGTTCTTAGCGACCTACCTGTGATGACTATAGGAACGCAAAGAATTGATCAACTAAAGATGAATACTTCTGCCACCAATAATTTGATTTCAGGAAGTTTGAGCATTGAATCAGGTCATTTTCCAGGAATTGACTTGGCCGAGAGTTCGGTTGTGTGGAAGCCCAGCAATAAACAAGGCGCGACCATTCATATAGCGCGTCAGGACAGCATTTTGGGGAGTTTAGATGCAACTGTTGTTTACGATAACAAGACCTATGAAGTGGTCGACGGAATGATTCTTTTGGATAAGGATTCGATTCAAGTTGTCAACGGAGGTCCAATTTATTGGGATGGAGCAACTGTTCATTTTGATACCATTAAAATGGCAGGAACACAAGGCTCCATTAACATCGGCGGTGTTATCGGGGGTAAACCCAATGAAAGTTTATGGTTGACTTGGCAAAACGGAAATGCCCACATTTTCAATTATTTCTATCGTGATCCAAATTTAGTGTTGAGTGGCCCGTTAGCGCTGCAACTTGAGATTCCTTCGCTGCAAGAGGGCTTCGACTTAAGGGCATTTATGCAAAGTCCCAAGTTCATGGTAAACGGCTGGAATTATGGAAGTTTAAATCTAAATACGCGCTGGGATGGTTATCGAAGTGATTTGTTCCTGAACGGTTATTTGAAGCAGGGAAAAGCGGATGCGAGAATTAATGGCCACTATGATGCCATTAAGGACGATTTAGATCTTACTCTTAGTACGAATGAATTCGTAATTGCTCCCTTTCAATCATATATCCAAGATGTTTTATCACCTATAAATGGTCGACTTTCAGGTGGGGTACAATTATTCGGTCCGCTTGCCAATTGGCAACTAAAAGGGGAGTTTTCGCTTGATAACGCATCGTTTGGAGTTCCAATTATAGGTGGTGCACTTGTCGCTTCTTCGCCATTGGACTTTAGTCTGAATGAACAATCCATTCGAATCGACACCAGTTATTGGCAAGATGAAAAGTATGGAACAGAGGCATTGCTATGGGGAACTATAGCTCACGACCGATTCCAAACCTTAGCTTTTGATCTTAAAATGTCGACCGATAGCCTATATGCCATGCAACTCGAGCGGCAATACGATTCATATTTCTTTGGTAAGGGTATCGCAGGAGGAACTATGGAGCTTGATGGTCCCATAGAACAACTTCACCTTGGTTTGAACTTAGAGACTAAAGAGGGAACCGCTGTTCGAATTCCTTTGGACAACCCTATGGCAGTTGAGACTCCTTCATTCATTCAATTCGTCCAAAACAATACAAGTACTTCAGAGCCGGACCGCTCAAAAAAACATGAATATTTCACTACCGATATTGACGTCCAGGTCACACCGGAGGCTCAGGTAGAATTGATTTTAGACGAAGTATTAGGGGATATCATCAAAGCACGTGGTAATGGAGCCATGCAGATGAAAATCCTCGAAGACGAATCCTTTGAACTTTACGGGCTATATACCGTGGAATCAGGTGATTACTTATTTACACTTCAAGGAATTATTAATAAGCAATTTGAGTTATTACCAGGTGGAACAATTCTTTGGAGCGGGGATTTGTATGAAGCGGAACTCAACCTAAAGGCGAAGTATTCTCTGAGTACTTCGTTGAACGGATTAATCACGAATCCTAACTATAATAACAGCAATGTGGATGTTGATTTGATCGTTGAATTGACAGGTCCTTTGCTATCCCCAGAAATAGGATTTACAATCGAATTACCCAATAGCCCACCTTCGTATCAACAAGAGCTAGAACGTCGAATTCTAACAGCAGATGCCATGAATTATCAAGCATTCTCATTATTGATGCTTGGAGATTTTTACCGACAAAATTTAGCTGTGCAGGAAGGTATTAACCTTGGTGAATCGTTGTCGAGATCGACATCCGAAATGTTGGTCAGCCAGTTTGGTGGCTGGATTACGGCTGGATTAGGAAGCTATGTGGATGTTGAATTGGACTATACTTCAGGTAACAATCCATACAATAGTTTAATCTCAAGTGGAGATGAAATACGTCTGGGTGTGAGCAAGAACTTCCTTGATGGCCGCTTGCGCATTAATTCTTCCGTTGACGTTCCCTTAGCACAAGATGGGAGTTCTACGTTGCTTTTAGGGGATACACAGATTGAATATGCCCTTACCAAGGATGGTAGAACTGTTCTGAAGGCATTTAACAGAAGTAATCGAAATGATCCTTTACTACAAAGTTCAGGGCCTTACACCCAAGGAGTGGGAATTCAATTCCGAAAGGATTTCGAAAATCTTAAGAAGGATTAGTCGTTTTGATGCACTAATGATTCAATCAGATCAACCGCTGCACTCAAATTTTCAACGTGGTAATTAGGTTGAACGGCACTTTCGGTTAAACCATGTCCAGTTTTAACGCGTATAGTCGTACAACCAGCGTTTTTGCCGGCCTCAATGTCCCTTTGGCTATCACCGACCATGAAACTTGATTTAAGATCAATGTTGAAGCGCTCAGCAGCGTCTATTAACATTCCGGGTTTCGGCTTGCGGCAATGACAATCGGTCTTAAGTTCTTTAACTTCTTCTGGGAATCCCCCATGTGGGTGATGCGGACAATAGTAAATGGCTTCAACGAAGGCTCCCTCATTTCCCAGTATCGTTTCCATCTTTTTGTGAATTTCTTCAAGATCGCTTTCTGAGCAAAGACCTCGCGCGAGGACACTTTGATTCGTTACAACAACCGCCAAGAATCCCAGTCTGTTAATTCGCTTAATCGCTTCAGGCGCAAACGGATATAGGTTAAAATCTTCGGTACGATGGATGAGGTCAGTATCAATATTTATTACACCATCTCGATCTAAGAAAATACAACGTTGCTTATTGCTAAGATTCCGGCGCGCAACCTTACCACTTTTGATCGCATGACTGACTTTATCTAAACGGTCCGGAGTGCCCATGTCCTTCAAGTATTCGGGTGTATTATAGGCATATACGTCAATGTACTGATGTAGGGTAGGGAAGATATCTTTTCCAAAGTCAGCTTTAACACCGGCCTCCATGAATTGGAATACTTTCGGACTAAAGACATAAGCCGCTGCATTAACAAGGTTCTTGTATTGCATACCCTCTGGATGAGGTTTGGGATAAAACGCAATTACCTTATCATTCTTGTCAGTATCCAATAAATCACTATCGTATGGATGATCATTTGGATGCACAACTAGCGTAGCCTCGGCACTTTTTTTCTCATGGAAAGCAAGTAATCGGTCGAGGTCCATATCTATCATGACATCGCCGTAAAGCACTAGAAAGGTGTGGTCCAATACTTTTTCTAAAGACTTGATTCCGCCAACAGTTCCAAGGGGCTGTTCTTCGACATAATACTGAATAGAAATACCGAAATCCTGGCCATCTTTGAAGTAATCTTCAATCTGTTCGTGCAAATGACCAACAATCAGCCACACTTGTTCGAAGCCATGCTTTTTTAATAATTCGATCTGATATTGAAGTAGTGGTTTCCCTAAAACAGGCATCATAGGTTTGGGAATATCCTTCCTAACTTCCGCCAAACGAGTGCCTTTACCTCCGGCAAGTATTACTGCTGTGCGCATCTAATTTGAATTATTGCCCAAACCTAATCAATGCATCTTAAATAGGAGCGGCCTCTGGTCAAAAAGCGAGGACGAAAAAATATTTGCTTTTTTTTCATCAGAAGTATTGGAAGAATGAAATTCCATTTTACATTTGCACTCCGCTAAGGAAAACTGGTCCGGTAGTTCAGTTGGTTAGAATACAAGCCTGTCACGCTTGGGGTCGCGAGTTCGAGTCTCGTCCGGATCGCCAACTACTTAGAAAAGCCCTCAGAGCAATGCTCTGAGGGCTTTCTTTTTGTTCTTCAGAAAAGTTGACAATCAACTAAAAGTTTACGAGTGCGATCTACCTCCGCTTGGTGTTCGCGCGATTTTCGTGGAGTTCGCAATAGCGTCCGTCATCGAGTGCGGGCCTTTCACACTTAGAGCCGCTTTTCGTTCGGAAAACACATTTCCTAAAAACCTTCTTCGGGCCTTTGTCCTTTTCGCTCCTCAAATAAGGCAAGACCTCTGGCCGATCTGGAAGGCAGACTGAACAGGGAAGAAGCCCTCGGCTAAGAGCCTGACGCTCATCAATCTTGATTTGGCCGTTTTTTAGGTACCTGCATCCATCAATATGATATCGGTCTCCAGAAGCATTAATCCCCCGTGTAGAAAAGGCGATGATTTCTTCTACGATTATAGAATCACTCACTGCTTGCGCCTTAACTTTAGGACTCAAAACATTGAGCAATACCAATAGACCAATGATGCTTCGAAACTTCATACGGGCAAAACTATTCATTCTATTATTCCTCTGCGAATTTTTAATCGGATTCTCGCAATCGACCAGTATAGATTTTGACTATTTGCAAGTTGTCGAGGCTCCCCGAGGGCCCATTGGTTTCATGGGTACAGCGGCCAACTATCATCTGAATCAAGGATCCAGCTATGTTGGTATCCGATTAAATAACGCTGCAGTTGGAACACGCGCGGGCTACTATACCTTTGGTTATCAAGCGGGTACAAGAATAGGTCTGGCCCAAGGCCTTAGCATTCATCCAAAGTTGATGTTTACCACTGGAGGTGGAGCTGAGAGCAATGATGGCTCGGGAGGCTTTTTTACCACTGCCACAATGCTCGATTACTGCACGGGCAATATAAACTTTGGCTTAGGCGGTCAGTACAGTTATGTAAGCACTGGAATCATTCAAGGATGGAGTCCAATCGTTAGTCTAAGTATAGCACAGGATTTTAGTCGACAACCCTATGAAATAGTCGAAGCCCAAATTTTTACGAATGCCAGGTATTCAGTTTGGAATCAACACGATCGCAACACTGCCTTTGTAGGTGTGGGTGGCCGATTATTCGATCAAAAAACCTACAAAAGCGTTTACCTCACCGCGGCCGTGACAGATTTAGGAGGGTATATGGATGTTTACGGTGGGTATGGGGTATATAATGATTTCGGATCATTCCGAGCATTAGCTGAACTCAACTTAGGAACAGGTGGTGGTGGCAAGGCTCCGGCTGGTGGTGGAGTTCTCACTGGCCTTCAAGGAGAATTACAATGGCATCACAATGGAAAGTTCGTGGGGCTAAGCTCTGGAGTTTTAAAATGGATTGATGGTCCCTTTTATTTTGGATTCACTGGCCTACACACTGGAATAGATTTTAACTACACATCATCACAAAATGAAAACGGGTTTCTTCCAATGAAATTGAGCATAGAGAATGGAATTCGAACCTATTTAGGTGAATCTGGCTTTTCTAATCTGGGTGTGGCCTTTAGGTTGTTTAAATACAATTTTATACAGCTTCGAGGCGAGAGTTACTGGGCCTTTACAGACGGCAGGGGTGCCTATGCAGAGGGCCTATTTGGATTGCGCCTTCAACCAAAACATTTGTTTGTAGAGACTCAAGTTGGCGCCGGAGCCGGCGGAGGGATTAACCTTTGGGGCGCAGCGGCCTTAGCTTTTGTCAATGCCGGATTTGAACTACCAATAACAGAACATTGGGATATAACTGGCAGGGGCATCTATAATCTTTACTCATCCCAGGCATTTCCTACTTATGGTTGGCAAATAGGAACTACCTTTTCCATACCCTTTAACGCAAGGTTTTAATGCGCCAGTTTTCGCTCATATTTCTTTTGATTACAGAGTCGCTTTGTTTTGGTCAAAGTACTTCCATGACGCTCATGTTTGAGCCGTTGGAGTCCTCTAATGATATGATGTGGGTAACCCAGCGCTTTGAGTTGGTCAAGGATTATGAAACGACGCATACGGCAATCACAGCTGGTCTTGAGACCCAGAGCGCCGTATTAGGTAATTACGGTGGTTTTTATGCTTTCGGATTTACCGGAAGTATGTATCAATACATACGACCCTGGGTATTTGCACGTTTAGGTGGGTCAATTGCATCTGGAGGCGGTGCGGGTGCACCAGATGGTGATGGCTTAATGTATAGAGGCTATGCTGGTATGAGCGTTAAAAGTAAGTTTGGGCTAGTCGATTTAGCGTACAATCACATAGATTTTCCTTCAGGCGAGATATCCTCGAATCATTTTTCTGTCAGCTTTACTCACATATTGCCCTATAACACGCAAATCCAAGGGAATAGATACTATCCCGCCTATTTCGAATTGGTCACTGGACTCTGGTTCTTAGGGCCAGAAGACGCAAGTCGAAACAATGATCAGGTACAAAGTATGTATGCAGGAGTTCGTGTCGGACAATATTTAAACACCAATCATACCCTTGGGGGTGAGCTACAACTAGGGGCTGGTGCTTTGGGCAATATTGACGGATATATGAATTACTCCATGGGGCTACGATTTAATACGCCTTCACAACGCCTTTTCTTACGTACACATCTTGGGTCCGGCGGTGGGGGTGGTGTATACACAGGTGGCGGAATATCTACTATGTTAAGTGCTGGGGCTCAAGTTGGTGGGCATCAATTCAGCATAGGCCATTGGACGGCACTAAGTGATGAAGCTTCTATTCCGTTTGTTTCATACAGCCGTCATCTAGATTTTAAAAGCTCCTTAGGGTTTCATCATGGTGGTATTGACTACTCGTACAAAGAACCGCAAGAAGTGGCTTTAAAAGTACTTGCTGGGGCGGGACAGCAGCGTTCTCTTGGTATAGATCGTAACGGTAATCCATATAATCCTATGTCAGGAATAGCCATGGGTCTAGGCATTGAGACCTGGCGCAATGAGAACTATTCGTTGGATGCCTATGGTCATACGTTCTGGGCGGCCAGTGGCGGCTACGGCGCATATGCAGAGGGTTTACTCAGTGCAGCCTTTATGAAGAATGGCGAGACGCTTAGATACGGTGTTGACCTGACATCTGGAATAGCGGGTGGTGGTGGAATAGAGGTGGGTTCTGGCCTGATGATTGCGCCTGGAGCACAGGTGGAATGTAAAATTGGGCCCTTATCAAATCTCAAAATGAACCTCAGACAAAAATACTTCCAAGGAGGCACCTACAGTCCCGTATATTTTGGTGTGGAACTAATTCAATCCTTGCCTGTTCACTTGTGGTAAGTGCGTAAATTTGCAATATGAAAAACATTCTATTCGCATCACTTTTCCTTTTGAGCTTTTCTTCAAAAGCCCAATTAAACTATACCGACGCACAAGGTCACAAACAGGGTCAATGGGTTAAAACCTATGAAAGTGGTAAAAAGCGTTATGAAGGAAT
>Ga0255779_1000815_pt1 | contig 37442 bp, 34 predicted proteins | sample 011ome_21_FD_179977 | JGI IMG/M metagenome (GOLD analysis project Ga0255779, IMG submission 179977) | Coastal salt marsh microbial communities from the Groves Creek Marsh, Skidaway Island, Georgia - 011508AT metaG (version 2) | ecosystem: Environmental > Aquatic > Marine > Intertidal zone > Salt... | reverse complement strand
AGCTGGCGAGGCAAGTCTGGGATCTACAAAATGGACAGCTGGTAATTGAGCAGCGCGCTCGGGAAGATTTGGGGCTGGTGCGCGAGGGCGAAGTGTATTACCAATTTGCCGATGATTCGCCTGAAGCGGATGGCGCCGAATGAGCAGTATCTGGGCGGTCGTGCCAGCGGCGGGATTGGGTCGACGCATGGCCGCAGAGGTGCCCAAGCAGTATCTTCAAATTGCGGGTGTGACATTGCTGGAGCACACGCTGCGAGCGCTGCTTGACTGTGCGCAGCTGCGTGGCTTGGTCGTGGCACTTGACCCAGGCGATAGGCGAGCTGATGGTATCGCCTTGCTGAGTGATCCCAGAGTAATGACGGCGTTGGGTGGAGCGAATCGCGCAGAGTCAGTCCGTTCCGGACTGGCCTTGTTGGAAACGATGGCTGAGCCAGACGACTGGGTATTGGTGCATGATGCGGCCCGCCCCTGCTTACCGCTTGAGGTGTTGATGGCGTTCATCGATACCATTACCAGCACGGCTGTGGGCGGATTGCTGGCACAACCTAGTACCGACACATTGAAGCAGGTGGATGGCGATGGCATGGTTGCGTCGACGCTTGACCGATCGACTATCTGGCGAGCGCAGACCCCCCAGATGTTTCGGCTCCGGATACTGTGCTCGGCGTTTGATCAGGCGAGAAATGCGGGCTTGCGAGTAACAGATGAGGCGAGTGCGGTGGAAGCGGCAGGGCATCCTGTTCAGATCATTGAAGGGCCCGCCAGTAACATCAAAGTCACGGTCCCCGATGACTTAGAGCTCGTCAAAGCGCACCTGAGACGGATGAGGCAAGACAAGCGATGATGCGAATTGGACACGGCTACGATGTGCACGCTTTCTGCGAGGGTAACGGTGTGGTGCTCGGTGGCGAGGCGATACCCCACGACCGTGCGCTTAAGGCGCACTCGGATGGAGATGTTGTGTTGCACGCGCTGTGCGATGCGCTTCTGGGCGCTGCTGGACTGGGTGATATTGGTCATCACTTTCCAGATACTGATCCGGCCTACAGCAACAGTAACAGTCGCGACTTGCTGCGCGCCGTAGTGGATAAACTTCGCGGTAATGGTTGGGCCGTGGTTAACACCGATCTGACCGTGATAGCCCAGGCACCTCGCCTCGCGGGACACATCGATGCGATGCGGGCGCATATCGCCAGTGATCTGCATGTTGATTACCGCGCAGTAAACGTTAAAGCGACGACCACTGAAGGGCTTGGGTTTGTCGGTCGCGAGGAGGGCATTGCCTGCCATGCGGTAGCGCTTCTCGTTGAAGCAACTTCCGAGGCATAACAATGGATCGGCACGGTATTGGGATGACCTCCCAGCGCACGCGAGAGCGATTGATTCAACGCCTTATGGAACAGGGCATCACAGATTACAGCGTGCTCGAGACAATTCGTTCCACCCCCAGACACTTGTTCGTCGATGAAGCACTTGCCCATCGGGCTTATGAAGATACGGCACTGCCGATTGGCTGGAATCAGACAATTTCCCAGCCCTACATCGTGGCGCGGATGACCGAGTTAGCGATTGCAGAGGGTAAGCCCGAAAAGGTGCTGGAGATTGGCAGCGGCTCGGGCTATCAAACGGCGGTGCTGTCACCGCTGGTAGGAGAAATCTATGCGATCGAGCGTATAAAAGGACTGTTCGATCGCTCGCGCCAGCGGGTGCGCAATCTGCGATTGCGCAATGTCCAGCTGAGGCACGCTGATGGATTGGGTGGCTGGGCAGACAAAGGGCCGTTTGATGTCATCCTGTGCGCCGCGGCGCCTGAACACGTGCCTGATATTTTGATGCAGCAACTGACACCGAATGGGCGCTTGATTATGCCCCTAGGGGGCCGTCAGCAAGAGCTGGTCGTGGTAACGCATTCCTCCGAGGGCCCCGAGGTGCTATCGATTGAGCCGGTTAAGTTTGTTCCCATGCTAGCGGGCACGGAACGCTAATGAACGGTTGGTTGGGCATCTACCTGAGAGGCGTCGCCATGGGAACGGCGGATCTCGTGCCGGGGGTGTCGGGTGGGACAATAGCGTTGATCACCGGTATCTACGCGCGCTTGCTGACAGCCTTGTCGCAGGCAAATGGCGCGACCGTGATGCTTTTGGCCCGAGGTCACTTCGGGCGGTGCTGGGAGCGTATCGACGGCAGCTTTCTCTTGGTGTTGGCCGCGGGCATCGGTACAGCTATCGTGGTCTTTGCCGAGGGAATTCAGTTTTTGCTGGCGCATTATCCGTTGGTTCTTTGGTCTTTCTTCTTCGGTCTCGTTCTCGCTTCAGCGGTCATGTTGTTGGTGACAGAATTAAGCGCGGGCGACAGGCTTGGCTGCTTCCTCGTTGTTCTAGGGGCTTCGGCGGCAGCCCTGATCGGTTTGCTGCCTCAGGGCTCGATAGCATCGTTACCGGGGGCTTTTTTCCTGGCGGGGATGCTGGCGATTACCGCCATGCTATTGCCAGGTATATCAGGCAGCTTCATTTTGTTGTTGCTCGGTATGTACTCGCCGGTGATCAGTGCCGTTACCGACCGCGATCTGGCGCTTTTGGCGATGTTTGCGGGGGGTTGTGCGGTAGGCCTCCTGGCTTTTTCCCGCGTCCTGCACTGGCTGATGCAATCTTTCCGCAAGCCTTTAATGGCAACCCTTGCGGGATTTTTGGCGGGGTCGCTGGTGATTTTATGGCCGTGGCAGCTTGTGCAAAGCGTGATCATCGATCGCCACGGTGAGGCGCGTTCGGTGAGCGCACTGCCAATTAGTCCCGCGCGCTTTGCTGCCGAGTTGGGAGACCCGCAGCTGCTGCTTTGTGGGATTGGTGCCTTGGTTGGGATTGTTGTCGTCGCTGGACTCGCGTTAGCGCGCGCTAGGGTTTAGGGGTGATACCAAGCCAAGCTGCCGGGTTGTTACGCGCCGCGACGGCGGTTGTACTCGTTTGTTTAGGAGCCTGTGCCGATAACCCGCCCGCGCCCGTAGAGACGCGATCCGGGACTCTGGTCAGCCCGTCCAAAAGTACAACTCGTCCGGCCACCGAGCAATCCACGGGAGAGAAGTCCGGAGTGGCGGCGGGATCTCGCTACGCGGTACAGCCTGGAGATACTCTCTACTCGATTGCGTTTCGCTACGGTATAGATGTCAACGCGCTGGCGGCGAGAAACCAGATTGATGAACCGTTTACTATTTATCCCGGGCAGCTGCTTGTGATCGACCTGTCGGGATTTTCAGCCTCAGCGTCCGCAACAGCTAAGCCGGCATCGAATACCAAGCCCCAGAAGAAATCGGCCTCGCCGCAGTCGGCTGAGAATGTGTCAGCGGTAGCCGAAGCGCCGGTCGTAGCGCGTAAAAAGACACCGGTTAAGCAGCCCTCTACACCCGCCAATCGGCCATCAAAGGCGCAACAAGTCGCTGCGAAATCCGTTAGCAAGGGTACTTTAGGTCCAGTGGCGCGATGGGAGTGGCCCAGCGCGGGGCGCGTCGCGCGCAGCTATTCAGATGTCCTGCACAAAGGCGTGGACATTGCCGGTGCGCGAGGAGACTTGATTCGGGCGACCGCAGCGGGCGAGGTCGTTTATTCGGGAACGGGAGTTAAGGGCTACGGATTGCTGTTGATCGTGAAACACAATGAGCAATTTCTCAGTGCTTATGGACACAACGACAGCACACTGGTCAAGGAAGGTGCTTGGGTGGGTGCAGGCCAGCCCATCGCGCAGATGGGGAGCAGCGGCACCGATACCGTCAAGCTGCACTTTGAGATTCGTCGCGAGGGAAAGCCGATTAATCCGGTGAAATTACTGCCTCGTCGTTGAGAGAATTATCGCTCCAATAGCGCCAACTTGTCCGGTTTGCCCGACCAGGCTTCAGCGTCTGGCATCTCGGGTTTCTTCTCGGTGATGTTTGGCCAAATATCGGCGAGCTCGGCGTTGAGGGCGAGGAACTGTTCCTGATCAGCCGGGAGCTCATCCTCCGAGAAAATGGCGTCAATGGGGCACTCAGGCTCGCACAGTGCACAGTCGATACACTCATCGGGGTGTATCACCAAGAAATTAGGGCCCTCGTAGAAGCAGTCTACCGGACAAACTTCAACACAGTCAGTGTGCTTGCAGTTGATACAGTCTTCGCCAACAACAAATGTCATGGTGCGCAATCTCCAGTGAGTGATGACAAAGGATACCTTTGTTCACGGCTAATTTGAATGACCCGAGTTACAACTTGTTCTTTAGGTCGTAAAGAAACTCGAGCGCATCCCGGGGGCTCATATCATCGATGCTGGCATCGCTCAGTGCAGTTAGTGCCGGGTGTGAATCGGCACGATTGAACAGATCATTCTGCGCGGGTGGGACGGTGTTTGCCACGGATCTCGTCGGAGCGCTCGCTTGACCCGCTTCGAGCTCGGCAAGCTTCTGCTTGGCTTGATCCAGCACATCGGTGGGGATCCCAGCTAACTTGGCGACTTGCAGGCCAAAGCTGCGGTTGGCCGGGCCATCTTGAATGTTGTGCATAAAAATCACGTGATCTTCGTGTTCAGTGGCATCAAGGTGCACGTTGGCCATGGTGTCGAATTGTTCGGGCAAAGCGGTGAGTTCAAAGTAATGCGTCGCGAACAGCGTAAAGGCCCGCACCCGCGTAGCGAGCGCGATCGCGGCGGCCCAAGCGAGACTAAGACCATCGAAGGTGCTGGTGCCACGGCCTACCTCGTCCATCAGCACCAAACTTTTCGGCGTGGCGTTGTGCAGGATATTGGCGGTTTCTGTCATTTCCACCATGAAGGTAGAGCGTCCGCTGGCGAGATCATCCGACGAACCTATGCGCGTAAAAATACGGTCTAGGGTCGACAGTTTGGCTCGTGCCGCGGGAACAAAGGAGCCTACGTGGGCCAGCAGTGCAATGAGCGCGTTTTGCCGCATATAGGTAGATTTGCCCCCCATGTTGGGCCCGGTGATGAGCAGCATCCGCCGATGCCGATCAAGCCGGGTTCCATTGGCGATAAAGGGGGTATCACTGACCTGTTCTACGACGGGGTGGCGACCGGCTTCGATATCGAGCACGGGCTCCTCGGTGAATTCGGGGCGAACCAAATCCAATGCCTGGGCGCGCTCGGCGAAAGAGGCGAGGACATCGAGATCGCAAAGTGCCACCGCGGTCCCCTGCAGCGACACAAGATCCTCGCCTATGGTCGTTACAAGCATGTCATATAAATGCTTTTCTCTTGCCAGCGCCCGGGATTTACTGGACAGGGCTTTGTCCTCGAAGGTCTTGAGCTCAGGGGTGATGAAGCGCTCGGCGTTTTTGAGGGTTTGGCGACGCACATAGGCTTCGGGCGCGGAGGCAGCCTGGGCTTTCGATATTTCGATGTAGTAGCCGTGAACGCGGTTGTAGCCAACTTTCAGGCTGCTAAGCCCTGTCGCCTCCCGCTCTCGCTGCTCTATCTCGAGTAAAAAATCCCCGGCATTCTTTGAGATATTGCGCAGCTCATCAAGCTCGCTATCGTAGCCGTCGGCGATGACGCCTCCGTCTCGAATCAGTACGGGCGGGTTTTCCACGAGGGCACGCGTAAGCAGGGCAACCGTGTCGGGATAATCGCCCAGGTCAGTATGTAAGTCCGCTAATTTTTCAGCATCCTGGGGGAGTGCCAATCGCAGCGCCGGTAGGGCGGCGAGGCTGTCGGCGAGACGCGTGAGGTCGCGAGGCCGGGCAGATCCGAGCGCCACTCGGGTGAGGATACGCTCCATGTCACAAATTGGTCTGAGGGCTGCGCGGACGCTGTCGAACTGATAGTTGTGGATGAGCGCACTGACGGCATCGTGCCGCCGTTGTAGCTCCGCCTCATTGTTAATAGGCCGGTGCAGCCATCTCCTGAGATGCCGTGTGCCCATGGCGGTCACGGTACTGTCTATGACGGCGAAAAGGGTGTGCTCCTCACCACCGTTTAAATTGCAATCAATTTCTAGGTTGCGCCGTGTGGCGGCATCGAGAAGTACGGAATCGGAAAGCTTTTCCTCCCGCATGCCCTGGAGGTGAGGCAGGTCACCCCGCTGGGTATCCTTGAGGTATTCCAGCAGGCATCCCGCCGCCGAAAGCGCTAGCGTTAGACCGTCGCAACCAAACCCCTTCAGATCTTGGGTTTGAAATTGGCTATGGAGCGCCCGCCGGGCAGCGGCTTCTTCAAAGGTCCAGGGCGGTTGGTATCTGACCCCACGACGCCCGGACAGCGCCGCGTAGAGAGAGCCCTCGGCGATCAGGACTTCGGCGGGGGATAGGCGCTCGATTTCGGCCTGCAGCGCCTCCTCGCCGATGACTTCAGTAACCAGAAATCGGCCGCTGGAAACGTCTACCCAGGCTAACCCGTGGTGAGACTCCTGACTGCACAGCGCCAACAGCAAGGCATCGTTTGACGCGTCCAGGAGTGATTCGTCTGACAGGGTTCCCGGGGTGACGATACGCACAACCTGTCGCTCAACCGGGCCTTTGCTGGTCGCGGGGTCGCCAATTTGCTCCGCAATCGCGACTGAAAACCCTTGTTTGACGAGACGGGCGAGGTAATTTTCCGCCGCGTGATAGGGAACCCCAGCCATGGGAATCGGTTCCCCGCCTGACTTTCCACGCGCTGTTAGGGTGATGTCGAGCACCTCGGCTGCCGTGCGGGCGTCCTCATAAAAGAGCTCGTAGAAGTCACCCATTCGGTAAAACAGCAGGTCGCTTAGGTGTTCGCGCTTGATCGCGAAATACTGCTGCATCATTGGGGTGTGTTGCTGGTGCTCAGTATCCGCCATGGGTATCCGACTACAGGGGTTTTCGAGTGTTTTCGGCCTACGGTGCCGCCAGAGGGCATGATACTGCGTCACGTCAAGTCCGTGTTGCCGGGGCGACGAAGAAATAGGATGGATATGTAGCAAATTACGACACAGGTCGAAGACCGGCGCTGTTTTTATCGAATTTGATGGCTAAACTGGCTTGCATCTGCATGAAAAAACACTGATTATTCATACAGTACTTTTCACTCACGAGTCGAGGACACAATCATGGACCCAAACAAGCAGAAAGCCCTAGATGCAGCGCTGGCGCAAATTGAGCGGCAGTTTGGTAAAGGCACCGTTATGCGGATGGGAGATGAGGAGCGAGTTGCCCTTCCCTCTATCTCCACGGGTTCCCTCGGCTTGGATATAGCCCTCGGTATTGGAGGCCTACCCAAAGGGCGCATTGTCGAAATTTATGGTCCTGAATCATCGGGCAAAACCACACTGACCTTGCAGGTGATCTCAGAGGCTCAAAAGAAGGGTGGGGTGGCGGCTTTTATCGATGCCGAGCACGCGCTGGATCCACAGTACGCCGAGAAGCTGGGTGTGCAGGTGGACGACTTAATCGTCTCCCAGCCTGATACCGGAGAGCAGGCGCTGGAAGTTGCAGAAATGCTAGTGCGATCTGGAGCCGTTGATGTGGTGGTGGTGGACTCAGTGGCTGCATTGACGCCAAAAGCGGAAATTGAAGGAGACATGGGGGATTCCCACGTGGGCCTGCAGGCGCGGTTGTTGAGTCAGGCTATGCGCAAGCTGACCGGCGCGATCAAGCAAACCGGGTGCCTGGTTATCTTTATTAACCAGATCCGTATGAAGATCGGTGTCATGTTTGGAAGCCCTGAGACCACGACAGGTGGCAACGCCCTCAAATTCTATTCCTCGGTTCGCCTCGACATCAGACGGATTGGCGCAGTGAAAGACGGTGATGAGGTGGTGGGTAACGAGACGCGGGTAAAAGTCGTCAAAAACAAAGTATCACCCCCCTTCAAGCAGGCTGAGTTTCAGATCATGTATGGCTCGGGTATTTACCACATGGGTGAGGTCATTGACTGGGGCGTGAAGCTTAACTTGGTTGATAAAAGCGGAGCCTGGTACGCCTACAAAGGTGACAAGATAGGTCAGGGCAAGGCGAATGCCTCTAAGTTTCTTGAGGACAATCCCGCAATTGCCATGGAAATAGAAAATCAAATTCGCCACCAGACTATGGGGTTCCCCCTAACCGCGATTGAGGGGGGCAAGGCGACAGAGGATAAAGCCGCCGAGGAGGGAAGCGCTGGCGATCCCGCTGGAGCTGCTGCCGCCGAGTGATGGCTTGTTCCACCGATGTGAAACCTGTTGATATCCGGCGCAAGGGAATGGATCTCCTCGCGCGCCGGGAGCACGGTGTCGATGAGCTCAAACGTAAATTAGCGGTTCGCTTTGGTGGCGGGGAGGCGCTTATAGAGCTTATCGAGGCTGAAGTCGATAAGCTTGTTGATGAGGGCCTTCTCAGCGAGGAGCGTTTCGCCGCTGCCATGGTTCGGCAGCTCATCGCCAAGGGTTTGGGGCCGAGACGGCTCGACGAGGAGCTGCGCGTCAAGGGGGTTCGTGGGTCGTGGCGTGACTGTGCCGACAGCAGTGAGCTCGCCATTGATTGGTATGATCAAGCCCGCCATGTATATGACAAAAAATTTGGTGATAGGGCGATGCCTGAGGATCACGAATCGGCGAGAAAAGAGTGGGCACGACGGGCTCGATTCATGCAGTACCGAGGCTTTGAGCCAGCCCATTTCATGCCGCTTCTCGCCGGCTAAGGCCTAGGGTAAAAGCGGCGCCCGGCCTGCCGGACTCGTGTTTTTGATCCCCCCCGGCCTTGTTGTGCCACCTTATCTCAGCGGTCTAACAGTGCGCCTCGAAGTTCCCTCGCTTTTTCTTTCACGCGTTCAGCGTTATCAGGGCCCATACGCATCAACTGCTTCTGCAGGGGAGACAGGGTTTCCAGTGAGGGATCTTCATAGACCCAATTGGCTTCCACCTTGTAAAGCCTTGCTTCCGTCGGGCTCTCCGGTGCAAGCATGATGGCTTCGAGTGCAGTGAGAAGTGCCCCCTCGAGATTGGAGTCCTCATAGCCGAACGCATTCCACGCCCCAGTTACTGCCGACTCAAAGTTGGTGAAAGCCGACACGATGCTCTCGGTGTTGAGTTCACTGATGTGGCGAGACAGGCCGTCGTACCGAGAAAAACCCGCGGGGTCCATCGTCACGGCCAAGCCGTCATCCCGAAAAGCGAATGGCGCTTGTGGCCTTCCAATGGGCAATAACTTGTAGGGCACGAATCCCTGCCGCAGATTATCTATAATAGCCACAACACGCTCGATCAGATTGGGCGCAGCGGCAAAGGTGACAGCCAGCGGGCTAGGACTCATGGCTTCGACGTTATTCGCGAGCAGCGCGTTAGCTTCCGCCAGGGTGAGGGGTGGCGCTGGCTCGGGCGCAGCTTCAGGCTCCTCGGCGACTTGAGGCTCGGCTTCGAAAGCAATTGTCGGTTCAGGCGGCGATTCTGGCGCGGGTTCAGGTATCGGCACAGTAGCCACCGGAGTGACCGGTTCCGCGGGGGATTTGCTACCGTAGGGAAACTTCTCACCAAAGCCCCACCAGAGTATCCCCACGAGTAGGAGCAAGCCGAAAATCGGAAGAGCAACAGTTAGGGAAGAGGGCTTCTTGGCCCGCTGCTGGTCGAGATTGGGGTCAGTCATAGAAAGGCACCACCTGTTCGTATTCGGAACAGTGTAGTACGAGTTGAAATTGGTATAAACAGGTCGCGAACAGACATTTCCGGGCTTGACATCAAGGCCTTCGAAAGTCACTTTCGCGTGTTTTAGAGGGTTTGCCCGGCTCGGTGGTTCGATCAGAGGTAAATCGGCGAGATTAGGAACGTTCAATGCAGCGCTATTCCGCACTTGGATTGCTCACACAGGGACTCAGGCACCATGAGAATTGGCAGCGTGTCTGGCGTAATCCGACCCCGAAAAAACACTACGACGTGATCGTGGTGGGCGGCGGTGGGCATGGGCTCGCGACCGCTTATTACCTCGCCAAGCTGCACGGCGTGACCAATGTCGCGGTGGTCGAAAAGGGCTACCTAGGCGGAGGCAACACCGGCAGAAATACGACCATCGTTCGCTCTAATTACTTATGGGACGAAGCGGCACATCTCTATGAGCATGCCATGAAACTGTGGGAGGGGTTGTCGCAAGACCTCAATTACAACGTCATGTTCAGCCAACGCGGGGTGCTGAACTTAGGGCACACTTTACAGGATATGCGTGATATTCAGCGGCGCGTCAACGCCAACCGATTGAACGGTATCGATAGTGAAGCACTCGATACCCAGCAGGTCCAGGAGCTAGTGCCGATCATGGATTGCTCTCCCAATACCCGTTACCCCATCCTGGGTGCGTCCTGGCAGCCGAGGGCCGGTGTGGCTCGGCATGATGCGGTGGCATGGGGCTATGCGCGTGCGGCTGATGCGTTGGGGGTCGATCTCTTGCAGCAGACAGAAGTCACTGATCTCATTGTGGAGCAGGGGACAGTTAAGGGCGTTAGTACCGCTCGGTATGGTGATCTGTATGCTGAACGGGTGGGCTGTGTGGTGGCCGGCAATTCGGGCGTACTCGCCAAGATGGCGGGCTTTAACTTGCCGCTTGAGTCGCATCCGCTGCAGGCTCTGGTCTCTGAGCCGATCAAGCCCATCCTAGACACGGTGGTTATGTCTAATCACGTGCACGGATATGTGAGTCAGTCTGACAAAGGCGACCTGGTGATCGGTGCGGGCATCGATTCTTACAATGGCTATGGCCAGCGCGGATCATTCCCAACCATTGAGCATACGCTGCAGGCGATTGTCGAGCTGTTTCCCATTTTTAGCCGCGTCCGTATGAATAGGCAGTGGGGGGGTATTGTCGATACCTGCCCCGATGCGTGTCCCATTATCAGCAAGACGCCCGTGCAAAACCTGTTCTTCAATTGTGGTTGGGGCACGGGGGGCTTCAAGGCGACTACGGGCTCGGGGCATGTCTTTGCGGCATCACTTGCCAAGGGCGAGATGCATCCGCTTGCCGAACCGTTTTCGATGTTCCGATTTCACACGGGGGCGCTGGTCGACGAACACGGCGCCGCCGGTGTCGCGCATTGAGGAGCTGACAATGTTACACATTCATTGCCCTCACTGCGGAGAACACCGAGAAGAGGATGAGTTCCACTACAAAGGCCAAGCCCACATTGCGCGCCCGCTAGACCCGGAAAGCTGCACTGATGAGCAGTGGGGCGAATATCTTTATTTCCGCGATAACCCCCGTGGTTTGCATCGAGAAGTCTGGTTCCATTCCGCCGGCTGCCGAAAGTTTTTTAACGTGGTGCGTGACACCCAAACGTACGAGATCCACGAGTCATATTTGATCGGTACTCAACCTGCTGGCAGGGGCACTCCAGATGGTGACTCAACAGAGGTTCAGGCGTCATGACGCAGATTAATCGGCTGGCGACAGGAGGGCGAGTCAATCGAGACCGCCCGCTGTCGTTCAAGTGGCGTGGCAAAACCTTAACGGGCTACGAGGGCGATACCCTGGCTTCGGCGCTGCTGGCGAATGGAGTCTCTGTTGTTGCGCGCAGCTTTAAGTATTCGAGGCCTCGGGGCATTGTGGCGGCGGGTGCCGAGGAGCCCAACGCCATTATGCAGCTCGGTGCGACAGAGGCGACACAAATCCCGAACGTTAGGGCCACCCAGCAAGCACTCTATGATGGGCTGGTGGCAGCACCCACCAGCGGTTGGCCAAGCCTACGGTTCGATCTGATGGGGTTGGTAGGTCAAGTCGCGGGTAAGGCCATGCCGCCTGGGTTTTACTACAAGACCTTCATGTTCCCGCAATCGTTTTGGATGACGTACGAAAAGTTTATTCGCCGCGCTGCGGGTTTCGGTCGCGCACCGAGGGAGCGGGATCCGGATCAGTACGACAAGGTCAATCAGCACTGTGATGTGTTGATTGTCGGTGGTGGCCCAGCTGGACTGATGGCAGCACTTGTCGCTGCCAAATCGGGTGCTAGAGTCATTATTGCGGATGAGCAGGAGGAGTTTGGCGGCCAGCTGCTATCCAGTCATGAGTTCATCGATGGGCGTAGCGCCTCCGAGTGGGTTGCCTCGGTGGTAGAAGAGCTTGTTCTGTGCGAGGACGTTCAGCTGCTATCCCGGTCCACTGTGAATGGCTATCACGACCACAATTTCCTCACTATTCATGAGCGACTCACCGACCACCTAGGTTCGAACCACGGCTCTGTTCGCCAGCGATTGCATCGGGTGCGTGCGAAATGGGTGGTTCTGGCCACGGGTGCTCACGAAAGGCCATTGGTGTTTGGCAATAATGATTTGCCGGGCTGTATGTTGTGCTCGGCTGTTTCAACCTACATCAATCGTTACGGCGTGATTCCCGGGCAACGGTTGGTTGTCATGACGTCAAACGACTCGGGCTATCAAGCCGCAATCGACTGGCAACAGGCTGGGCGTGAAGTTGTTGCAGTGGTCGATACTCGTGAGGGTGCTCAAGGCGATCTTGTGAACGCGGCGCGAGCGAGGGGAATTACCATTTTCCAGGGGTCGGGGGTGATTGATGTCAAAGGGAAGTCTCGGGTGCAGGCCGTTGAAGTGGCAAAGATCGATGTCGAATCACACAGCGCTAGACAGGGTACCCAGCAGCTGGTTTGCGATACGGTAGCTACCTCAGGAGGGTGGAGCCCCGTTGTTCACTTGTCGAGTCACACAGGGAGACGGCCGGTGTGGAATCCCGACGTGCTTGGATTTGTGCCCGCGCCAACCACGGAGCCAATGTTGGTGGCCGGAGCGGCGAAGGGCGCCAAAGATACATCTGAGGCGTTACAGCAGGGCAGGGAGGTTGCGCTCAGCGTTGCGGCTGACCTAGGGCTGGTAACATCAGCAGTATCGTTGCCCAGTACCACCTCCGTCGAAACATCGGTGCCTATGGCGATCTTTCACATCCCGCACACAAAGCCCACTTCAAGGGCGCCCAAGCAATTTGTTGATTTTCAAAATGATGTGACGGCTGCGGGAATCGAACTTTCCTGCCGCGAAGGTTTTGAATCGATCGAGCATGTAAAGCGCTACACGGCGCTGGGGTTTGGCACAGATCAAGGTAAATTGGGCAACATCAACGGGCTGGCTATCGCTGCCGCGGCGCAGAAGAAAAGTATTCCTGAAGTGGGTACCACCATGTTCAGGCCAAACTACACGCCAATAAGTTTTGGTGCCATGGCAGGACGCGACTGCGGCACGTTATTTGATCCTGAGCGATACACCGCGATGCAACCCTGGCATGTAGAAAACGGGGCGATGTTTGAGGACGTGGGACAATGGAAACGGCCCTGGTATTTCCCCAAGTCTGGTGAAACTATGGCGCAGGCAGTTAATCGAGAGTGCGTTGCTACGCGCGAGTCCGTAGGCATTTTGGATGCGTCTACCCTGGGCAAAATTGATATTCAGGGGCCTGACGCGCGCGAGTTTTTGGGGCGGGTTTATACCAATGCATGGGCTAAATTAGCGCCCGGTCGCTGCCGGTATGGACTTATGTGTGGCGAGGACGGCATGGTGTTTGACGATGGCGTAACCTCATGTCTTGCCGAAAATCACTTTGTGATGACTACCACAACCGGGGGTGCCGCTCGCGTACTGGAGTGGCTTGAGTTCTATCACCAAACCGAGTGGCCGGAGCTCGAGCTCTACATGACCTCGGTCACTGACCAATGGGCGACGATGACCTTGTCGGGCCCCAATAGCCGCGATTTGTTGGCCAAAGTCACCGAAATTGATCTTTCGCCGGCGCATTTTAAGTATATGGATTGGCACCAGGCTACCGTCGCCGGTGTTCCCGCAAGGGTTTTCCGCATCTCTTTTACCGGGGAGTTGTCCTTCGAGATCAACGTGCAGGCAAACTATGGTTTGCACGTGTGGCAGGCGTTATTTGATGTGGGTGCCGATTTTAATTTGACGCCTTATGGCACCGAAACGATGCATGTCCTTCGGGCGGAGAAGGGCTTCATCATCGCCGGGCAGGATACTGACGGGTCGATTACCCCCTACGATCTGGGCATGGCGTGGGCGGTAAGCTCCAACAAGCCCTTCTCCTTTATCGGAAAACGAGGTATGGCAAGAGCCGACTGTGTCCGTGATGATCGAAAACAGTGGGTTGGCTTAAAAACCAAAGACCCCACAGTGGTATTACCCGAAGGTGCGCAGGGGGTGTTTGACCCGAGCGCGTCAATCCCGATGCCGATGGTGGGGCATGTCACGTCCAGCTACTGGAGCGAGAATTTAGGACGAAGTATCGCGCAAGGGTACGTTAAAGGGGGCTTGAGTCGCATGGGCGAAAGTGTCTTTTACCCGCTGGCAGACGGCGCCATGATTGAGGCTGAAATTTGCAGCCCGGTGTTTATCGACCCAGAGGGAGATCGGCAGAATGTCTGATCAAACGATGTTTGAGGTAGAAGCCCCCGGTGCGCTGGTGATGAATCTGGTGCCAGACGAATCCACCTTGGGGCGGAGTCCCTTGTCGGGTAGCATCCTGCGGGGTAATGCCTCCGATTCGATCTCCGCGGGGATAGTCTTTAGGGAGCGGGAACTGCTCGATCATTTGACTTTTCGGTGTCAGGGTACACCGGATCAACAGCAGGCTTTCGAGCACATCATGGGTTGTGCATTGCCGGTGACTCCCCTTGTTGCTGTTTCTACTGACGTCTGCACCATTCGCTGGCTGTCACCCGATGAGTGGCTTATTACGGTGCCGCCTGGCGCCGCTTTTGGCCTCGAGACTGCCTTCCGCGCCACGATGCCAGGACACTACTCCTTGGTAAACGGAAGTGGTGGCTTGACGGTCTTCCAAGTAACTGGCCCCAGCGTCGTTGATCTGCTCAAGAAGTGCGTATCGGTTGATATTCACCTCTCCGCGTTTCCCGTCAACAAAGTGGTCTCGACCAATTTTGCGAAGGCGACCTGTGTACTTCATCGTACGACAGACGATGCTTTCGAGCTCATTGTTCGCCGAAGCTTTGCTGACTACATTTGGCGCTGGCTCAGTGACGCTGCCGATGAGTTTGGGTTCTGGGTGGAGCCCTGAGCGATGTCAATTTCCGTCTTTGATCTATTCAAGGTTGGAGTCGGTCCGTCGAGTTCCCATACCGTGGGTCCCATGATGGCGGCCAACCGGTTTCTAGCGCATTTGCAGGCAAGTTCCGCGATGACCGAGGTGGCTGCGTTGTCCGTTGATCTCTATGGCTCTTTGAGTGCAACGGGTAAGGGGCACGGCACCCACGGCGCGATCATTGCCGGGCTCCGCGGAGAGCACCCTGAATCGGTGGATCCGGCAGCCCTGACTATCTGGCTTCAGGAGGTAATGGCAAGCGGCGAGCTGCCGCTCGCTGGCAGCCAGCCAGTCAAGCTCAACTGGGCAGATGACTTTCAACTCCATGAGGAAAGTCTCCCCTATCACCCCAATGGCATGCGACTGACTGCGCTTGACGATACCGGGTCCACTCTCGCCACGGAAGTTTTCTACTCGATAGGCGGAGGCTTCGTGGTAACCGCCGAGGAGGCAGAGGCAGGCACGATTATTGACGATGAAACACCCATTCCCTTTGAGTTTTCATCGGCGGCAGAGCTTCTAGAGATGGCCAGAAATCAGCGAGCGAGCATTGCTGAGATCATGATGTCAAATGAACTGTGCTGGCGCGATGAGGCGGCTATCCGTGGACAGCTGATTGATATCTGGGAGGCCATGCGCGCCTGCGTAGCAAATGGTCTGATACATCAAGGCATTCTTCCCGGGGGCTTAAACGTGAAGCGAAGGGCAAAAGAGTTTCACGCAGCCCTCAGCGGACCACAAGGAAGAAACCTCATCAGTAGCAGTTTTGCGGCGATGGATTGGGTGAACTTATACGCGCTGGCAGTCAATGAAGAAAACGCCGGTGGCGGGCGCGTTGTGACCGCACCGACCAATGGCGCCGCCGGCATCATTCCAGCGGTTTTGATGTACTTCGTTGAATTTAGCGATGTGGTTTCCGACGAAGCGATTGTCGACTTTCTCCTCACGGCCGCTGCGGTAGGTATTCTTTGCAAAAAAAATGCCTCGCTATCGGGTGCCGAAGTGGGGTGCCAGGGTGAAGTCGGATCCGCCTGCGCGATGGCGGCGGCTGGCTTGTGCGCTGTGCTCGGCGGCACCCCCGAGCAGGTGGAAAATGCCGCTGAAATTGGGTTGGAGCACAATCTGGGGCTTACCTGTGATCCCGTCGGGGGGCTCGTGCAGGTTCCCTGTATTGAGCGCAACGCGCTGGCTGCAGTCAAGGCGATTAACGCGGCATTGATGGCGCTTAGAGGCACCGGGGAGCACTTTATTTCCCTCGACAAAGTCATTAAGACAATGCGCGATACGGGCCTCGATATGCAGGAAAAATACAAGGAAACCGCGAAAGGCGGCCTCGCCGTCAATGCCGTTGAATGCTAACGGCAGGGCGGTAACTTGTTTAGCTGTAGCGCTTTCGGAGGGTCTTTGCCGCGCTGACCATTGCTTCGAGTTTTGCCAGTGACACCTTGCGAGGCAGATATTTCATCCCGCAATCAGGTGCAAGTACCAGACGTTCTTTGTCAACGTAGGGTAGCGCGCGTTCCACCCGATCGACGATTAACTCGGGCGTTTCAACTTCTGTCGTCGATAAGTCAATGACGCCGAGCAGAATGGTTTGGTCGGGTAGCGACGTGAGAACATTGCAGTCGAGGGAGGATTGTGCGGTTTCAATCGATATTTGCTTGCAGCACGCATTTGCTAGCTGGGGGAGAAAGGAGTAGCCCTCAGGTCTTTCGTGAATGAGCATGGCATAGCCAAAACAGATATGGACGCAGGTATCGCCGCTAACACCCTTGAGTGCTGCATTCAGCGCATCGACGCCGTATGCTTCGGCCGCTTCCGGTCTCGCCTGCATATAGGGCTCATCCAGCTGTACGACGTCGGCACCTGCCGCAAATAAGTCCAACACTTCTTCGCGCACCGCTGCTGCATAGTCCATCGCGGCCTCCGCAGGGGAGGCATAGAAGTCATTCTGGGCCTGCTGACTCATGGTAAACGGCCCCGGTACGGTAAATTTGATTTTCCGATCAGTGATACTTCGTAGGTAGCGAACTTCGTCGACGCTAACCGGATGTTTCCGTTTGATGGTGCCCGTGATCCGCGGTACTGGCACGGGTTCTCCGCTTCTATCTAGCGCCTCACCGGGATTATCTATGTCGATGCCTTCCAGCGCCGTGGCGAAATGATTGGAATAGCTCTCGCGGCAGGCTTCCCCGTCGGTGATGATGTCCAAGCCCGCTTTTAGCTGATCTTCCACGGCTAGTCGAACAGCATCTTGCTGCGCTTCGGCGAGGTACTCTGACGATACGCGCCACAGCTCCTGAGCTCGGGTGCGTGGAGGAAACCGTCCCTTAAGTTTTTCTTTATCGATCAACCAATCAGGCTGTGAATAGCTGCCAACAAGGCTGGTCGGAAAAAGCGGTAGGGAAGACATCTAACGGCACTCCATAGTTGATTTAACGCGCCATAGTTGATTTCACGCGGTAGACAGGATCAGTGGAAGGCTACTAGAAAAGGATTAGGCAGCCACCTCGGAATAGTCTACCAGCTTCGTCTTGTAAGTCTCTCTTGGCAGGCTGCCGTGGGCAACCAACCTCACTTGCGTTGTCACGAGAAGCCGCGCTTTGATTTCGTCTTTGATTCGGCGCGCCAGCTCGGGGTTGTCAACCGCTTGGCCATGGGCCACCTCTACCACCACCGGTAGCGGCGGCGTTTGGAGCACACCACCCACGCTGGGTCGGATACTGAATATCCCCGACACCTGATCATTGAAGCTATCAAGGACGCTTCGCACGGCGGTTGGAAACAGATTGACGCCTCTGACGATAAGCATATCGTCTGTGCGACCGATACATCGAATTCTTGGACCTGAACGCCCGGTCGGATTGGTTGCCATGTTCACAACGACGTGATCGCGACTCCTGAATCGCAGTAGGGGCATCGACTCCCTCTCTAAGGCGGTATAAACCAGCTCGCCCTGAGCACCATCTTCCCAAGGAATCGGCTCACCGGATTCGGGATTTATCAATTCCACATGGACAAAGCCCCGGGCCATAAAGTGCATGCCCTGCTCGTCGGCATCCTCCGCCCAAACGGAGAGTGAGACGTCACCAATCCCCATGGATTCGCGGATCGTACAGCCAAACGCATCCTGGATCGCCTTTCTCACGAAAGGATCACCCCCACCAGGCTCGCCGGCGGTAATCATATTTCGTAAACCCAATGACTGGGTGTCGATGCCTTGCTCGCGGCACCAGTCGATCAGGTAGAGTCCATAGGAGGGTGTACAGCTAACGCCGGTCGCACCGAGTCGCTGAATCGCAGTGACCATGCGCTCCGTGTTACCCGTGCCAACCGGTATCACGCTGCAGCCAATCTTATCAAAACCATAGTAAACGGCGCCGGCCACGAAGGGGCCCGCGTTGAAGCCAACCACTAAACGCTGACCCGGTTTGAAGCCCGCGGCACTGTAACCTCGAGCTACATTGGTCGCGTACATATCGAGGTCTTGCTGGGTCAGGCCCAAATAGCACGGCACACCGGTTGTGCCACTGGTGCTAAAAACGCGACGTAGTGAGTTGGGATCGGCGGCTATGTGATTGCCGAAGGGTGGAAAATTAGCTTGGCTAGCCCTCAGTTCGTCTTTTTCAGTAAACGGTAGTTGGGCGATGTCATCGAGGCCTCCGACTTTTTCCGGGGTGTCGAAGCCCGCCGCGGCGAGCTTCTTTTGGTAGAACTCCGAATGGCCTAACAGATACGCTATCTGCTGCCGGTAACTGGTTCGATCGATGTCGAACTGGGCTTCTGTCGATCGGGTTTCTACTTCCGGATCGTAGATCTGGTGGTCGCGCATGGGTTAACCCCAGCGCTTTGCGGCCGAAGCCACCCGAGCACCAAAGGCGCTGGCGGTCTCACGATCGGATGTGGGGGGAGCCACATCCCCGCCTTGGTCAACATTGGCCTGAGTCATACAGCCGATTGATGCGCCGCAGCGGTTAATATCCGCTTCCGATCCCCCCGAATGATTATTACCAGGCATTTGCCCGAGTCCCACCCAGACCATGCCGTGCTGCATGGCGAAGGTCATAAACTCGACGAGGGTGTTTTGCTTATCGCCGTTCATCGACCCGGAGTTGGTGAAGCCCGCGGCGAGTTTGTCGACCCACTTTTGCTCCATCCAACGGGTAGAGGTCGCTTCCATAAAGGTCTTGAATACCGCCGAGGCCGATCCCATGTAAGTCGGCGATCCAAAAATGATGGCGCTGGCATCGTCCAAGGTGCTTAAGGCAGTGCTCTCTGCTGAAGTGATCTCAGAGGCTTCTATGATGGCAACTTCTACGTCATCCACACTCCCTGCGCCTGCAGCCACCTGCTCGGCGACGACCTGTGTATGCCCGTAGCCGGAATGAAAAATAACAGCGACCTTAGTCGACATGGGCTTGCTCCTTGATCAACGATGGAACTGTTCGTTGTTGGGTGTGTGATCGCCCGCCAGCCACTGCTTAAGGTCGGCGTGGGCGCTAGCGGCTTTGTCAATGTTGATCTGCTCAACGTCTTCGTGGTCGACCGTAAACTCAACCAGCAGGCCAGATGGATCGAACACGTAGAGCGACCAGCAATAGCCATGGTTAAGTGGATAGGCTTCACCGCTCGCAAAGTATCCAGCCGCTTCCAGTCTATCTTTGAGAGCATCTTGTGTTGCTTGATCGACCTTCATCGCTAGGTGCCTAAAGCCTGAGCGAGGAAGCTCAGGACCGAATTCCTGAGCGTCATCGGCATCGGCGAATTGGAAAAATGCCAGGCAAGAGCCGTCGCCGATGTCGAAGAAGCAGTGAGCGTAGGTTCTGACCTTGCCGAACAGGTCGGTCCGTTCAGCCCAGGTGGCCACCAGCTTGAAACCGATGACTTCCTCGTAGAACTGTCGGACCGCTTCAAGGTCTTTGCACACGTAAGCATTGTGGTGCAACGTGCTTTTAATCGGGGCTATAGCGTTCATAAGAATCTCCTGTCGAGTCGATGTTGACGTCAGGCTTTAGAACCACTTGGTAAGCTCGATGCCGTAGCGGACCCCTTGGGCAGGCCACAAGAAGTTGAACTGAGGCTTCACACCGGGGATGCCCAAAATAAATGCTGCATCTGGGCCCGGTGAATACTCGGTGTTGTACTCTTCGTCGGTGGCATTCTTGACCCAGGCAGTGATTGCCCAGTTGTCGGCCACTTCGACACCTGCCCGCAAGTCGATTAAGTCGACTGCGCTGCGCGAAGAGTAGTTGTTGGGTTCCCACCAGGTCTCACCGAGGTGCTGCCAATCCGCTCGGGCGAAAACTTCCATACCACCGTTACCGACGGGTGCACGGAACTGCAATCCCACGTTACCCGTGACCTCACTGACCAGGGGCGCCTGATTACCCAACCAATCAGCGGTGGGTGCTTCGGTGATCTCACTATCGGTCAAGCCAAGACCAAAGTTAAGCGTGAAGTATTCACCCAGTAATGCAGTGCCCTCGAGCTCGAGGCCGGTGTACTCCGCTTCCGGCACGCTGCCGAGATTCTGGGTGTTGGTGTTGGGATCGTAGAAGAAGAAGTAGGCGCCTTCCAACTCGTTGAAGTAAACCGCTGCAGATAAGCGTAACCGGCCATCCAGCAGGTCGCCCTTGGCGCCTACCTCAAAATTGGTTGAAATCTGCTCGTCAAAAACATCGTCGATGCCGGGATATTGAATTGCAGTGCCGACGCCCGTCTGGTTGAAGCCGCCGCTGCGGAAGCCTCGGCTTATGTCTCCATAGACGACCCAGTTATCAGCGGGACGCCACCGAAGTGTTGCCTTGGGTTGCCATGCATCCCAGCTTTCCTTGCGTTTCTCTCCAAAAACAATGCCAAGTCCAGTAGTGTCGTAGAGCGGAGGTGTGAGGGCGGTGTTCTCGCGTTCGTCATGGTCATAGCGAGCGGCGAGGCTTAGCTCCAGATTGTCTGAAAGATCGAAGGCGACTTGCCCAAACACGGCCCAGGCGAAGTTGTCCTGCTCATCGGCCAGAATGCCCAGCTGAGGACTTGGGTCGGTTGGATCGACAAAAACGGAAGGTCGGAAATCCCGCTGGACGTTGAACACGCCAAGGCCGCGATCAATCTGCGACCCGGTCGAAATATACCGGTCGGTGGCTATCAGATAAGCTCCGGCAATCCACTGCGGGCCGTTTTCATTATTGCCGGTCAGACGTATCTCCTGACTAACCGACTCGACTTGCAGATACTGGTTCTGCGAGAGATCCGTGTACTCGTCCCCTGTGAGGAACTTGATGAAGTCGCCGAAGGGATCATTGTTAAAATAGTTGTAGGGATGTTCCCGCGGGAGGAAGTTGAACTGGTCGCCGCTAGAGGTTTCCTCGAGATCGTCGTAGGCTGTCACACCGCTGAGCGTTGCAAAGTCCATATCGAGATCAAATTTAAAGCTTGCACTCAAAAACTCCCGCTCGTTGTAACCCGGGTTGTTCACCTGGACTGGGATGTCCGTGTCATCCGCCTCAACATCGATAATGAAGTAAAACGCTTGAGTTTCGAGCTTGGAGTAGCTCACCCGGAAGTCAGTCGTCAGACGGTCACTGACGTCCCAGTTGAGGCGAGCCCGCATTGAGGTGTCCTTGTAAGGGTCGGCCTCTTCACCCAGATATTCGTTGTCGATGTAGCCGTCGTTGTCCATATAGCTACCCGCCAATCGGTACTTCACGGAGCCGTCATCCGTGAGAGGACCGCCAATGTAACCTTTTACACTCCAGCCGGGAGCAGATTCAGCACCGACGCGAATCTCCCCCTCATGTTCATCGCCGGGTTCTTTGGTGGTAATGGTGATAGCACCACCGATCGCGTTTCTGCCGTAGAGTGCGCCCTGTGGTCCGCGCAGGACTTCGATTTGCTGGATATCGAACAGCTGTTGGTTCAGCTGGGTTGGGTTTGACAGAAGCACACCATCAATCAGTACGGCGGCTGCGAGTTCACTGTTACGTGCCGAGGAAATTCCGCGAATGTTGAGGAATGAGTTACCGGTGCTTTGGGTTTGTACCAGCGTCACGTTGGGTGTCAGGTCAACAAAGTCCTGGGGGGTCTGGATTCCACTGGCACGTATGTCGCTAGCCGTGAATGCTTTAACCGAAACGGGGCTTTCAAACAGGGATTCGGAGCGTTTCCGTGCGGTGACCACCACCTCTTCAAGGGTGACCTGAGCAACAGCTTCACCGGCGAGGGCAGTGGTGATAGCAAGGGCAAGCAGTTTGGGGTGCATATTCATGAGAGGTCCTCTTATTTTCGCTTATCGAAAATCCATTCGTTATTCGAATACGTAAAGTATACGCTGGGAGCTCGAATCAGATCACGGAAATTCAATCTGATACTCAAAAATTACCCCGGGCATGACGCGACCCATAAAAGACGTTTGTATCATGGTGTTAAGCCGCAGAAGGAGTGGTACCAATGACCGACAGTAACAACCACCAACCAACCACCCGGATTTGCGGCTGCGACGCCGATACGATCACGCTCAGGGGAAAAGACTTGGTTGACGAGGTCATTGGCTCCTACTCGCTCACGGGAGCATTTTTGCTGCAGGCGCTTGGTAGTGAGCCGACTGCCAAACAGTGCGAGCTACTCGATGCGGTGATGGTCACCATCATGGAGCATGGCTTGATGCCATCAGTGATAGCAACCCGCCTTACCCTCGCGGGGGCACCCGAGTCGCTTCAGGGCGCTGTCGCAGCAGGTTTATTGGGCGTGGGAGATCGCTATGGAGGCACCGCGGGTAAATGTGGTGAGTTGGGTGAGCGATTGGTTGGTGCTAAAGAGATGAGCCAGGAAGCGGCAGCGATAGTTGCTGAGCATCGCGCGAGGAGGGAGCCACTACCCGGGTTCGGTCACCCGATTCATTCGGGGCGAGATCCCCGAGTGGATAAATTGCTGGCGATGCTTCCCGAGAATAGCCCAGCGCTGCACGCCATGAAGGCGCTGGAGCTAGCCCTGAGTGAGGTGCTTGGCAAGCCCTTGGTGATGAACGTGAGTGCAGCTCTCGCCGCCTTGATGATGGAAGCACAGGTGCCGGCAAACATTATGCGAGGTGTGGTGCTTATTGCTCGAACCGCCGGTCTCGTTGGCCATGCGCTCGAGGAAATGCAGCAACCCGCGGGAGATGCTCTCTGGCACGCAGCGCAAGCCGCCGTGCCGTATTCCGAGTAGCAGTGACTACGTCTGGGGTCATTGCTGTTCCGGTTGATGGCGGCTCAATTCAGGTCACCATCCACAGTGGGGCGTTAATGCCGGCGATCTCGTTGTTGTGTGTGCATGGCTGGACGTTGGATCAGCACTCCTTCGATTTGCAGCGGGTTCTTGCGCAGAAAGAAATGGTGGTAGCGACTTTTGACCGCCGCGGTTTCGGCGCCAGTCCCTTAGAACCTGACTTTGCACGGGAGCTTGACGATCTCTCGAAGGTAACCCGTGCGCTGCCCGGTCGGGTAATTGTGTATGGCGTCTCCCAGGGTGCGCGTTTGGCCTTGAGAGCCGCTGCCCTAGGTAGCATCGCGCCTGCAGGTCTGATCCTTCAGGGTGGGCATCTCGACGGTTACGTCTGCGAAGAATTACCAGAGGAGACCATTCCCTTCGATCATTATCGAGCTTGTTTTGCGTCGGGTGAGGTTGAAGCGTTTCAAAATCATTGGGGTGCACACCCGCTGATAGCCGCGGGGTTTGGCGAGGCTGAGTCGAGGAATCTACAGGGCTATTTTTCGCACTATCGAGGCCTGGACTTACTCACGCCAAATGCCTTACCCACACCGATGGACCTGCAGCACCGGGTCAGGGAGCTCGGGATCCCAATCATGACGGTAGTGGGAAGTCTCGAAACTAGAGCCCGACGGGCCCACGCGGCGGAAATAGAGAGACTCACCGGAGCTCATCGCTTGATCGTCGAGGGGGGAGGCCATCTCTGTCACTTGTCCCATCCAGACCGGGTTAATGCCGGTGTGCTGGATTGGTGTGCCGGGGTGTCAGCCCGGGCCGGTGATGGCGTCGAGTAACTCTTTGGCATCCTTGAGATCATTTACCAACTGATCCCTTACCTTAAACAATGCCGACGCCCGGGCTTGAGGGTAGGTGTTGGTATCGACTTTTCCCGTCGACGCTGAGCAGTTAATCGCGCCGATGACGCCAAAGCTGGGAACCACCACAGGGCAAGCAATGGACGTGATGCCATAATCCAGTTGGTCGCTGACCATGGCGAAACCACTGGTTCTGGCTTCTAAAATGGCGGTGCGCAAGCTGGCTGGATCTGTGGTGGTGTACTTTGTGGTGGCGGTTAGCGGGTACTTGTAGAGAAATGCGTCAATATCGCCATCGGAGTGCGCCGATAAAATCGCACGACCCAGAGAGGTGGCGAGTGCTGGGAAGCGTGTTCCGGTGGCGGCCTGGGTTCGTATAACGCGGTAGGTAGAGACGTGTGTGATGTAGAGGATGTCACTGCCACTGAGGACAGCGAAGGACGCGCTGTCACCGGTTTGGTCACGTAGCTGTTGCAACGGTGGGCGGATGACATTGTCTATGTTGAAGCTTTCGATAAAAGGTGTTGACAGTTCCAGTACCTGCGGCCGGAGAAAAAAAGTGTTGTCTACTTTGCCGACGTAGCCCATTTCGAGCAGCGTTATCAGGCAGCGTCGTGCCACTGCCGGATTTAGGTCGGTGGCACGAGCGACCTCTGACAGAGTCATCTTAGATCGATCTCGGGAAAAGCTTTTCAGTACCCTCAATCCTTTTTCAAGCGTGCTCAGATACTCGCTCGACTGCCGATCATTCATCAGCTATAGCCCGTCGCATTAGCGTTCGATTTCTGCAAGGGCATCTTCGAGTTGACTCACGTAGTCGTCAAACACTTGAATGGTCGCATGGACAGGCTCGGGAGTGGTCATATCGATCCCCGCCTGTTTCAGGAGTTCGATAGGGTAATCACTCGAGCCCGATCGGAGCATGGTAAGGAAGCGATCCCGTGCTGGAGCACCCTCGTCAATGATTTGCTTGGCCAGCGCAGTGGCAGCGACGAAGGAAGTGGCGTACTGATAAACGTAGAAGTTATCGCCTCGCAGGAAGTGCGGTATTCGACTCCATTCAATTTGATTGAGTTCGTGTGCATTCACTGACTCGCCATAGAAAGCCTCGAAGACCTCGGCATAAATAGCGTTCAATTTGTCAGCAGTGAGCGCTTCCCCGGCCTCTACAGCGGCGTGTGCTCTGGCTTCAAAATCGGCAAAGGATGCCTGTCGATAAAAGCCTCCTCTAAATTCATCGAGGTAGCTGCTCAATAGATAGGCTCGCTCCTGGGGGGTCTCTGCTTCCCTCAGCATCTTTTGCATCAAAATCGCCTCATTGGTCATAGAGGCAATTTCAGCGATGAAAGTGCGGTAGTCGCCATAAACGTAGGGTTGGGTACCGCGGGCGAGGTAGCTGTGAATGGAGTGTCCATATTCGTGTGCTAGCGTGGACACATCATTGAGGGTGCCCTCAAAGTTCATCGATAAATAGGGTTTGGAGGAGTAGGTCCCCCAGCTGTAGGCGCCACCGCGCTTTCCTCGGTTTTCAAAAGCGTCCACCCATCCTTCGTCAAAGCCTTTCCAGTAAACCTCTAGATAGTCCTCGCCGAGCGGTTCTAGTCCAGCCGCAACGATTTCCTTAGCCTCTTCAAAGGACACATTGTCAATGGTTGGCGCGACAATGGGCGCGTACATGTCCCAAATCTCGAGGCGATCAACCCCTAGAGTTTTGCGCCTTAGCGTCAAATAGCGCTGCAGCGGTGCTGAGCCCTCACGCGCTACTTTGATCAGCGTGTGGAAAACACTTTCGGGGATGGCATTTGAGTAGGTGGCTGCCTGTACCCGGGTTTCAAATCCTCTTGCCCTGGCCTCAAAGACCCGTGCTTTGACATGCCCTTCGTAGTTCGCGGCCAGAGTGTGATTCAGCGTGTTATAGGCGGAGAACAATCCTGTCCAGGCGTCTTGCCGAACTCGGCGATCGGTCGAATGAAGAAAAGCGCCATACCGAGACTTGGTGAGTTCGACGTTTTCACCTGACTCATCCTGCATGGTGCCAAACTGCAGATCCGTATTATCAATTGCGCTGAACACCGAGGAGAACTTGTCCAGGGGATCTCCAGCCATAGCCAACAAGCGTTCTTCGCCTTCGCTCAAGGTGTAGTCTCGCATTCTGGATTGCTCATCCAGATAATGCCGATACATCTTTAGACCTGGTTCCGCTTCAAGCATCTCATTTAATGTTGACTCGGGAATGGCGAGCAATTCGGGAGAAAAATAAGCGTTAATTTGCTGAAACTGCGAATACAACCCCTGGGCCTCTGAAAATCGCGCAGCATTTTCCGAAATCCGCGTGTCCTCATTAGACTTAAGTCCCGCATAGACATAGAGATTGCCAATAATCTGACTAATTTCCTCGATAGTGCCGATAGCAGCCAAAAGCGTCTGGCCGCTTTCAGCGAGTCGGCCGCGGTAGGCGCTTATCTCCGGCAGACGCGTCAGGAAACGCTGCTTGTCAGTCTCCCATGCCGCAGCATTCGGATACATATCAGAAAGATCCCACTTATACTGTGCGGGTATCTCTTCGCGCTCGGGCAGCTCGCTACCGCTCACCGCGAGGGGTAAGAGCCCAATGAGCACGAAGACGCTCCAGCACATGTGAAGGCAAAGTTTTTTCATAGTGGTTTCCTTTTTATGCTGCTTCCCTGTATTACCCCGAGGTCAAAGTCTGTTTGTCGCCGCGGGGTTAAAATCGCCAACGTTATAAAGGGTAGCCCAAGCGCCTGCCTTAGGCGAGCAACCCTCCAGGGTTTTTAATCAATCTTACTGGGCTTCGCGTCGGGCTTGGCGTAGCGGTAGCGACACCCGGTGCCTGTGGTGTGGTAGCTGTCCAAGCCGCATGCGGCGACAGCATGCTCCTGGGTCAGGTCGAGCGATCCATCTTCGCGCAGTATCTCGCTAGGGAGATGGATTGTCTGCACTTCGCCAATGAGCAAGGTGGTGTGATTGATGTCATAGTGATGCTGGTCTATGAGCCGCAGGCCCAATTTAACGGTGGCTTCAGCAACAAAAGGAGCGGGGTAGTCAGCCAGCCACTCGGGCGTTAAGCCGGTGGCACTAAACTCAGAGGTTTCACGAGGGTAGCGAGCAGAGGTTTGATGGGCCTGCGGCACGATCGCCTCATTGACGTGATTCACAGTGAAGTGCTGGGTCGCCACGATGTTTTCCCACGTGTGCCGCTCAGTCCCAGCGGGTGCCGGACGCACTAGCAGACCCAGCAAAGCAGGATTCGCGCCGAGATGCAGCAGGTTTGAAAAGATCGCCAGATTGGTCTGACCCTCGGTGGATTTTGTGCCAACGAGAACAGCGGGTTTAAAGCCAGAGAGGCAGTTGATTAAGTTTCCGCGATACCGCTGTTCAAGGGTATCGATGTCTGTTCTATCGAAATGCATTAAAAAGCCTTAAACCGGCGCATATAAGTGTGGTGAAAGTTAGGAGTAGAGACGCTTGTACCGACGAGACGCCCACCCGTTGTAGGCGGCGCGCGCGATGGGTTTGACCAGGGGCCACCTTAGGATTCGCCAAAGCGCACCGAAGCGTGTGTGCTCCCAGGCGGCGATATTGGCGTCAATGCCGGTGATCATTTGTCCCTCTCTTTCAAGGTGGAGCACTTTGAGCAGTTGCTCTTTGCTGGCGGGCAAAGCATCGCTATCCAATGCGTGGATGTCTTGCAGCACGAGCCCTGCACCTTTGATTTGTTCGAGGCGTGCCATCTCCTTGGCGCAAAGTGGGCACTGGCCATCATAAAATAGCGTGTCGGTCATGTTTGGTGCTCTTGATGGGGTCTATGGCAATACGATCACTGGCTTTAACTGGACTTCTGACAAAGCGGGCCTAACAGCGCCCCCTCGGCGGAAACCAGAAGCCAGGGTAGGCCGCTTTCCTCAAGCCATTCGGAGGCTTCAGATGTTTTTTTTAGGCAGGCAACTGTGGAGACTGCACCGGCAATCAAGCAGTTTTCGGCGATGACCGTGGCGGATCGAGGGCCCTCCGCTGGCCATCCGGTTCGTGGATCAAGTAGATGGCTGTACTGGTGGTCACCTTGATGAATCGTTCGGTAATAGGAGCCGCTAGTCGCCACCGCCGCATTTTCGATCTCGAGCGTCATGTGACTTTGTTCGGGCGAGGCGGGGTCGCGAATGCCGATTTGCCACGGGGATCGGTTGGGGTTGTGCCCCAGAGCCACTATGTCACCGGCAAGTTCTACCAGGCCATTTTTATATCCCGCCTCCCGCAGCATGGCAGCGGCCACGTCCGCAGCATATTCTTTACCCACCCCGCCGAGATCAAGCTCTGCATGGGGTTTTTCAAGCTGCACAGTGCTGCTTGAAACCCTGACGCGATCAAAACCAATGCAGTGCAACAGTGCTGGGAGCTTCTCGGGCTCCCGCAAGGTTCCACGTTGGAAATCCCAAACTTGACGAAGCACGCCGGCCGTCGGGTCGAACAGGCCGTCGCTTTCAGTCCAGAGCTTCCGACAAACCTCGAGAAGATGATAAGTCTCTGCATCGACTTCAGTGGCGATGCCGGAGCCTGCGCGAGCGTTAATCAAGCTTATTAGGCTGTCAGGCTTGTATCGGCTCCATTTTTGCTCGAGTTCCTTGAGTCGCCGCTCGACATCATTGAGTAGCCGTTTCACCTGCGTTACGTCTTTTGGCGAGTGCACTACCAAGACCTTGGCAGGCCCACCCATGAGGAGAAACTGGCTTTGGGTACACGCGAGAGCTTCAGTCAAAGCGCCAGCTAAGCCCAACCGTGGCGCGCCAGAAGTCAACGAGCGCGGGAGCAGCGTCTCCGTCAAAGAGGCTCCAGTCATTATTTGAGCGGTATCGTTCCGCTTGTGCCTCAATGCCCCAGTCGCCGAACTGAACTGTCCAGCGGACCCCTGCGGTCAAGGCGCCGTATGAGGAAAGACGATAATCGTCGGCGTAAAAGGGCTGGCTACGATCGGCGATGGGAGAGAAGAAATCGGCTTCCCCCTGCGTGTAGTAGCGTAAATAGGGCGCCAAAACGTGCTTCCCGAGATTTTGATGCCAGCCAATTTCGATTGTATGCGAGTCGGTTCCCCAATCGTCATGATAGTAGCGGTAGTCCGCTTGCAAAGCGGCATCCATATTGACCATAAACTGCCGGTAGCCCGCCGACAGGGTCCATTTGTCGTGGGTGTCGGGACGGCGGTCAGCAAATTTATAGGGGTCTGTAAGATAACCTTCGCTTTGGGTATAGCTAAGGCCAATGCGGACTATCTTGGTTTGGGAGAGAATTTGACTCACCCCAAAATACATTGACTGAGTGTTCAGAGATTCCTCATCAATAAAAACCGGGATCCTCTCTTTTACCGGGCTGACGTTGTCATTTGAGCTACTTGCACTCGCGGTCCATGTTCTCGAGTTGTCGGCGCTGTTCCACGCCACGTCAAAAGCAAAGGAGAGGGCCTCGTAGTCATCCTCTTCGGAGTGCGAAATCGCAAGTCCGGCATTGCCGTCAGCCCAAAAGTAGCGAGTGGTTACGCCGACTTCCACACGATTATCTTCAATACTTGCGCCGCTCATGATCACGCCCGGCTCGCCGTCGAGGCCCAAGCCGACAAACCACGGTGAGGCACCACTCATCGCATCGTTTTGCACGTCAAGAGCGATCGACCAAGCACCGCCGACCGGCGCTTCGATCCAGAGCTGGGTAACATCTATGTCGTAGCGAGACGGGGACCCAAAGATGACGCGTTCCTCGGGCAGGCTGTCTTCGCTGTAGTGACTGTAGCGCAGGCCAACCTCGGTGAAGGCAGGCGGCGCATCGGCAAGCGCTGACTGATAGGCAGGTAGTGCAGTCAAGGTTGCGCCGAGTGATCTAACGAGCCTCGAGTCTGTGCGCAACATGATCAGCTTGCTCATACCGATCTCTCAGTTACAGCCGCAACCACCACCGGCGGCTCCGGCTCCCCCCGATGAGGCTTCTTTGCTCGTGTAGACATGCCCTGCAAATTTAGCCTCACGTTTACCCCGGTCCCACTGCATCGCGGGGTCAGCGAGGTAGCCTCGTTCCCAAGCAGATACCGGTTCTATGGCGGTACAGCCGTGAAGCCAAAGGGGCAACATGAAAAGCGCTATGTTGAGTACAACGGTTTTCACGGTGCAAGAAGCTCCAAGATTTCAAGGCGTAATGGTTCTTCATCGCCTCGCTTGAAACCCACGTGCACAGAATGCACCGCGCCAGAGCGGTCAATGAGATAGCCGGAGGGCATGCCATTGACCGCGAAGGATCGAGCGGTATCGCCAGTGGTATCTATCGCGACGGGGTAGGTCACAGGATAGCGCTCGAGAAAGTCCAGAGAATCCTCCTCGACGACATCTACACTCACCGCAACAACCCGAAGACCTTGGTCTTTTAGCTCTTGATAGAGCCCATCCAGCGCTGGAAGTGAGAGCCTACAGGGGCCGCACCAGGATGCCCAGAAGTCGACATAAACAACGTCTCCACGCAAGGCGTCCAAGTCGATGGTGCCTGTGGCATTGGCGATGGCCGGGAGTGAAAAACCGGGCGCCATGACGCCTAAGTCCTCTCCAACCGCTGGGGCCGCAAGCAAGAGCAGAGCTAATAATCCACCTATGGCGGATCGCTTGAATTTCATAGATCACCTCTGGCATTGACTATAGCAGAGAGTGAAAGGGCCCAAGCGACTTTTTAGTGGTGGTGCTCCGTCGAGTGTGGCGGCGTCAGAGCGATGTGTCTCAGCGATTGCGTCCAAGCCGCTCGTGGGCATCTACCCACTCGTTGGTGCGCGTCGCCTTGTCGATGCGGGTCGCCGCACCGAGGGATAATTCCCCGGCGACTACCAATCCAGCCGCTATTTCGCAAAGTTTGAGTGCCTTTCCCTGTCCGTAACAGTCCATCATTTCAAGACACTCCCGCTGGGTCGGGAGGTTGGTGCCACCACCGTAGCTGGCGAGAATAATGGAGGGTAGGGTGATCGAAAAATACAGGTCTCCCTCGCGTGTGACCCGCTGATAGGTCGTGCACTGATTGGACTCGCCGATATTGGCGATATCCTGCCCCGTAGCAAGGTAAAGTGCCGCAAGGCCGTTCGCGGGGTGGCTTGCGTTGCTTGAGCTGTTTGCTACAAAAGAGGCCAATGTTGAAATTTGATAGCCGTAAACCATGGGCTCGGGGGCTATGCGCAGGTTCTCCATCAGGACCTGTCGTGGGATGGTGATCTCCGCAGTGACTCGTCTGCCTCTTCCCTTCAACATATTGACCGCAGAGGTTTTCTTTTCGGTATCAAAATTCCCAGACAGCATGTAATTACGCATGCTCCCTGGGTAATTTTCTCTGATCCATTCACAGGCGAAAAAGGTAGCGCGGCTGGTCATATTCTGCCCGGCGGCATCACCTGTGGAGTAGTCAAAGCGAGTCGCGATGTAGTTATGGAAATGGTAATTCTCAATTTCCAACAACTTTCCAATCGACGTAGTTTTCTCTGCCTGTTCCTTGATGGCATCGAAGTTGGCCCGCAGCCATAGCTGAAAATCTCGCGCTTCGCGGGCGTCAGAAAAAATGAAGATCGGCGCCCGCTGCATTGACTCCGCGGAAACGGTCGTCTTGACGCCGCCAGCTTCACGAATGACTTTCATGCCCCGGTTGTAGCTGGCCAACATCGTGCCCTCGACGGTCGCCATCGGCACATAAAACTCCCCATGGGCGTGCTCGCCATCAATTAACAGCGGCCCGGCAACACCAATGGGTATTTGCGCGACTCCCCACAGGTTTTCTATGTTGCCCGCCATCACATGCGGATCATAGGAATACGCTTTTGAATGATTGAGAGTGGCCCCCGTCTGTTCTTCGATAAACGCTTGACGTGCTTTGACGATTTCGTCGCAAAAGTCATCCTCGGGGTCGCGCGGGATCTTGTTACTGTCGGTCATGCGGCTAGCACTCGTGCGCGAGCGGCCTGATACTCGCGATAGAGATTATCGACGTAGTCGGCCGCCGGTCCTTTTGTTTTGATGGCTCCAATGCCCTGTCCTGATCCCCAGATATCTTTCCAGGCTTTTGCGTCGGTGTTGCCGCCCGAGCCGAAGTTCATCGCTGCCGGATCACTAACCGGAAGATTGTCGGGGTCCAGCCCCGCCGATTCGATAGAAGGTCGCAGGTAGTTGCCCCACACGCCGGTGAACAGGTTGCTGTACACGATATCGTCGGCGCCACAGTCCACAATGGCTTTCTTGTAGGCCTCGTCGGCGTTGGCTTCGTCAGTGGCGATAAAAGCCGAGCCAATGTACGCCAAGTCCGCGCCCATAGCCTGGGCGGCGAGCACGGCGTCTCCAGTAGCAATTGACCCAGACAATAGCAGTGGCCCATCGAACCATTCCCGAATTTCTTGAACAAGAGCAAAGGGTGATTGGGTGCCCGCGTGCCCTCCGGCCCCCGTGGCTACCGCGATGAGGCCATCAGCGCCTTTCTCAATGGCTTTTCTTGCGAAACGATTGTTGATGATGTCGTGGAGGGTAATGCCCCCGTAGCTGTGTGCTGCGTCATTCACCCACTCTTTCGCGCCCAGCGACGTGATCATGATCGGGACTTTATATTTGACGCACATTTCCACGTCATACTCGAGACGGGAATTTGACCCGTGAACAATTTGATTGACCGCAAATGGCGCTGCAGGCGAATCGGGATTTTCCTGATTATGCCGGTCGAGCTCTTCCGTAATACGCAGTAACCATTCCTCCAGTACCGGTTCTGGCCTTGCGTTGAGCGCAGGAAAGGATCCTACAATCCCGGCCTTGCACTGTGCGATCACTAAATCGGGGTTGGAGATAATGAAAAGCGGTGAGCCCACGATCGGGAGTCGGAGCTGTTGCAGTATGGGTGGCAGGGCCATGATGTGGTGTCTCCAGGTGGGGTTTTTGGTGAACGAGCTCCGGTTACGAGGGTTTGGCTCAGGCAGATTTGAACTTACAGTATGTTTTTTGTCCTTTCAAGTATGTTTCCTGCTCGGCGGGTTCTGTGACAAGCTCTCCACGGTCTTGTTTGCCTAAGCGCCTTATTGTCCGAGATGTATAAGAATTATTTTGGCCTCAAGGAATCGCCATTTTCGATTTCGGTCAATCCCCGTTTTTTGTTCATGAGTGCCCGGCATCGTGATGCGCTCGCGCATTTGTTGTACGGGGTGGGTAGTGGTGGTGGTTTTATCTTGCTTACCGGTGAGGTGGGCACTGGCAAGACTACAATCAATCGCGCCCTGCTCACACAGCTTCCCGACAATGCGGATCTCGCCATTGTGCTCAACCCTGCGCTGAGTGCCGTCGAGCTGTTGGCCACGGTATGTGACGAGTTTGCCATCGACTATCCCGGCGATAGTGCAAGCCTTAAGACCTTGACTGATGCATTGCACCAATTTTTGTTGGCAAACTTCGCCCGCGGGCGGAAAACGGTGCTAATGATTGACGAGGCGCAGCACCTTGGCTTTGACGTGCTCGAGCAAATCCGTCTGCTGACGAATTTGGAGACCGATGAGGAAAAACTGCTGCAGATTATTCTCATCGGGCAGCCAGAATTAGCGGAAAAACTCGCGCGTCCAGAATTGCGGCAGCTCAATCAGCGGATCACGGCGCGCTACAATCTAGAGCCACTCAGCCGTCAGGAGACGGGCGCCTATATCAAGCACCGCCTGTCGATTGCCGGCTTGCCCGAGGGCTATGAACTGTTTGCGCCTGCTGCTGTCGGTGAAGTACACAGGCAAACCGGTGGCGTGCCGCGTCTTATAAATCTTGTCTGTGAGCGCGTTTTGCTGGGCGCTTACGGCAAGGAGCAGCGCCGAATCAATCGGCAATTGGTGAAGTCGGCGGCGAATGAGGTGCTGGGGCTTACGAAGGCCGAGGGGCGCAGCGGCTCGAGTCCTGCAAAAGTGGCGCTTGGCGTGATTGCTTCAATAGCCTTTGCGGCATCGCTGGGCTTCCTCCTGTCGCATTTCTACCAACAGCCTGCTGACGGCGTGAGTCCTCCGCCGACGGATGCATCGGCAACGACGACGGCAGGAAAAGACACTGGTTTCGCCACCACAGGGGGAGAATTCCTCGTCGCCAACGACTTAGCGAATCGGTGGCTGTGGCGTCTTTTGCTTGATGAGCCGGTTGATCCGGCAGTCTGTCGGGCTGAGGCATCGCTGCCAATAAAGTGCTCACGGGAGAACAGCGACACCTGGGATGCACTCATTACCTTAAATCGTGCCGTCGCTCTTGAGGCGCGAACCGCTGATAAATTTTCAGCCAGTATTTTGGTGGTGGCATTTACTGACAGATCTGCCTGGGTCATGACCGCGCAAGGCTTGCGGGAAATCCCCCTCATGGTACTGGCAGACCACTGGACGGGTGGCTATCGCTTTCTGTGGCGGGCACCCCGCGGATGGAACCAACCGTTGCAGCGAGGGGACAGCGGCGGTGCCGTTGCCGAGGTTGCAAAACTCTTTGCGCTACTCGATGGGCAGGAGGAACCCATAGCCTTTGATTCATTTACGCCGCTGTTGGAGGAGCGAGTGAAGCTGTTTCAGCAAGCCCGTGGCCTGCTCGCTGATGGGGTTGTAGGTGAGGAGACACTTTTGGCTTTGAGTGAGGCTCTCGGCGACACCTTGTTGCCGGTGGATCGGCTACAACGCGCCGAACGGCTTCGAGACCTTGAGTAATGTCGATCATACTTGACGCGCTAAAGAAGGCCGAGGGCATAGAGGGCCCACAGGCCGACCGGATGACGCCGGATGGGCGGACAAACGAGCAGCCAGCAGCGACCGGCATCCTCCGGTCCAGAACGAGGTTAATGGGCGCGCTGGTCTTGGTTGGCATTGTGTTTGGGGTAGCCTTGGGTGGCGCGCTTGCGGGAAAGCTGTGGACGGGGGATGCTGATGTCGACCGGCCCAAGTCGGCAGCCGCGGCCCTCGTCAAAGCCCCGATCGAGTTATCACCCGATCCTGCAATTAGGGGGTCTGGGGCATCGTCAGTCTTTTTGGCCGACCCACAACTGGCCGCTAAACCCGAACGAGGTAGCGGTGATGGGGCCGATATCGCCGCACTGTATCGCAGGGCAAGTACTTCGGATCAAGTAGCAAAGGTTCCTGGTCAGAGCGAACAGACCGAGGATGCATCCAAATTGGTGCGCACAGACCAGGGGGAGAGCGCGGCGGCGACCCAGACTAAACCGGGGGCGGAAGAAGCTCTCGATGCATCATTTGCTCGGGAGCAGCCCATCGATATTGAGGCGGTCCTTGAGCGAGCCCAGCGCGCACTGGGCGAGAAGACGCTGATAGACCATCCGGTGCCGCTACTTGAAAATCTGTCCCAGCAGCAAAAGGATCAGATCCCCAGTATTTTATACAGCCAGCACGACTGGCAGGCAGAGCAACCGGCGGTGGTATTGAATGGCCAGCGGATCCAGGCAGGGCAACGAGTTGACGGCCTCGTCGTCATCGAGATACTTCCGGATAGCGTGGTGTTGAGGTGGCGAGAGACCGACTTTCGACTGCGTTCGCTGAACAGTTGGATCAACCTTTAGGGAGCGGGGTCGGGGAGTGCTTTGTGAATCTCCTTGATCCCCGACAGAACCTCACGGGACAACGCGACCTGCATGCTTTCCAAGTTTTGCTTCAGCTGCGCTAGGCTAGTGGCGCCGATAATATTGCTCAGCACAAAAGGTCTTGTATTGACGAATGCTAGTGCCATCTGGGCGGGATTCAGGTCATGTGCTTCGGCGAGGGCACAATACTTCTCGGTGGCCTCCCATGTTGTGGCACTGCTGTAGCGATCAAATCGTTCGAAGAGGCTAAGCCGAGATCCCTCGGGTTTGGCGCCGTTGCGATACTTGCCGCTGAGTAGGCCCATCGCCAGTGGCGAATAGGCCAGCAAGCCCACATCTTCTCGGTGGGCTACCTCAGCCAACCCAACTTCGAAGGATCGATTCAACAGGCTGTAGGGGTTTTGAATAGACTGAATCTTGGGGAGACCCTCCTGCTCGGCAATTTGAAGAAACTTCATGACTCCCCAAGGCGTCTCGTTAGACAGGCCAAAGCCACGAATTTTCCCGCTTTTTATCAGTTCATCTATCGTCTGGAGGACATCTTCCAGCGGCGTCCACTGGTCGTACTCCATGTGGCTGTAGCCGCGATACCCAAAGCAGTTAGTGGGTCGTTCCGGCCAGTGCAGTTGGTATAGGTCTATGGTTTCTGTTTGGAGGCGACGCAGACTCCCTTCAACCGCTTCGGTGAGATGGGCTTTGGAAAAGTTGGGTCCATTTCGTAAAAATCCAAACTCTTCCCGCGGGCCTGTTGCTTTCGTTGCGAGGGTCCACTTGTCGCGTTGACCGGTTTTCGCGAACCAGCTACCGATGTAGGTTTCCGTGAGGCCCTGAGTTTCCGCACGAGGCGGTACTGGGTACATTTCGGCGGCATCCATGAAATTAATGCCGTGATCGAGCGCAAAGCTTATCTGGTCATGGGCTTCAGCTTCAGTGTTTTGTTGCCCCCAGGTCATTGTGCCCAAGCAGATTTTCGATACTTGCTGTCCGTTGATTGTCGATAAACTCATCACATGGTTTCCGTTCTTGTGTCTTAATAATGGGTTGCCAGAGTGCTCGCGCCATCTTGGCTCTCAGTCGTTTTCAAGACCCAAGAACTGTTGCATTGCCCGAAAAATATCCTGCTGGCGCATATAGGCAGAGACATAGTCCCTCGCCGCTTCATTGGCAAACAAAGGCACGTTGGCGCCCGTATGCTCCTCGCTCTTAAAACTGTTGGTCGCGTAATTAATAGCCATGATTGACCCATCGTCCAAGGTAATCCGAGCCACATGGCCAGGCGAGTACACGGGTACGGGAATGTCATCAAAGAGGCTCGGCTCAGGAATGATTTGCGCCGCTTGGGCATGATCGGCGGTGACCAGTACCATGGTATTTTCGTAGCGCGCTGCGTGGGCCAAGGCGACGGCCAACGCTTCCTCTAATTGTTCGATTTCGCCTATTGATCCGCAGGGGTTCCTGGAGTGACTTTGTTTATCGATCGAGGCGGATTCGATGATTAGAAAGAACCCTTTGTCCCCGCCTTCCCTTAGCCGCTCGATAGCGACGCGGGTTAGTTCGGCCAGCGAGGGGGTCGCGCCATAATCGGTATTGGGCTCGCATGTCATGGGGAGGGGTTGCTCGACGCTGCCCAGTCGCCAGTCCAGGTAGTTTAACCAGGAGGGGTTGGGCTGCTCGGCAATGCGCTTGTTCTCGCCCTGCAGTCGCACGGGCAGGTGCTCAGGTGCAAACAGACCGATGAGCCGAGCGTCGCTTGGGAGAGGTTGGCGCAGCTGTTCGGCCGC
>Ga0255779_1000810_pt1 | contig 37618 bp, 52 predicted proteins | sample 011ome_21_FD_179977 | JGI IMG/M metagenome (GOLD analysis project Ga0255779, IMG submission 179977) | Coastal salt marsh microbial communities from the Groves Creek Marsh, Skidaway Island, Georgia - 011508AT metaG (version 2) | ecosystem: Environmental > Aquatic > Marine > Intertidal zone > Salt... | reverse complement strand
ATATGGGTGATGCAATTTATATCCCCCTACAGCATACTGATCTTTCTTTTTCTCAATTATCCATTCAAGAAACTTTAGCTTTACTAAAACCGATTCTTGAAGATGCATCAATTAATAAAATTGGTCAAAATATAAAGTTTGATACGCATATTTTTAAAAATTATGGCATTGACCTTAATGGTATAAGTGACGACACCATGCTAATGAGCTATGTCATTGAAAGTCATCAAAGTCATGGCATGGATAAATTAAGTAAAAAATATCTTGGTCATGATTGTATTAGTTATGAATCAATGGTTGGCAAAGGGGTTAATCAAATAACTTTTGATCAAGTTGATATTAATAACGCAAAAAATTATGCTGCTGAAGATGCAGATGTAACTTTACAACTTTTTAATCATTTTAAAAAACTTTTACAAGAAGAGGAAAAGTTACCCTTTATATATAATGAAATTGAAATACCAGCCATGAAAGCCTTGATCGATATTGAGAGAAATGGAGTCTTAATCGACGAAAAAATATTGCATCAACAAAGTCATGCTATTGGTGAAAAACTTATACAACTTGAAAAAAAAGCATTTGATTTAGCCGGCCAACCTTTTAACCTCTCCTCTCCAAAACAATTACAAGAAATTTTATTTGAGAAGCTTGGCATTAAACCCATAAAAAAAACACCAAAAGGTGCGCCTTCTACTGGTGAGGAAGTTCTTCAAGAATTAGCCGAAAATTATCCCCTCCCAAAAATAATTTTAGAGCACAGGGGCCTAGCAAAATTAAAATCAACCTATACTGATAAATTGCCGAGGATGATTAACACAAAAACTGGCCGAGTGCATACAAGCTATAATCAAGCGGTTGCTATTACAGGCAGATTGGCAAGCTCAGATCCTAATTTACAAAATATACCTATACGAACAGAGGATGGTAGAAGGGTCAGAGAAGCTTTTGTGGCAAACACAAATAATAAAATTTTGTCGGCAGATTATTCTCAAATTGAATTGAGAATAATGGCTCATCTCTCTGGAGATGAAGGATTGATTGCTGCATTTAGAAATAATGAAGATATTCATAAAGCTACAGCCTCAGATATATTTAGTTGTGGATTACAAGATGTCACGCAAGAACAAAGACGTTATGCCAAGGTAATTAATTTTGGATTAATTTATGGTATGGGTGTTTATGGATTGGCTAAAAATCTGAACATCGAAAGATCTGCAGCTCAAAGTTATATCGAAAAATATTTTTCAAAATACCCTAAAGTTAGAAACTATATGGAAGATGCAAAAAGTTTCGCAAAACAATATGGCTATGTTGAAACCCTGTTTGGCAGAAGATTATGGACGCCAGAAATAAATGGTTCAAATGGTATGAGAAGAGCAGCTGCAGAACGGGCAGCCATTAATGGTCCTATGCAAGGCACAGCTGCAGATCTTATTAAGTTGGCAATGATTAAAATTCATGATTGGATTTTGCAAAATAAAATCTTAAGGGTCTTATGATTATGCAAGTTCATGACGAACTTGTTTTTGAGGTCCCTGAAGAAGAAATTGTAATATTCAAAAAAACAATCAAGGATTTGATGGAAAATGTTGCTAAATTGAATGTCCCCTTAATCGTTGATATTGGCGAAGGAAATAATTGGGAGCAAGCACATTAAATGGTCAAAAGTATTCATGCATTAATAATAGGCGATGAAATCTTATCCGGAAAAAGAGAAGATAAGCATTTATCTTATTTAATAAAAAAACTTAATGAGAATAATTTGTTACTAAATAGTGCAAGCTATGTTGGTGATAATAGCAATGATATTGTAAAAAAAATCCAGGAAAATAAGGATAAGATTGTTTTTGCCTTTGGTGGTATTGGAGCAACGCCAGATGATAAAACAAGGCAAGCAGCCGCAACAGCCAATGATATAAAATTGGTTAAGCATTCAGAGGCAGTTGTTTTAATTGAAAATCAATTTGGCGCTGACGCCTATCCAAAAAGAATATTAATGGCAAATTTACCTTTTAAAGCAAAACTGATTCCGAATGAAATTAATAACATTCCAGGCTTCTCAATATCCGACCACCATTTCATGCCTGGATTTCCAGAAATGGCATGGCCAATGATTAATTGGATCATTGAAAATTATTACAAAAATCTTTCAAGAAAAAAAATATCCGATCAATCTATATGGATAGATGACACAAGCGAAAGCAATCTGATTGATTTAATGAATGAGATTGAAGAAAAATTTCAATTTATTTCAATTTATAGTCTCCCAAAAATATTGCCAAAAAAGATGATTGAATTTGGAATTAAAGGAGATGAAAAAGAAGTAACTGTTGCCATGGAATATCTAAAAGAAAATTTAAATGCTAAAAAAATCAAATGGAGAAAACATTAAAATCATTTAACTCTATGCCTAAGTTAAAATTGATTATAAAATAGGCAATTTCCACGCAAGCTTATACTATGAAGATCGGTGATTTAAGTATTAAAAACAATCTTTTTCTTGCTCCGATGGCCGGTGTCACGGACAGGCCTTTCCGAATGTTATGCAAGAAATTAGGTGCCGGAGTTGCTGTAAGTGAAATGGTGACATCAAATTCCCTTTTGTATGGAAGTGAGAAGACTATTCAGCGTGCAAACCATGAGGGTGAAGTAGATCCAATTTCGGTTCAGATTGCTGGGGCTGACCCCAAGATGATGGGAGATGCCGCCCGATACAATCAAGATAGGGGCGCCCAAATTATAGATATTAATATGGGTTGTCCAGCAAAAAAGATTTGTAATGTTATGGCTGGGTCAGCACTACTCAAACATGAAAAACTTGTAGAGGAAATTTTAAATTCCGTAGTCTCGTCAGTCACTATTCCTGTAACCCTGAAAATAAGAACTGGCTGGGATAGAGAAAATAAAAATGCAATCAAAATTGCAAAAATTGCAGAAAACTCAGGAATAAAAGCTTTAGCAATTCATGGACGAACCCGGGCCTGTTTGTATCATGGGCATGCTGAATATGACACTATCGCAGAGGTGAAACAAAATATAAAAATACCTGTTATTGCTAATGGCGATATTACCACGCCACAAAAAGCAAAATTTGTACTCAATTATACAAAAGCAGATGGCATAATGATTGGAAGAGCGGCACAAGGTCGACCTTGGATTTTTCGTGAAATTGACTTTTATCTTAAAAATAATAAAGAGCTTGAGCTGCCAACCATTCAGGAAATTCAAGACACCACAATCGAGCATGTGAATGATCTTTATAATTTTTATGGGGAATTAAAAGGGGTAAGAATTGCCCGTAAACATATTTCGTGGTACACAAAAGGTTTAAAAAACTCTGCTCAATTCCGCTTTAATATGAATCAAATTGAAGATGTAAGAAAACAACAGACGGCGATTAATGACTATTTTGAGCAATTAAAGGTGAGTGGAAAATTCATCCCATACGATACTGAAAGTAAAGAACCTCTTGTAGCTTAATGATTAATAATAAATTATCAGATGATATCGATTCAATTCTAGACCAATACTTCAAAGATCTTGCGGGGCAAAATCCAGGTAATCTTTATAACCTAATTCTTACAACGGTAGAAAAACCTCTTTTACTTTATGTGATGAATCATGCTGAGGGTAACCAAAGTAAAGCAGCAGAAATTCTGGGTTTAAACAGAAATACATTAAGAAAAAAATTAAAAATACATAACATTGATATCTAAATGAACAGAATAAAAAGAGCATTAATCAGCGTTTCAAATAAAGAAAAAATTCTTGATTTGGCTAAAAACCTCAGTAGGCATGGGGTGGAAATTATTTCCACAGGAGGTTCAGCAAAACTACTTAAGGACAATAAAATTGATGTCATTGAGGTCTCGGAATATACTAATTTTCCAGAGATGCTAGATGGCAGAGTTAAAACCTTGCATCCAAAAGTTCACGGGGGTATTCTTGCCAACAGAAATCTTGAAACCCATTTAAAGACTTTAAAACAAAACAATATTAAAGAAATTGATTTAGTTGTTGTTAATTTATACCCTTTTCAACAAACCATACAAAAACAAGATTGTAGTCTAGAGGAGGCAATAGAAAATATTGATATAGGTGGCCCAACAATGATAAGAGCTGCTGCTAAAAACTATCAATCCGTAAGCGTTTTAACAGATCCATTGGACTATAACAAATTTATAGAAGAAATCGATAACAATCAGGGCTCAATAGACCTTGAGACTCGATTTTTACTGGCAAAAAAAGCATTTCTTCATACTGCCCAGTATGATGCAGCAATAAGTAATTACCTAAATAAAAGTGAAGACACTTTGCCAAAAAATTTAATGCAAGTATTAGAAAAGAATATGGATATGCGTTATGGAGAAAATCCACATCAAGAAGCTGCCTTCTATAAAGATAGTGATTTTATGCCTGGCTCATTATCAAACTTCATTCAACTACAAGGAAAAGATCTTTCATTTAATAACTTAAATGATTCAGATAATGCATGGGAGTGTGTGAAAAGTTTCAAGGAACCTAGTTGTGTAATTGTTAAACATGCAAATCCTTGCGGTGCCTGCTCGGCTTCCAATGTAAGTGATGCTTATACAGGTGCATATCTCACGGATCCCACATCAGCGTTTGGAGGAATTATCGCTTTCAATATTGAACTGGATGCCAAAGTAACATCACTCATCGTGAAGCAATTTGCGGAGGTAATTATTGCTCCAAACTTTAGCTCAGAAGCATTGGAAATTTTTAAAACTAAACCAAATATTAGGTTATTAAAAGTACCACTAGAGCACTCTGATGGCCAATTAGATTATAAAAAAATTGGCGGTGGATGGTTGGTTCAAACTGCTGATAACCACGTGATTGATATCGAAAAATGTGAGGTAGTAACAAAATTAAAACCTAACCAAAAAGATCTTTTAGATTTAAAATTTGCTTGGCAAGTTGCTCAATATGTAAAATCAAATGCTATTGTTTTTTGCAGAAATAAAAAAACTTTAGGTATTGGTGCTGGCCAAATGAGCCGAGTTGACAGCACAAGAATTGCGGCAATAAAGGCTGAAAATTCTGGGCTTAATTTACAAAATAGCGTTGTTGCATCTGATGCATTTTTTCCCTTTCGAGATGGTATTGATGTTTTAGCAAGCTATGGCGCTAAATACGTTATACAGCCCGGAGGAAGTATAAAAGATAATGAAGTTATTCAAGCTGCAGATGAGCTGGGTTTAGTCATGTTATTTACTAAAATCAGGCATTTTAAACACTAGTCTATGAAGATTCTAATTATTGGAGGTGGTGGCCGCGAACATGCTCTTGCTTGGAAAATTTCACAAAGTAAAAATGTTAAAAAAGTTTATGTTGCACCTGGGAATGGCGGGACAGCTGATGGGAATTCGCTTATCGAAAACATTGATTTAACCAGAAATTCAGACCTAATTGAGTTCGCAAAACAAAATAATGTATCACTCACAGTTGTTGGTCCTGAAATTCCTCTTTCTAATGGTATTGTTGATGACTTTCAGAAAAACAACTTAAAAATTTTTGGGCCAACTAAAGCTGCTGCTCAGTTAGAGAGCTCTAAAGATTTTGCAAAAGAGTTTATGTATCGACATAAAATTCCTACAGCTGATTATAAGACGTTTAATAATTTGGCGGAAGCTAAGGCATATGTAAAAAAACGAGGGACTCCAATTGTAATTAAAGCTGATGGCTTGGCCGCAGGTAAAGGAGTAATCATCGCTAAAAATCATACTGAGGCCATGGAAGCCCTTGAAATGATGCTAATTGATAACGTATTTGGAGAATCAGGAGCCAGGGTTGTAATTGAGGATTATCTTGAGGGTGAGGAAGCTAGCTTTATTGTTATCAGTGACGGTGACTCAATACTCCCGCTAGCCTCAAGCCAGGACCATAAGAGATTACTTGATAATGATTTGGGGCCTAATACTGGAGGTATGGGAGCATATTCACCTGCGCCTATTGTGTCAAAAGAGCTTCATGAAAAAATAATGGCGCAAATAATTGAGCCGACTATCAAGGGTATGAAATCAGACGGTATTCGATTTAGCGGCTTTCTATACGCTGGCCTGATGATAGATAAAGATACAAATCTCAAAACACTTGAATTTAACTGCCGAATGGGCGACCCAGAAACACAACCAATACTTTTTCGCTTGAAAAGTGATTTGCTTCCGATACTTTTCAGCGCAACTGATAATACGCTCCACTCATGTCATATTGAATGGGAAGATGTTTCATCTATTACAGTTGTTATGGCAGCTAAAAATTATCCCAATGAACCTAAATTAGGTGATGTTATTGATGGCTTAGATTCAGATGAAATTTCAGCGGATAAATTTATTTTTCATGCTGGTACTTCCTTTGAAAAAGGTAAGATCAAAACGGCTGGAGGCAGAGTGTTGGGAGTTACTGCAAAAGCAAAAAGTCTTAAAGAGGCAAAAGAAAAAGTATATGAACTTGTCAAAACAATAAAATTTGATGGGGCGCAGTACCGGAAAGATATTTCTGATAAAGCATTAAAATAAATTTATGAGAAATCATAGACTCAAAAGATATATTATTAACGGCAATATTATTCTTTATCCTACCGAATCATGTTTTGGAATTGGCTGCGATCCTTCAAATTTTTTTTCTATACAGAAAATCAAGAAAATAAAAAAAAGAAATCTAAAAAAAAATTTTCTTCTTATCGGTTCAAATATGCAAGAATTTAAAAAATACATTATAGAAATAAAAAATAAAGATTTAAAAGAGCTGTATTCAAAATGGCCAGGACCCCATACATGGGTCGTTGATGCAAAAAAAAATACTTCGCCTTGGTTATCAAGTAGCCAAAAAAAAATAGCCATAAGAATTCCCAGTTTTTCACTTTGTCATAAATTGACCAAAGGTATTGGTATGGCTCTAATCTCAACAAGTGCCAATGAGAGTGGTAAACGTTCAATTAAAAATTATAGGCAAGCATGTCGTTTTGGAAACGGAAGAGTTAAGATTATAAAAGGTGTGATAGGTGGTATGAAAAAACCATCAACAATTCAGGATTTTACTTCAAAACAAATATTAAGGAAATAATGACTTACAACAAAAAAATACAACAAGTTAGAAGTTTCCTTGTAAATTTACAAAATGAAATTGTCCATGCAATAGAAATTGTTGATAAGAATAATTTTCTTAACGATTCTTGGCAAAGGCAAGAAGGTGGTGGCGGAACGACCTGTATTTTAGAGAATGGGAAGATTTTTGAAAGAGCTGGCATTGGCTTTTCGCATGTAAAAGGGGCAAAATTGCCTCGTTCTGCAACACAATTGAGGCCAGAACTTGAAAATCGTCAATGGGAGGCATTAGGAGTCTCTTTAGTTTTTCATCCGCATAATCCTTTTGTACCAACTGTCCACATGAACGTGAGATTTTTTATTGCGTCAAAAGCTGAAAAGGAAGATATTTGGTGGTTTGGTGGCGGCATAGACTTGACCCCCTATTATCCATTTAAAGAAGATGTTATTCATTTTCACCAGAGCTTAAAAAATACCCTAACCCCATTTGGAAGTGAACTTTACCAAACGTTTAAAAATCAATGTGATGATTACTTTTTTTTAAAACATCGCAATGAGCCAAGGGGCGTCGGAGGAATTTTTTATGATGATTTTTCAGAGAAAGATTTCGAATTTTCATTTAAATTAACACAAGCCGTAGGTAAAAACTTACTTAACGCCTATTTACCGATTGTTCAAAAAAGAAAAGATACGAATTTTACTGTGCAACAAAAAGATTTTCAGTTGTACCGAAGGAGTCGCTATGTGGAATTTAATCTACTTCAAGACAGGGGTACATTGTTTGGTATTCAATCAAAAGGCAGGGTTGAATCAATATTAATGTCCATGCCACCTTTAGTAAAATGGTCTTATGATTGGTCACCTCAAAAAAATAGTCCGGAATCAGATCTTTATGAAAATTTTTTAATCAAAAAAGATTGGGTATAGTTCTTAAAAATGTTCAAGGATCTTTTTAGAAAAAAAATTGCCATTGTTGAGAACAACAAGGATCTTCATCGCTGCTTAAGCGCATTTGATCTAGTTATGCTCGGTATAGGCTGCATAATAGGGACTGGTATTTTTGTACTCACAGGAATTGTTGCTGCAAATCAAGCCGGGCCTGGAGTAATATTTTCATTTCTTATTGCTGGTTTTGCTTGTGCCTTTGCCGCCCTATCCTATGCAGAGCTGGCTTCCTCAATTGGAGGATGTGGCAGTGCTTATGGATATAGCTATGTTGCATTTGGCGAATTTATTGCATGGATGGTGGGCTGGATTCTTCTCCTAGAGTATGGCATTGCTATAGCAGCTGTAGCAAATGGTTGGTCTGGATATTTCAATAATGCTCTCATAGCAGTTGGTTTAGGTTTGCCTGATTTTCTAACAAGACCTCCGGCGCAAGATGGGATTATTAATTTACCCGCTTCCTTGATAATCTTAATGATCATGGGGCTTTTAATATTGGGAGTAAAGCAAAGTGCAAAATTTAATGCAGCAATGGTTTTTTTAAAAGTCGCCGCTATTGCAATCTTTATATTAATTGCTCTTTTTCATGTAAATCCTATTAATTGGTCGCCTTTTCTGCCATATGGTTGGTTTGATACGCTGCCCTCAGGAAAAACTGTGGGTGTGCTTGCTGGAGCGTCAATAGTTTTTTTTGCTTATATTGGTTTTGATGCAGTCTCAACAGCTGCAGAAGAAGCAATTAATCCTCAAAGAGATTTACCGATAGGAATCATAGGTTCTCTTATTTTTTGCACGTTAATCTATATTTCTGTTTCAGCGTTACTTACAGGTATGCTTCCTTATACAAATTTAAACGTATCATCACCAGTAGCATTTGCTCTTCAAAAGATAGGACTTAATAGTGCATCCGCAATTGTTGCTACCGGTGTAATTGCAGGATTAACAACGGTTATGTTAGTTCTTTATTACGCACTTACTCGAATTATTTTGGCAATGAGTCGTGATGGTTTGCTTCCAATAAAACTTAGCAACATAAACCCGAGAACAAGAACACCAATAAAATTAATTATCATTTGTGGGCTAGTAATGTCTCTTATTGCAGGTTTTGTATCCTTGGGAACGCTTGCTGAAATCGTAAATATTGGTACCCTTTCAGCATTCACTGTTGTATGTTTTGGGGTAATAGCACTCCGCAATCATGGAAAAAAGAATAGTCTAACTTTTAGAAATAAATGGCACCCATTGGTTCCGCTTATGGGCATCTCCGCCTGTATTTTACTAATGACTTTTTTACCCCTAGCTACATGGGTCAGATTTTTTTCGTGGTTATTAGTAGGAATTTTAATTTACTTTATTTACTCATATAAAAACAGTAAATTAAATTAAAGCTCTAGTATCCAATCAACCATAACACCTATATCTTTATCAGAAAGATTTGGATGAGAGATCATAGGTACATTTCCCCAATTACCACTTCCGCCATTTTTGATCTTTTCAATGAGCATTTGCCTCGCATCTTGATGTGAGTTGTATTTTTTCGAAACGTCCACAAATGATGGTCCCAAAACTTTTACTTTTACGCTGTGACAGGCAAAACAACCATTTTTTTGAGCAAGATTTTTTGCTACTTCATTTGCTAAAGCCGTATTAAAAGTGAATAGAAAAACTATAAAAAATATTTTACGCATTAAATAATCCTTAATTTTCTTTGAAAGATAGTATTTCTAAAAGTTCATCAATTTTTTTACATGGTGGATAACAAGTCTGATTTTCACAAACGTATGCGCCCTTTTCTATAGTTATATTTTGATCATTAAAGACTTTTCTAAACTGCTCTTTTGTATTAAAGGTGATTACTAAATGATCCAAGAACATATATTCGGGAATTTCTTTTAACCAAATTTTAGTCGATTCTTTATCCCCATAGATAAATATTGTAGTTCTTTTACTTAAAAAATACTCATATGCCAACAGCATAGAGGGGTGAGAAAAGGGATTTTTTCTTACATGGCCATTAAGATGATCAAGGGCCCTATATGCTTGATCGTCTAGTTTTGCTGAGCGACTGATTTGGGAGAGTTTTTGTAAAGCATTAATAGCAACCGCATTCCCAGATGGCGTGGCATTATCTTCAGTAATTATTTCTCTATTGAATAAATTCTCATGCATGTGTTCTGTGAAGAAAAATGCCCCCTCGTTTGACTGAAACTTTTCAATAAGTAATCCTCCAATATTGCAAGCGTATACATAATCCTCCTCTCTAAAATTAGCTTGCATAGATTCTATTAGCGCATCCAAAACAAAAGCATAGTCATCTAAATACCCATTTATTTTTTTATTTTTTTCATAAATACTAGTCAATTTGTTATCAGCAAACATGTACCTAAAAATAAAATCTAGGTTTTTTTGTCCTAAATTCACCCAATTTTCATCATTTAGAATTCTTCCCGAAAATATGAGAGCTTTACTCATAAGAGCATTCCAGGAAACTATCATTTTTTTATCTATCTCGGGCTTGGTTTTACTCTTCCTGTGATCAGCTAGACGAATTTTATAATCATGAAATTTTTCAGATTCACTGTTTTCCTGTCTTATCAAATGCCATTTCTCACCTTCATAATTAGGCTCACCCTCCAGAAAGAAGTACTTCCTTAACTCATTCAGTTCATGAGGGTGGAAAATTTCTTCTAGCTCTTTTGAGCTGAGATTATAATAAGCTCCCTCCTCTAAAACTCCGTCCAAATTTTTAGAATCTGCATCAATAGATGAAAAAAAATATCCATGAGAATCTGTCATGTCTTTTTTTAACCAATTAATTGTTTCAAAAATTTTTTGATAAAAAATATCATTTTTGGTGACAGCAAAACATTTGGTGAGTAACCCTACCATCTGTGCGCTGTTATAAAGCATTTTTTCGTAATGTGGTATGGTCCATTTTTCGTCGACACAATATCGAAAAAAACCACCCTCAAGATGATCAAATAGCCCTGAATTTATAATTTTTTTAATCGAATCAAAAACTTTTGAATGGCTATTGGATTGGAAATTTTTTAAAATAAAATTAAAATTTGATTCGTTTGGAAACTTTGGAGCACCACCGAAACCTCCATTTTTATGATCAAGATTTTTAATGAAGCTATCTCTGATCGAATGAATAAAATTTAAATTTATTAATTCTTCTTCATCTTTTCTTGGATTAAGTTGCACTAATAGCGATCTTATTTGATCGCTTTGTTTTTCTATGATTTGTTTTTCTGATTTGTAGAGCTCTGCAATACGTGGAAGAAGTTCGATCATTCCAGGTAGGTTATATTTGCTAAACTTTGGTAAAAACGTCGCAATATAGAAAGGTTCTTGATTGGGTGTCATAAAAACACTTAATGGCCATCCCCCGGGTCTTTGTGCAAAAATATAATGAGCTTTTTGGTAAATGTGATCGATATCAGGTCGCTCTTCTTTATCTAACTTTATACAAATAAAATCTTTATTCAAAAGCTTAGCGACATCATCGTCCTCAAAGCACTCATGAGCCATAACATGGCACCAATGACAAGATGAGTAACCTATAGATAAAAATATAGGTTTATGTTCATGATTTGCCCTTTCAAAAGCGTTTTTGGTCCATGGTAGCCAATTAACAGGATTGTTTTGATGCTGTCTTAGATAAAGACTAGATTCTCTATGAAGTTCATTCGTCACTAGAATTCTTGAACGGAATATTCGGTGGCAATACTATGAGATACATCAGGGTAAATAACTACTGAGTTCTCTAAAAGGTTAGCAGTTTCAACACAAACCATTCTTCTCCACTCATCTTTTTTGCCCATATCTGCCATTTGATTGGCGATTTTATCCCATGGTGTCCATATAACGGTCGAATCGCTATTGGATTTTTTTATAGTAATAACTCGATTAAACTTTTCGTCTTCAATGTAGCAATCATTACTTGTATTTGTGTAGACCCTGTCAAAAGGGCCTGAAAATTTAATGGGCTCTCGCTGTATATCTCTATTAAAATTTGCAAATTTATCAGAAAAAACCATATTTTCTAAGCCTGTGACTTTAATCGATTCGATATCTGAAACATAAAAATAGGTATGAAAACCTTCACTAATTACGAAAGGGTGATTTGATAAATTAGTTGTTTTAAGATTTAGATATAAAGATTCTCCAACAGTAATTGTCAATTCAAGATTATAGTTGTAAGTTAATTGCTTTTTTGCCTCATCTGTCGGCTTTAATTTCAAAGAAACTTGAGTTGCTCCATTTTTTAAATCCACAACTTTAATCAATTGCCACGGAATGACCCTAGCAAATCCATGAACACAGAAATTACCATCAGTTGGATGATCTCCAAACCACGGCCAACAAATGGGAACGCCTCCTCTAATGGAGCGACCTTTTTCATAACGAGCATTTGATGACAACCAAAGAACATCTTCCGAAGATGACTTGGGTCTCCACCATGCCACATGCGCACCTTGTAATCCAATTTTTGCCTCTGCTAAAGGATTAGATATCTCTATAAATTCTAAACCGTTAACATCGTGGTTAATTTTCCATGAGGAACCCATAACTAATCTTTTCTTTCTAACTGACTTATATCTCTTACAGCCCCATTTGCTGCGCTTGTTGCCATCAAAGCATATGCTTTAAGTGCTTGCGAAACTCGGCGCTCTCTTGGTTTAGGCGTCCAAGGATTTGGTTTTTCTGTCATTTTTTTTCTGCGTGAGTTCAATTCTTCATCACTTATTCTTAGATTAATCCCCCTGTTAGGAATATCAATATCAATAATATCTCCCTCTTGAACTAATGCTATAGACCCACCCTCTGCAGCTTCTGGTGAAACATGGCCAATGCTTAATCCTGACGTACCTCCAGAAAATCTTCCATCAGTTAGGAGGGCGCATGATTTTCCAAGCCCTTTAGATTTTAGATAAGCAGTTGGATAAAGCATCTCTTGCATACCAGGTCCACCTTTCGGTCCCTCATAAATAATCAATACAATATCACCAGCATCAATTTCATCATTTAAGATAGCTTTTATTGAATCGTCTTGAGACTCAAATAACCTGACTTTACCTGTAAAATTTAAAATATTTTCATCAACGCCAGCGGTTTTAACAATGCATCCATCCACGGCGATATTGCCATAAAGAACAGCTAAACCACCGTCTTGACTATAGGCATTTTGCTTATTTCGAATACAACCACCTTGTCTATCGTCGTCCAACGAGGGCCAAGCCCTATCTTGGCTGAATGCCTCTGTAGTTCTTACCCCACCTGGCGCAGCCATATAAAAATCCTTAATTTCTTTATTTTCGGTAGTGATAATGTCCCAAGTATTTATTGCATCCTCAATTGAAGGAGCATGCACGCAAGGAACCTTTTTATTAATTAAATCTGCTCGCATTAACTCTCCCAGAATACCAAATACGCCACCCGCTCGGTGAACGTCTTCCATATGGTACTTTTGAGTGGCGGGGGCAACTTTTGCTAAACAAGGCACTTTTCTAGAAATACGATCAATATCACCCATATTAAAGTCTACCTCCGCTTCTTTTGCTGCTGCAAGAAGGTGTAAAACAGTATTAGTTGAGCCCCCCATCGCAACATCTAAGCTCATAGCGTTCTCAAAAGCTTCTTTTGATGCAATTTTTCTTGGAAGAACAGTTTCATCATTGTTTTCATAATATTGCTTAGTAATTTCAACAATTCTCTTTCCAGCGTTTAAAAACAATTGTTTCCTAGCTTTATGTGTAGCTAATGTGCTTCCATTTCCTGGTAAACTTAGACCGAGCGCTTCAGTTAAACAATTCATAGAATTGGCTGTAAACATCCCTGAACATGAGCCACAAGTGGGGCATGATGATTTTTCTAAATCTTCTAATTCCTTGTCATTGATATTTGAATCTCCAGCTGCAATCATTGGTGAAACTAAATCTACCTTCTCAATTTTTTCGCCCCAAGACACTTTTCCTGCCTCCATTGGGCCGCCTGATACAAAAATAACTGGGATATTTATCCTCATAGCGGCCATCAGCATGCCAGGCGTTATTTTGTCGCAATTAGAAATACACACCATCGCATCAGCCCAGTGAGCATTAACCATATATTCAACACTATCTGCAATTAAATCTCTACTTGGCAAGCTATAAAGCATTCCATCATGGCCCATAGCAATGCCATCATCGACTGCGATAGTATTAAACTCTTTCGCAACTCCCCCATTTTTTTCTATTTCTCTGGCAACGAGCTGTCCCATGTCTTTTAAATGCACGTGACCGGGAACAAATTGTGTAAAAGAGTTAACTACTGCAATAATTGGTTTTGAAAAATCTTCATCAGACATCCCTGTAGCTCTCCATAAAGCTCGGGCTCCGGCCTGATTTCTTCCATGTGTTGTCATCCTAGATCTATAGGCTGGCATCAATAATCCTTATTTTTATTGAAATAATTTATAATTATACAATGTTAATTCACCCTCAATTCAATCCAATAGCAATATCTTTGGGTCCCATACAAATTTATTGGTATGGCCTAATGTATTTTTTTGCTTTCCTAGCATTTATTTACCTTGGGAAAAAACAAATTGCTCTTAGACCATGGTTAAGAATTGATACAAAAATTTTAGATGATGCTTTTTTTTATGGTGCTCTTGGTGTAGTAATCGGTGGTCGCCTAGGCTATGTTATTTTCTACCAACCTACGTATTTTTTTCAAAATCCGACAGAAATTTTTGCCATATGGCAGGGAGGGATGTCTTTTCATGGCGGTTTTATTGGGGTACTCTTAAGTTTATTTTGGGTATCAAAAAAATATAAAATATCATGGTGGATGTTGACTGACTTTGTGGCACCTTTAGTTCCACTAGGTCTTTTTTTTGGTCGTATAGGTAATTTTATTAATCAAGAATTATGGGGGCGAGCCAGTGATCTTCCATGGGCAATGATTTTCCCGACTGTGGACTCAGCGCCCAGACATCCGTCTCAAATTTATGAGGCGTTACTCGAGGGTCTTTTGCTTTTTGTTATTTTATGGTTTTTTTCAAAAACACCCAGATCGGCTGGAAAAATCTCTGCATTTTTTTTAGTGGGCTATGGGCTTGCTAGATTTTTAGTCGAGTTTACAAGGGAGCCTGATTATTTTTTAGGGTTTGTTTTTTTAAATCTCACAATGGGACAAATGCTAAGCCTGCCCATGATTTTAATAGGTTTTTTTCTCTTAAAAAAATAAAACCTTAGCAACAACGATTAATTCCACTCCATTTTTCAGTCATTTTTTTTGCATAAAATTCTTTTCTAGATAGTGGTTTGTGATTATTTTTTTTGCATGAATTCTGTTGAAAATGCATGAGATAATTATCATAATCTCTTTCGCCAGTCATCAGCTGAACTAGCTTCCATAATTTTTTTAGTTTACTCATTAGTAGGCTCTATTATGATGGATGATTTTTTATAATTGACTGCAATTCTTAATATATCAACGATCACAATCCATAAGATACTAACTAAAAAAATGGTAATTCCCGTATCTATTTTCAGATTGAGAATTAATTTTTCTAAAACCTCAACGCGACCTGGATCAAGCAAGCCGGTATCAATTTGATTTTGCATATTTTTTGCAGAGGCAATAAATCCCACTCGTACATCTTCACTAAAAATTTTTTGATATGATGCTGATGAGGTAATAATCACTAACCATAATAGAGGTATACCAGTTACCCAAGCAAAATTTAACTTTCCAGTTTTAATTAAAATACCCGTTGCAACACATAAAGCTATTGCAGCTAACATTTGATTCGCAATTCCAAATAATGGCCATAAAATGTTTACTCCACCATTTGGATCAATAACTCCGATATATAAAAAATAGCCCCAACAACTGACCACAATTGCACTGCTAATAACTGTTGAAAAAAATGATGAGGTTTTGCCTAAACTTGGATGAATATTCCCAAGCATGTCTTGAAGCATAAAGCGACCGACACGTGTCCCCGCATCTAAAGTTGTTAATATAAATACCGCCTCAAACATAATGGCAAAGTGATACCACATGGATAATAGATGCTTACCAAAGGCATTAGCAAATATTGATGCCATACCTACCGCTAAGGACGGAGCGCCACCAGTTCTCGCAAATAAAGAGGTTTCCCCAACATCTTCTGCCAACTGATTCATTTCCTCGAGTGACACCGAATAACCCCAAGAGTTAATAGTTTCGATCGCTTGCGCAGCCTCCTGCCCAACGACACCAATAGGGCTATTGATTGCAAAAAATATTCCAGGCTCTAGTACACAGGCAGCTACCATTGCCATAATTGCCACGAATGATTCTAATAACATACCCCCATAACCGATCATGGGTATATATTTTTCATTATCGATAAGTTTGGGTGTAGTTCCAGATGAAATTAATGCATGAAAGCCAGAAATAGCGCCACATGCGATTGTAATAAAAACAAAAGGAAATAGCTTTCCTCCAAAGATTGGTCCACTTCCATCAATAAAATTTGTCACGGCCGGCATCTTAATGTCTGGCTGTAAAATTAATATAGCGATTGCAAGAAAGATAACCGTTCCTAATTTCACAAAGGTAGACAGGTAATCTCTTGGCGCTAAGAGCATCCAAACAGGCAATACCGCTGCTGCAAAACCATAAATAATTATTGCCCATGCTAAAAATAAACCGTCATGATCAAAAAAAGGTCTTAAATATTCAGATTTATCAATTTCACCCCCAAAATAGACTGCCAATAATAGGAGAGTTACACCCAACAAGGTAGCCTCTAAAACTCTTCCCGGGCGTAAGAAGCGCATATAACAGCCTATAAATAGTGCGATTGGTATCGTGGCCGCAACCGTTGATGTCGCCCAGGGACTGTGTTTCATAGCATTCACCACAACAAGACCTAAAACGGCGATCAAAACAATCATGATTACAAACGTTCCAATTAGAGAGGCAACACCTGCTAATTTTCCAAGCTCCTCCTTTGCCATTTGACCCAAACTTTTTCCATTTCGTCTAACCGAAAAAAATAAAATAGTCATATCCTGAACGGCGCCACCTACAACCCCACCAATCAATATCCAAATTGTTCCAGGCAAGTAGCCAAACTGTGCGGCTAGTGTAGGTCCAATCAAAGGGCCAGGACCTGCAATGGCTGCGAAATGAGTTCCAAAAACCACCCACTTATTTGTTGGGATAAAATCTTTATTATTATTTATTCGAACGGCTGGAGTTAATCTATCTTCGTCCAGAACCAGGACTCTTGCAGCAACCCATGCCGCATAGAATCGGTAAGCAATAAGATAAATACAAACTCCCGCCGTGATGAACCAAATTGAATTTATAGACTCCTCACGATGCAATGCTATTAAAGAAAAAGCAAAAGCACCAAGAAGCGAAATGACTAACCAAGTAATTTTTTTTATCATATAAAAACTGTTTTTTTAAAAAAAAATATGACAGCTATGTTCCTTTGAATTTTTTGGGACAGATTCCGCAATATTATCAACTATTCTTTTAGTTGACCATAATACGGCTACAGCGTCTAAAATATCATCATCAGCAACCTCTTTTTTTGAAAAAAATAATCTTGCTTTACTAAAGTCGAAAAAAGGATAAATAACTTCAATTAATTTACGTCTTATATTTTTTCCTTCTTGTAATTTTTTGGAGTGCTGGATCACCTTCATATTATTCATTGCCATAAAACTCAATTCTGGATGAATTTCATAAAAAAAAATTTTATCCTTAAATGTTTCTTTGGCAATTTGTACCTCTTTTATCTTTGGAAATATATTCCACGATTGTTTGGAAATTTTTTTACCAGTCAATGTAAAACTTAATTCACATGCATTCAAATAAGAAGGAGCATTTAAGACAGGAAGTGGGGGAGCAGAAAACACAGTTGATGCTCTATTTTTTAACAAAGATCTTGCCTCTTGGTCTGCTAATCTTAATCCTTTTTTAACTAAATTGACGGGCATATCGATACCTATAAGGCTAATACGATTGCTTTTGTTCAAATCCTCAAGGCTACTTATAACCTGAAAAACTATTTCTTTTTCTTCAAGAGACGCAACAATCCATCCCGCTCGACAACCATCAATTCCAATAATTTTTTTCATTTTTGATATACTCTACATTCTTTTTTTAATTTAATTTAAATGATACCAATTAATAAAAAAATTATTTTAGGTGTTACGGGAAGCGTCTCTGCTTACAAGTCTGCAGAACTAATAAGGCTCCTTTTAAAAGAACAGTTCTTTGTTCAGGTCGTAATGACAAAATCTGCTAAAGAATTTATAAGTCCTCTAACACTTCAAGCTTTGTCAGGAAACCCTGTGTTAGAAAATTTGTGGGACGCTACTGAAGGCAATGGTATGGAGCACATAAATTTATCCAGGACCTCTCAGCTTATACTTATAGCCCCAGCCTCAGCTAATTTTATTGCAAAATTGGCAAATGGAATTGCAGATGACTTACTAAGTAATATATGTCTCGCACGCACATGTCCACTCCTTGCTGCTCCGGCAATGAATATTGAAATGTGGCAAAATCCTGCTACTCAAAGGAATATTAAGACCTTAAAAAAGGATGGGGGAATTGTCATAGGTCCTGAATATGGAGAACAAGCCTGTGGTGAAATTGGATTAGGGCGCCTAATAAATTTAGAATCAATTATTTTGCAAGTTCAAAAATTTTCATCGGAACAAATTTTCAAAGATAAGAAAATACTTATATCTCTTGGCGCAACTTCGGAAAATATTGATCCCGCAAGGGCAATCACTAATTTTAGTTCTGGAAAAATGGGTATCAATCTTGCAAAAGCAGCATTTATTTTAGGGGCTGAGGTTACGATTATCACTGGAAGGGTAGATGAAGCTATACCTGATGTTTTTAAGTCCGTAAAAGTTCTCAATCACAAAGAAATGCTAGCGACTGTAAGTAGGCTAATTGATGAAAATCAAATTTACATTAGTGCTGCCGCGATTTCAGATTACCTTCCCTCAGCGAGTCAAAAAAAGATTAAAAAGAATTCTTCAGCCATCTCAATAACTTTAAAGAGGTCAGAGGATATATTGGCAACTATTGCAAGTAAAAAGGCTATCTTTACTGTTGGATTTGCTGCGGAGAGTGAAAATTTAATTCAAAATGCTAAAGAAAAATTAACCTCAAAAAAAATTGACTTAATTGTTGCAAACCTTATTCAAGAAACAATGGGTCAATCAGTCGCTAAAGTCACAATAATTAATAAAAATAATGAAATTTTAGATATTCCCAAAGGTGAGAAAAAAAATATTGCCTTCGAAATAATGAAGCAAATCCATTTCAATTACTCCAAGGAAGTAGTAAATGAATATTATAGTTGATTACAAAATTCTTAATCCTGCTATTAAGGAACATTTACCAAGATATGCATCTGAGGGATCAGCTGGATTGGACCTTAGGGCTTGTGTAGAACATGTCCAAACCCTAAACCCGGGAGAGACCTTTCTAATACCTACAGGCATAGCAATTTTTATCAAAGATCCAAATTATGCAGGGCTAATATTGCCACGATCGGGACTTGGTCATAAACATGGAATTGTTCTTGGGAATCTTGTTGGCTTAATTGATTCTGACTATCAGGGAGAATTATTAATTTCTTGTTGGAACCGGAGTTCTAAATCATTCTTAATAAATCCCCTAGAAAGAATAGCGCAGTTGGTTCTTGTGCCAATAATGCAAGCAGAATTTAATTTAGTGGAGGATTTCGATACCACAAACCGTGGAACGGGTGGCTTTGGAAGTACTGGAAAGGCATAAAAAACACTTGAAATGAGAGGCATTTATGTGGTTTAATAACGGTCTTTTGAAAAATTAGAGGTACTTTAAAAATGACTCGTGAATGTGATGTAACTGGCAAAAAACCTGTCACTGGAAATAATGTTTCTCACGCGAACAACCGTACAAGACGACGTTTTCTACCAAATCTACAGAATCGCAAATTTTGGGTTGAAAGTGAAAATAGATGGGTGTCTATGAGGATTTCAAGTGCCGCTTTAAGAACCATTGATAAATTAGGTATTGATGCGGTAATCGCAAAAATGCGTGCTGAGGGTAAAAAAGTTTAAGGAAATATAATGAGAGAAAAAATTAGATTAAATTCTTCCGCAGGTACCGGACATTTTTATACTACTACCAAAAATAAAAAAACAATGACTGAAAAAATGGAAATCAAGAAATTTGATCCAAAAGCTCGAAAACACGTCATTTACAAAGAAGCAAAGATTAAATAATTTTACGTCTTCGGCATTCCGCCACTTATAATATGTAAATCTCTTTGTGGAAATGGTATTTGAATGCCTTGTTTTTGGAACTGGTCCCAGAAATTTTTACTTATATCCGACTTTAGCCTTAATGTTCCTTCCTCAGCATCTCTAATATAAAACACTAATTTCAAATTTATACTGCTGTCGCCAAAGCTCTCTAAATAAACTACAGGCTCTGGATCATTTAAAACTCGAGATTGTGATTTTGTGGCAGTTAACATAATATCGGTAGCTAGATCGATTGATGATGCGTATGAAATACCTACATCTATAGCTACTCTAACTTTCCTATCAGACGATGTGTGATTAACAATATTTTCTACAATAAGGTTCTCATTTGGAATGATAACCTCAACACCATCTAATTTTCTTAAGGTTGTATAGCGAGTCTTAATACTGGTAACGATTCCATAATGCTCCCCTATAGTCAAAATATCTCCAATTCTTAAAGACTTATCAAGCAGGATAGTAAAGCCAGAAATGTAATTACTTGTTATCTTTTGCATACCAAAGCCAAGGCCAATACCGAAGGCGCCACCAAATACCGAAAGAAAAGTTATGTCTAAGCCAATGGCATCCAATGCTACGATGATAGCGACAATATAAATGACTAACTTTACTACTTTGTTGATCATGGTTCTTAAGTTACGATTTACGGCTTTAATAGCCATAATTCTTCGCTCAACAAAAGCAACAAGGCTCATGGCGATAAAAATAGACGCGATAATGGCAAATATTAGCTTTATAACAAATAACAAATTGTATTCAGTCCCGGCAACTTTAAAAAGAATGCTTTCTAGTCGATTTGAGATAAATACATCAAATCCAAATAAATGAATCAATGCATAAATCCATACAACTAATGAAATAGTTTTTTCAAATGTTTTTAAAAAGGGATTGCCGACAAAAATATATCGTAGTGCATACACGGCAATACGGGCAAATACTAGAGCCAATAAAATTATTTCAAAAAAATCCAGTAATTCTGTTGGGTAATAATATGAAATAAACAGACTTGAGCCATAGGCAAAGATTAAAATTAATAATGGAGTTAAAACTCGATGGATAGCATCGTAAGCTAGTTTTGAAGTTTTGTTCCTGGATACTTCTATAAGAGCATGTATTTTATTTTTTGTCAGAAAATATATGCCAAAGGATATTGCTATAACAGCATACTGAACAAAAGCTTGCTTGGAGGTTAGATAATAATAATTAAAACTGCTTACCAATAATTCAAATTCACTCATAACTCAACTATATCAAAATTAAGGTTGCTAAGCCTAAAAATATAAAAAAGCCACCACTGTCTGTCATTGCAGTTATCAATATACTTGATCCTACCGCAGGGTCTTTACCGTATTTACTCATAAGCATCGGAATGGTCACACCCATAATGGCTGATAAAATTAAATTTAATAACATCGCAGTTGTCATCACAACCCCTAAAAGAATATTGCCATAAAGTAGGTAAGCAAAAATGCCTAAAACGCTTCCCCAAATTACCCCATTTAAGATTGCAACACCCAATTCCTTGTAAAGTAAATTTCTAACATTAGTGTTATTAATTTGGCCTAGTGCAAGTCCCCTGACAATCATGGTAATCGTTTGATTGCCTGAATTTCCTCCAATACCTGCAACAATTGGCATCAAAGCTGCCAAGGCTACAACTTTCTCGATTGAACCTTCAAAAACACCAATCACCCTTGAGGCAATTAAGGCTGTGATAAGATTTATAGCCAGCCAAGCCCATCTATTTCTTACTGATTTCCATATAGAGGAAAACAAATCCTCATCCTCTTTTAATCCAGCCATGGATAATTTGTCACTTTCAGCAACTTCGCGGATATAATCCACTACCGCATCGACAGATAGCCTACCAACTAATTTTCTATTTGCATCTATAACAGGCGCTGTAATTAAATCGTAACGTTCAAAAGCATCTGCAGCATCGTCTGCTGTATCGTCAGGATTTAAAGTTACGATATCAGTTGACATTACTTCTCTTACATACAAATTTAAATCATTCACCAAAATTTTCTTAAAAGGTAGGACGCCAAGAATTGAACCATAACGATCAACCACAAAAAGTTTATCAGTATGCTCAGGAAGCTTACCTAGCTTTCTTAAATACCTCAAGGTTACTTCGATACTTACATCCTCACGGACTGTGATAATGTCGTAGTCCATAAGAGCTCCAACGGTATCCTCGGGATAAGAAAGTGTGGACTCTAACCTTTCTCGGTTCTGTTGATCAAGGTTCTCTAATAAGTTTTGTAGGACATTCTCTGGTAAATCAGGGGCAATATCCGCAATTTCATCTGTGTCGAGTTGTTCGGCCGCAGCAAGAAGCTCGGAATTATCCATTTCAGCAATCAATGTCTGCCTAACAGAATCAGATACTTCTAGAAGAATATCACCGTCATTCTCGCTTTTAACCAGGTCCCAAATTATGATACGTTGATCAATTGGTAGGGACTCTAAAATATCCGCTATATCAGCAGGATGAAGTTCATCTAATAATTTTTTTAATTTATTTAAATTTTGTTTACTTACTAAATTTTTAATTAAATTCTGTTTTGGCTGTTGTTGCTTATCAACTAGATTCTCAACTAACTTATGCTTATCAAGTAATTGATTAATTTGCGAAATAATATCAGCTAAGCTCTCTTTTCTTTCGGATTCTCTTCTCATACTAGATAATATAATTTAAATTAGATAAGTCTATTATAGGTTAAAAATTTTCATTTTTTTTAAATAAAAAAACCAGCTTTAAGCTGGCTTTTTTAAGTGCAAAATAAGATTTTAATCTAGTCTTTCGCTTCTTTCTTCGCTGCTGCAGGTTTCGCTTCTTTCTTCGCTGCTGCAGGTTTCGCTTCTTTCTTCGCTGCTGCAGGTTTCGCTTCTTTCTTCGCTGCTGCAGGTTTCGCTTCTTTCTTCGCTGCTGCAGGTTTCGCTTCTTTCTTCGCTGCTGCAGGTTTCGCTTCCTCAACCTTAGGCTCTGATTTTAAATTTTCTGCTTTTGTTTCCTCGCTCACTGCTTGAGGTTCAGGTCTATCGACTAATTCAACATATGCCATTGGCGCGTTATCACCCTTTCTAAAACCACATTTCAGAATTCGGGTATAACCACCATTTCTCGAATTATATCTTGGGCCTAGTTCGGCAAAAAGCTTAACAACCACCTCTCTATCTCTAAGTCGACTAAAAGCAATTCTTTGATTATGAACTGAAGTGGTTTTCCCTAATGTAATTAAAGGCTCAGCATATTTTCTTAGTTCTTTTGCTTTAGGCAAGGTAGTACGAATAATCTCATGTCTTAAAAGTGATGTCGCCATATTTTTGAACATCGCCTTTCTGTGACTACTTGTCCTATTTAACTTTCTGTGGCTCTTTCCGTGTCGCATTATTTACTCCAAATCCTTCGTTTATACTTTTTCTGTGCCTGCTGGTGGCCAATGTTCAACTTTCATTCCAAGAGAAAGGCCTTTAGAGGACAAAATATCCTTAATTTCATTTAGTGATTTTCTTCCTAAATTTGGTGCTTTTAATAAATCACTTTCAGTTCTTTGAATTAGATCACCGATGTAATAGATGCTTTCAGCTTTTAAGCAATTTGCTGAGCGTACTGTTAATTCTAGGTCATCTACTGGTCTAAGATATACCGGATCAATTTGCGGAGCCTGTTGTACCTCAACTTCTGTTAATTCACTTTCTAAGTTTGCAAAAACAGATAATTGTCCCATAAGAATGCGAGCAGCATCTCTAATGGCCTGTTCGGCATCAACTACGCCGTTGGTTTCCACATCGAGTATTAATTTATCTAAGTCAGTACGTTGTTCTACACGGGCACTTTCAACAAAATAACTAACTTTATGTATTGGGCTAAAAGACGCATCAATCATTATGAAACCAAGACTTGAATCTTCTTGTGGACCCTTTCTTCTTTGTGGAACAGGCTGATATCCTCGTCCCATTTCAACTTTAGCTTCAATATTAAGCTTTCCACCTTTGTTAATATTTGCGATTATATGCCCTGGATTAACTATTTCAACATCGTGTCCTAACTCAAAATCAGCGGCTGTTACAACACCCTCTTCTGATTTTGATAGTGTAATAGTGGCTTCTGTACCACTATGTATTTTAAGCGCAACTTTTTTTAAGTTAAGGAGAATATCAACAACATCCTCTTGAACACCATCAAGGGTGGAATATTCATGGACAACGCCATCTATTTTTACTTCTGTAATTGCATAACCGGGGATTGAAGAAAGCAGAACTCTTCTTAAAGCGTTACCAAGGGTAAAACCAAAACCCCTTTCCATGGGCTCTAAAACTACTTTTGCTCGATTACTATTAATATTGTCAACACTAACAATTCTTGGCTTCAAATACTCTGTAGGGCTATTTTGCATAAATATCCTTTTAAATAAAACTTTTATTAATTATTTTGAATACAATTCAACAACTAAAGACTCGTTAATTGTTGAGGGTAAGTCGTCTCTGAGTGGTTTGTTTTTAAACGTACCTTTGAAGGCTTTTATGTCAACATCCATCCATTCTGGAAAGCCTCTCTCCTCAGCAGCTTCGAGTGCTGCTTTAATTCTAAGTTGGTTTTTAGAGGCTTCGACAACAGAGATTTCATCACCAGGAATAACCTGATAAGAAGGAATATTTACTCGTTTGCCGTTAACAAGAATGGAATTATGACGAACAATTTGTCTAGCTTCAGTTCTTGAGGCGCCAATACCCATTTTATAAACAACATTGTCTAAACGAGATTCTAGGAGTTGCAATAGGTTCTCACCAGTAACACCTTTCCGTCTATCTGCCTCTGCGTAGTAGGCTCTAAATTGCTTTTCAAGAACACCATAGATTCTTCTTAATTTTTGTTTTTCTCTTAATTGAACTCCATAATCAGATAACCGAGTTGATCTTCTTTGGCCATGTTGACCAGGAGCATAATTTCTTTTTTCAATTGCACATTTATCAGTGAAACATTTTTCACCCTTTAAAAAGAGTTTTTCACCTTCTCTGCGACATTGACGACATTTTGGATCAAGATTTCTAGCCAATTTATTCTCCTATATTTGACTATGTAAAATTAAATTCTACGTTTCTTAGGTGGCCTACAACCATTATGGGGAACTGGAGTTACGTCTTGAATCGCTGTAATCTTGAGCCCTATTGCGTTTAGCGCTCTGACAGAAGATTCACGACCAGGCCCAGGACCTTTGATTCTGACCTCAACATTTTTAACACCAAATTCTTGCGCAGCTTTACCTGCAGTTTCAGCGGCAACTTGTGCAGCAAATGGTGTACTTTTTCTAGAGCCTTTAAACCCTGCGCCTCCAGAGGTTGCCCAGGATAATGCATTACCCTGTCTATCTGTAATCGTAATTATTGTATTGTTAAAAGAAGCATGCACATGTGCAATGCCCTCTGAAACATTTTTCTTTACTTTCTTTTTAATTCTTACGTTAGCTTTTGCCATAAAATTATTGCCCTAAAATTATTTCCTAATAGCCCTAACCGGACCTTTTCTTGTTCTTGCATTTGTTTTTGTTCTCTGACCTCTGACTGGTAATCCGCGTCTATGTCTTTGTCCACGATAGCAACCCAGATCCATTAAACGCTTAATATTCATTGATACTTCACGTCTGAGATCACCCTCGACGAGATATTTACCAATCTGATCTCTTAACTTTTCTACATCTGCTTCAGAGAGGTCACCTAACTTTTGTGAGTATTCAATACCAGCAGCAACACAAATTTTTTGTGCTGTCATTCGACCAATGCCATAAATCGCGGTTAAAGCAATTTCAGCATGCTTATTATCTGGTACATTCACACCTGCAATACGGGCCATATTTAAACTCCAATTAGATAGGCTTTTTTTAGTAAAGCCTTAAATTATAACTATTTTTTTGGTTAATAACAATAAAGACTAACCTTGTCTTTGCTTATGACGCGGGTCTTTACAAATTACTCTTACAACTCCTTTTCGTCTAATTACTTTACAATTACGACATAAAGGTTTTACCGATGCTCTTACTCTCATAATATTTCCTTTTTCACCAAATTTATTTGGCTCTAAATGTGATCCTTGCTTTTGTTAAATCATAAGGGGTCATCTCTACCGTTACTTTGTCACCAGGTAATATGCGAATGTAATTCATTCTCATTTTCCCAGAAATATAACCAAGTACTTCATGACCATTTTCTAACTTCACCTTAAAGGTAGCGTTGGGCAGGTTTTCAAGAATTTCACCCTCCATCTCAATAGTATCTTCTTTAGCCATTTATCTCATTCCCCCCATGCCACCTTTAAAATTAGCTTTTTTAAGAAGTCCTTCATATTGATAAGACATCATTTGTGATTGCACTTGGGTCATAAAATCCATGGTAACCACAACAATAATTAGCAATGAAGTTCCCCCAAAATAGAAAGGGGTATTAAATTTAAGGATCAAAAATTCAGGTACTAAACAAACTAATGTAACGTAGATAGCCCCTACTAAAGTCAGTCTTCCGACAATGGTATCAATATATTTGGCAGTTTGCTCACCAGGTCTAATTCCAGGAACAAAAGCTCCACCTTTTTTAAGATTATCAGCAGTTTCTGCAGGGTTAAAAGTAATTGCTGTATAAAAATAAGCGAAGAATATTATGGCAGCAGCAAAAAGCATAATATAAATGGGTTGTCCTGGTGAAATAGCAGCACCAATATCTTTAAGCCAATATAAACTTTCACTTGAACCAAACCAACCAGCAATTGTTGCTGGAAATAAAATTACGCTGGAAGCAAAAATTGCCGGTATAACACCCGCTTGGTTAATTTTTAAAGGCAGGTGCGTTGACTGACCACCATATAATTTATTACCAACCTGACGTTTTGCATAATTAATCGTAATTCTTCTTTGGCCTCGTTCAACAAATACGACTAAACCAGTAACCAAAATAGCTGCGGCAAATAGGAAGAAGACTAATGGAATTGAAAAAGCTCCCGTACGAGTGAGTTCTAATGTATTGCCAAGAGCGCTCGGAAGTCCTGCAACAATCCCCGCAAAAATGATCATAGAAATTCCATTTCCAATTCCTCTTTCTGTGATTTGCTCACCAAGCCAAACCAAAAACATTGTTCCGCTGACCAAGGTTACAATGGCTGTAAATCTAAAAAACAATCCTGGGTCTAAAACTAGTCCTGGCTGAGCTTCAAGAGCAACTGTAATCCCCAATGCCTGAAAAGCGGCAAGAGCGACTGTCGCTTGTCTGGTATATTTTGTAATAACTCTTTGTCCAGCTTGCCCTTCTTTTTTTAGCTCCTTCAAAGTCGTGGACATTGAGGTTAACAAGGTCATAATGATTGAGGCTGAAATATAGGGCATAATACCCAAGGCAAAAACAGTAAAGCGACTCAATGCCCCGCCAGAAAACATATTAAATAAACCTAAAATACCGCCACTTTGAGCATCAAAAAGTTTTTTTAATTCGTTGGGGTCAATGCCAGGTACAGGAATATGCGCGCCTAATCTGAAGATAATTAAGGCACCAAGTAAGAATAGCAAGCGATTCTTTAATTCGCTCATTTTTCCCATTCCACCAAATGCATTACTTTGCGCCACTAATTAAGCCTCTTTAATTTCTTCAACAGTGCCGCCAGCTTTCTCAATGAGCGTTTTGGCACCTTTTGTGGCCAAGATACCTTTTAACGTGTACTTGTTTTTGACTTCACCAGATAAATATATTTTTACACTCAAAGAAATTTCAGGAATTAGATTTGCTTCTTTAAGGGTAAGCAAGTCGACCATACCGGGTTGTAATTTATTTAACTCACTAGTACGAATCTTTGCATTATATGGCTTTGATAAAGATTTAAATCCACGCTTAGGTAAACGTCGCTGAATAGGCATTTGTCCACCTTCAAAACCAACTTTGTGGAAACCACCAGCTCTAGAATGCTGTCCTTTATGACCTCTGCCGCAGGTTTTACCAAATCCAGAACCTATACCTCTACCAACTCTTCTCGATTCTTTTTTAGATCCCTCTGCAGGCTTTAATGTGTTTAATTTCATCTTAATTCTCAACTCTTAATAAATAGTTTACTGCGCTTATCATTCCTTTGACCTCAGGAGTATTATCAAGCTCAACAGTATGATTTAATTTTTTAAGGCCCAAACCGCGTACAGTCGCTCGATGTGAGTCAGTTCTACCAATTAAACTTTTAATTAAAGTAATTTTAACTTTATCGTTTTTATCTTTAGCCATCATTAACCTCTAATTTCTTCAACAGATTTTCCGCGTTTAGCTGCAATTTCAGCAGGGCTATTAGCTGCTGCTAAACCATTTAATGTAGCTCTAACAACGTTGTAAGGGTTAGCTGAACCAATACATTTTGCCAATACATCAGTAATACCCATTACTTCAAAAATAGCTCTCATCGCGCCGCCGGCAATAATGCCAGTACCCTCAGAAGCAGGTTGAATTAAAACTTTTGCTGCACCATGTCTTCCAGTTACCGAATGATGAAGAGTCCCATTTGTTAGATTGACTTTCAACATTCCTCTTTTTGCCTCATCCATGGCCTTTTGAACAGCTAAGGGCACTTCACGGGCCTTACCTTTACCCATCCCAATTCCCCCATCACCATCACCAACCACTGTTAAAGCAGCGAAACTCATTATTCGACCACCTTTAACCACTTTGGTAACTCTATTAACGGTAATCATTTTCTCTCTTAAACCGTCCTGATTTTGTTCTCTTGTATCTTGTGCCATATTATTTCCTAGTTGTATTTAGAAAGTTAAGCCATTCTCTCTTGCAGCTTCAGCAAGTGCTTTAACTTTTCCGTGATATTTATAACCCGAACGATCAAAAGCAACTTCTTTGACTCCAGCCTTAATTGCTTTTTCAGCTATTCTTTTTCCAACCTCTGAAGCAGCAGCAACATCACTGGTATTCTTTAACTTTTTTTTCATTTCGGCCTCAACAGTAGATGCTGTAGCAAGAACTTTATTGCTGTTTCCTTCAATAATTTGAGCATAAATATTGCCATTCGATCTATAAACAGTCAGTCGGGTAGCATTTAACTCGGCCATTTTTATCCTGGATCTTTTAGCTCTTCTTAATCTTGGATTTTCATTATTCATCATTTAATCCCTATTATTGTTTTTTAGATTCTTTGATAACAACTTGTTCATCAGAATATCTAACGCCTTTACCCTTATAAGGTTCTGGTGGACGATAAGCTCGAATTTCAGCTGCAACTTGTCCAACGGTTTGTTTGTTAGAACTCTTTAAAATAATCTCAGTTTGTGAAGGTGTTTGTGCAGTGACCCCTTCAGGAAGTTCATGTGAAATTGAATGAGAAAAACCTAGTTCTAAATTGATTTTATTACCTTGTGCGGAGGCCTTGTAACCAACACCAATTAAGGTTAATTTTCTCTCGAAACCCGTCGATACACCAATTATCATATTGTTCACCAACGCTCTTAATGTTCCTGACATTGCTTTTGCGTGTTTGGATTCGACAGTTGGACTAAAAGTTAAAACTGAATCATTGTTTTCAATTTTAACTTCGCCTTTAAGCTCTTGATTTAATTCACCAAGAGGGCCTTTGACACAAATATTATTCCCAGAAATGGTAACTTCAACTTTCTCTGGAATTGGAATTGGATTATTTGCAATTCTTGACATCTGTTATCTCCTAGGCCACATAACATAAAACTTCGCCGCCAATACCCGCTGCGCGTGCTTTATGATCAGTCATTACACCCTTGGAAGTTGTAACAATAGCAACTCCAAGCCCATTCATTACTTTTGGTAAATTTTGGCTATCTTTATAAATTCTTAAACCAGGTTTACTAATTCTCTCTAGTTTTTCTATCACAGGACTGCCAGCATAATATTTCAAGTCAACAAATAATGTTGGCTTACCATTTTGTTCAGAAACACTAAAATTCTCGATATATCCCTCAGATTTCAAAACTTCTGCAATTGCGATTTTAATTTTAGAAGTTGGCATGGAAACAGAGATTTTATTTCTCATTTGTCCGTTTCTAATGCGGGTTAACATATCGGCAATTGGATCATTCATACTCATTAATTTTCCCCTTTACCAACTAGCTTTGATTACACCAGGAACTTCACCGTGCATGATGAGATCACGGAGTTTTCCTCTTGCAATTCCAAATTTACTGTAAACACCTCTTGGGCGACCTGTGAGTGCACATCTATTCCTTAAGCGAACAGGACTAGCATTTCTTGGGAGAGCTTGTAATTTTTTGCGAGCCTCAAATTTTTGTTCATTTGTCGCTTTAGAGTCATTAATAATTTCTATCAGAGAATCGCGTCTAGCTTTAAATTTATCAACTGTTTTTCTTCTCTTGATTTCTCTTTGTGTCATGCATAGTTTTGCCATAATTTACCTTAACCTCTAAAGGGAAAACTAAAAGCAGCTAAAAGTGCTTTAGCTTCTTCATCTGTTTTCGCAGTTGTTGTTATTGTTATGTTCATTCCTCTTAATACATCAATCTTGTCATATTCAATTTCAGGGAAGATGATTTGTTCTTTAATGCCCATATTGAAATTACCTCTGCCGTCAAATGACTTTGCAGAAATACCTCTAAAATCTCTTTCTCTTGGGATGGCAATTGTGATTAGCCTATCTAAAAACGTGTACATTCGCTCTTTTCTCAGAGTTACTTTGCATCCAACAGGATACCCATCACGAATTTTGAAAGTCGCAACTGATTTTTTAGCTTTTGTAATGACAGGTTTTTGTCCTGCAATCTTTTCCATATCACTAACTGCATTTTCAAGTACTTTTTTATCAGCAACAGCTTCACCTACACCCATATTAAGTGTTATTTTTTCTATTCTAGGCACCTGCATAGGTGATTTATAACCAAATTGATCAGTTAGTTGTTTCACCACCTCATCATTATAAAATTCTCTTAATCTCGCCATAGTAGCTCCTAAACGTCTATTGCTTCTTGATTCGATTTATATATGCGAATCTTTTTGCCGTCTTTTAATGATTTAATCGCAACTTTGTCAGCTTTTTTCGTAACACTGTTAAAGATTGCTATGTTAGAAATATTGAGTGGCATCTCTTTACTAACGACACCGCCTTGATCACCTTTAGCAGGATTGGGTTTGGTATGTTTTTTAACCATATTAAGACCTTCAACAACAACCTTTGAAGAATCAATGATTTGAGAAACAATACCTTGTTTTCCCTTATCTTTACCTGTTTGGATTATTACTGAGTCACCTTTTCGAATTTTATTCATGATATCTTCCTAAATAACTTCCGGCGCTAAAGAAACAATTTTCATAAAACGCTCAGTTCTTAATTCACGTGTTACAGGACCAAAAATCCTCGTACCTATTGGCTCGTATTTACTATTTAACAGAACTGCTGCATTACCATCAAACTTAATCATAGAGCCGTCAGGTCTTCTAACGCCCTTTGCAGTTCTTACAACAACAGCGTCATAAACTTCGCCCTTCTTGACACGGCCGCGAGGTGCAGCATCTTTAACTGTAACTTTAATAATGTCGCCAACACTCGCATAGCGCCTTTTTGAGCCACCTAACACTTTGATGCACATAACAGAACGTGCGCCGGTGTTATCAGCAACATCTAAATTTGATTGCATTTGTATCATGAAATATCTCCAACTTAATCCGCTAACTTTTCAACCAAAATTGGTTAACCACTACGGTCAGTATTGGGGCGCTAGCTATATATTTGAGAGCGCCAAAAAAGAGCAGAATTATATGTTAATTATTATCAAAGCTCAAGCTCTTAACTAACTTAACTGCTGCGCTTTTGAAATTACTTTTGTAACTACCCAAGATTTATGCTTTGAAAGAGGTCTTCCTTCAGTGATTTCAACTACATCACCTTCGCCTAATTCATTCTTTTCATCATGAGCATGAAACTTACTTGATAATCTGATAACCTTTCCAATTAAAGGGTGCTTGACTGAGCGACCAACAAGGACAGTTACCGTTTTATCCATTTTATTACTTACAACTTTACCAGTCAGTGTTCTGACAATTTTTAGCTTATCTGTCATAGCGATTCTCTAGCCTTTTCAGAAATAATAGTTTTTACTCTTGCAATATCTTTTTTTAATTTACCCAACTGATCGGTTTTATTAGATTGCTGAGTAGAAACTTGCATACGTGCGTTAAATTGTGCTTTTCTTAATTCAACAAGCTCTTTATCAAGATCTTCAGCTGACTTTTTTCTTAATTCTTCTGCTTTCATCATAATCCCTTTATCCACCAATGTGTCTTGTAGTAAATGTTGTTAAAAGTGGAAGTTTTGCGGCTGCAAGTCTGAAAGCCTCTCTAGCGAGCGCTTCAGAAACTCCATCCATCTCATAAAGCATCTTTCCAGGTTGAATTTCAGCAACATAGAATTCAACACTTCCCTTTCCTTTACCCATTCTGACTTCTGCCGGTTTTTTAGAAATTGGTTTATCTGGGAAGATTCTAATCCAAACACGACCTCCTCTTTTTATGTGTCGAGTCATAACCCGACGTGCAGCCTCAATTTGTCGGGCAGTTATGCGTCCTCGACCAATAGCTTTAAGTCCAAATTCACCGAAACTAACCTTATTCCCAGTCGTCGCGATGCCTCGGTTTCTTCCTTTGTGTTGTTTTCTAAATTTTTGCCTAGCTGGCTGTAACATTTCTATGCCTCTTCTTTCGAGCTATCATCATCAGCTTTAGAAGTATCAGCTGCCGAATCTGCTTTCTTAGTTGCTGCTTTCACAGTTTTCTTTGGTGAATCTTCTGTTTCAGTTTTTACTGTTTTTTTAGTTGCTGCTTTCACAGTTTTCTTTGGTGAATCTTCTGTTTCAGTTTTTACTGTTTTTTTAGTTGCTGCTTTCACAGTTTTCTTTGGTGAATCTTCTGTTTCAGTTTTTACTGTTTTTTTAGTTGCTGCTTTCACAGTTTTCTTTGGTGAATCTTCTGTTTTTGTGATTTCTTGGGTCGCAGTAACAGATTTTGCATTATCTTCAAAAACTTCACCCTTAAAAATCCAAACTTTAATACCAATAATTCCGTATGTTGTTTGCGCTCTAGCTACTCCATAATCAACATCTGCTCTTAATGTGTGAAGTGGTACCCTTCCTTCTCTATACCATTCTGATCTTGCGATTTCAATACCATTAAGGCGACCTGAGCTCATAATTTTAATTCCCTGAGCCCCTAATCTCATAGCATTTTGCATGGCTCTTTTCATTGCCCTTCTGAACATTACCCTTTTTTCTAATTGTTGAGCGATGCTTTGAGCAATAAGTGTTGCGTCAATCTCTGGTTTTCGTATTTCTTCTATATTAAGTTGGACCGGTATACCCATTAAACCTTGAATGCTCGAGCGTAAAGTTTCAATATCCTCACCTTTTTTTCCAATCACTATTCCGGGGCGCGCAGTGAAGATAGTAATCTTTGCATTTTTTGCAGGTCGTTCAATTAAAATTTTGCTAACAGCTGCATTTGATAATTTTTTATTTAAAAACTCTCTAACTTTTATATCGTTATTTAAAAATGCTGAAAAGTTTTTTGAATTTGCATACCACTTAGATGACCAATTTTTTGATACACCTAAACGAAAACCTATTGGATTTATCTTTTGCCCCATAATTATCTCTTTTAACTTCCTACGGTCACAGTAATGTGACTGGTTGGTTTAACAATTTTTCCTGCACGGCCTTTGGCTCGTGCACGAATACGTTTGAGAATAGCTCCTTTATCGACATAAATGGTCTTAACTTTCAACTCGTCTATGTCGGCGCCGTTGTTATGCTCAGCATTTGCGATGGCTGATTCAACAACCTTCTTAATTATTTCAGCTCCTTTTTTTGGACTAAAAGTTAAGATATTTAAAGCTTGATCTACTTTTTTTCCACGGATCATATCTGCAACAAGTCTTGCCTTTTGAGGTGAAATTCTTACCCCTTTTAAAATTGCTGACACTTCATTTGCCATAATTATGCCTTCCTATCGCCTGAATGGCCCTTGAATGTTCTAGTAGCGGCAAACTCACCAAGTTTGTGGCCTACCATATTTTCTACAATTAAAATTGGGACATGTTGACGACCATTGTGAACCGCCACGGTTAGCCCAATAAAATTGGGTAAAATTGTTGAGCGTCTGGACCAAGTTTTAATTGGTTTTCTATCTCTAGTTTCAGCAGCTACCTCTACTTTTTTAAGTAAATGTGCATCGACAAATGGTCCTTTTTTAATTGATCTTGACATATTATCTACCCTTATTTGATGGTCTTCGACTGATTCTCATATTATCAGTACGTTTATTATTTCTTGTTCTATAGCCTTTGGTTGGTGTACCCCAAGGGCTTACAGGGTGTCTACCACCTGAAGTTCTACCCTCACCACCACCGTGTGGGTGGTCAACAGGATTCATTACTACACCACGAACTGTAGGACGAATTCCACGCCATCTATTAGCTCCGGCCTTACCAATAGATCTCAAAGAGTGCTCATCATTTCCTACTTCACCAAGTGTTGCCTTACAATCTACGTGGACTTTTCTGACCTCTCCAGATCTCAACCTTAATTGGGCATAAGCACCTTCTTTCGCAAGTAATTGGACAGAAGCTCCAGCTGATCTTGCAATTTGCGCACCTTTACCAGGCTTTAGCTCTATACAATGAATATTGCTGCCAACTGGAATATTTTTAAGAGGGAGAGCGTTACCTGCTTTAAAAGGTGCCACAGTTCCACTCATTAATTTGTCACCAGCTTTTATACCCTTAGGTGCAATAATGTATCTTCTCTCACCATCTGCATAACATAAAAGCGCAATGTGTGAGGAACGATTAGGATCGTATTCAATTCTCTCAACTGTTGCCTCAATTCCATCTTTTGCTCGCTTAAAGTCAACAACTCGAATATGTTGACGGTGTCCACCGCCCTGATGCCTTACAGTTATACGGCCATGATGATTGCGGCCACCATTTTTACTCTTTTTTTCCAAGAGTTTTGCAAAGGGTTTTCCTTTATGGAGCCCTTCAGTAACTACTTTTTGTAGCCCTCTTCTTCCAGGTGTTGTTGGTTTTGCATTAATTATTGCCATTTAAATCTCCTCACTCACCTGTAAAATTAATTTCTTGGCCTGGTTTAAGGCTAACATAAGCCTTTTTCCAATCTGCCCGTTTTCCAAATGCACGTCCAGCTCGCTTAATTTTTCCATTCATATTAAGCAAATTAACAGCTGAGACTTCAACTTTAAACATAGTTTCAATAGCCGATTTAATCTCAGCTTTTGTTGCGTCTGCAGTGACTTTAAAAACAACTTGGTTAAATTTATCAGCAACCATAGTTGCCTTTTCAGTAATTTGCGGAGCAAGAACAGATTGCAATGCCTTATCCGTGACTTTAACTAATTTACTCATGCAAACATCTCCTGCAATTGTTTTACAGCTTCCGTAGTTGCGATAACCTTTGAAAAATGCACGAGACTTACTGGGTCTGCATATTTAGCCTCAACAACCAAAGCGCTAGTGATATTCCTTGACGATAGGTACAAGTTTTCATCAAAAGCATCAATGAGAATTAAAACGTTCTCAGTAATACCGAGATCATTAATTTTACTAATAAACTCTTTGGTTTTTGGTGCATCAACTTTAAATTCTTCGATAATAGATAGTCTATCTTGACGAACTAACTCTGAAAGGATTGATTTCATTCCAGCTCTGTAAGCTTTCTTATTTAATTTCTGCGTAAAATTCTCATCAGGACGATTTGGAAACGCTCTTCCGCCACTTCGCCAGATTGGACTTGAGGTCATACCAGCTCTGGCATTGCCAGTACCTTTCTGACGGAATGGTTTACGAGTTGAATGTTTGACTTCGGCACGTGTTTTTTGCGCACGAGTAGCTTGTCTAGCATTATTCATATAAGAAGTAACAAGCTGATGAATTAGGGCCTCGTTATAATCTTTACCAAAAGTTGCTTCAGAGGCTTTAAAGGTCTTCGTTGAGGCTTTTCCCTGTTTATTTAAAATTTTAAGATCCATTATGCGCTACCTTTCACTTTGATAGCTGGTCGGACCAAAACATCAGATCCTTTTGAACCAGGGATTGCTCCTTTAATAAGTATAAGATTTCTTGTTGCATCAATGCGAACTACCTCTAAGTTTTGTGTGGTTCTTCTGACACTACCCAATTGACCACTCATTTTTTTTCCTGGGAAAACTCGACCAGGATCTTGACATTGACCGGTCGAACCTAGGGAATTATGTGAAATAGAATTGCCATGAGATGCACGATTTGATCTAAAGTGATGTCTTTTTTGTGCACCTGAGAAGCCTTTACCTATAGTTGTACCAGTAACATCAACTTTTTGACCAGCTTCAAACTGTTCAACCGTTAGTAATGACTCGGTTGTGTAATTATCAATTTCATTGGTTTTAAACTCAAAGAGACCATTGCCAGCTTCTACAGCCGCTTTGGCGTAGTGACCTGTCAATGCTTTAGACATTTTATTTGATTTTCCCTGGCCGTAAGCAACTTGGAGACTGTTGTAGCCATCAGAATTTATCTTTTTAATCTGTGTCACGCGATTCGGAACCACCTCAAGCACTGTGACAGGAACTGTTGTACCCTCTTCAGTAAATACTCGAGTCATTCCGACTTTGCGACCAATAAGCCCTAAGCTCATGATCTAATCCTTATTTATTATTAGTTACAAAACTGATTACAATTGATCAGTTCCAAAAAAGAGCGTTATTATATATAACGCTGATGTTTTTTACAACTTTATTTCTACATCGACACCAGCAGCTAAGTCCAGTTTCATTAAAGCGTCTACTGTTTTATCTGTTGGGTCTAAAATATCCATTAATCTTTGGTGTGTCCGGATCTCAAATTGATCTCTTGATTTTTTGTTTACATGAGGCGATCTAAGTAAATCAAAACGTTCTTTTCTTGTTGGTAATGGAACAGGGCCTTTTACAAGAGCACCTGTTCTTTTTGCAGTATCAACAATTTCTTGCGCTGATTGATCAATAAGTTTGTAATCAAACGCTTTTAATCTTATTCTAATTTTCTGACTGACCATTTTTAATCCTTATAAAGAGCGAATATTCATTTATGAATATTATTTTTTTTAAAATTTATTCAATAATTTTAACAACAACACCGGAACCTACTGTGCGGCCACCTTCACGAATCGCAAAGCGTAAACCTTCCTCCATCGCAATCGGTGCAATCAAAGTTGCTGTAATTGATACATTGTCACC
>Ga0255779_1000796_pt1 | contig 37968 bp, 26 predicted proteins | sample 011ome_21_FD_179977 | JGI IMG/M metagenome (GOLD analysis project Ga0255779, IMG submission 179977) | Coastal salt marsh microbial communities from the Groves Creek Marsh, Skidaway Island, Georgia - 011508AT metaG (version 2) | ecosystem: Environmental > Aquatic > Marine > Intertidal zone > Salt... | reverse complement strand
AGTATATACATTGTCGCTCAGATGACATAACCGACGTTGATGCCGTTGCCGTTGGCTGGGGTAAGGATATTCACGTCGAGTCCTTTAATGGCGATATCGCTATGGTGAACGCCGACGCATCTGACGACGTGATTGTTATCTCTGGTGGCAATGTTGGCTCTGTAGAAGCAGAAGCCGGTGGGCTGATTGAAGTAACGGCTCAGGGTGATATTACCTCTGTGGATGCCGATGGCGATCAAGTCAATCTTGTTGCTGCTGCCGGTGGAAGTATCGGTGAGGCGGTACGTGTTGATGCTGACAATGACGTGTGGGTAACCGCAAGCGACGATATCGGTGTCATTACCGGCTCGGGTAGCCAGCTTACTGTCACTGCTGGCGGTACTGTTGGCGAAGTGACTTTTGCTGTGGGTAGCGACGGCAGCGCGCTTCCTTTCGATCTTGGTCCCGCAGCGGCAACGGTTCCTGCTGGTGAAGATATCGATGTGCGCATCCTTGGCGCCGAGGCGGTTGGCGACGTATCTGTTACGTCTACCATTTCTGACGAAGGCCTTGGCTTGGTTGTAGCGTCTGTGGGTACTGTAGACAGCGTGTCTGTTGATCTGGGTGAGACTCAGACCGGCTTCACCGATGAGCAAACGGCGTATATCGATATTCACGCTCAAGCCGACACGTCTGTTGATGTAACGCTAACTGCAGACAGCGATGCCAATATTGACTTGTTTGTGGGCTCTGCCATTAGCGACACTGAAGGTACGCCTGTAACACTCAACCTGACGGTTGATGCTTTGGACAACGCCGATGGCACGCTTGACATTGACGGGTTGGCGACTTCTTCCTTCCAGTCAGGTTCAGATGAGTCGAGCGTATTGGAGACCATCAACGTCGACGGTGCAGCCAACGCTAACTTCACCCTCGATGAATTAGTAGGATCTTTGACGACGTTTAATGGCGGTGACGCGACTGGTGACTTGGGTGTGTACATGCACTTCCAGAGTGATGCTTCTCAGAACATCTCAGTGACTACTGGATCAGGTGATGACGAAGTCTATTTGATAGGGGACGCGGCGACTAGCGACAGTGGGCATGGCACTATCGAGGTATCAACAGGAGAGGGCTCTGATTTTGTAGGTGTCACCTCAGGGACAGGTGTTGAGGGCAGCGTCACTATTAATACCGGTGCCGACGACGACTTTGTCGCGGTTGGTGCGGGTAGTGATGCCGAAATCACAGTAGATGCCGGTGGCGGTGATGACCTGGTGGTACTGTTGGCTAGTGACAGTGGCAGCACCTACGTTCCCGTCAGTTACGATGTGGACGTTGGTGACGGCGACGATATTGTGGCCGCAGCTGGCACCTACGAGGACATGACGGCTAGCTCTTTCGCGCTGGGTGCTGGTACAAACGCACTGCACCTTGACTTTGCCGACGACGGCGAGTTGGAGTTCAGCGATTCCGATACAGCGGGATTCAGCCTGGACAACACCACGGGCTCTGTGCACACGCTGAACATGGATGTCGATTTCGAAATAACCAGCGATGTAACCCTCGACCTAACACACAATGGCGGTGAAGGCCGCGTGAGTGTTCTAGAGGTTGATGACATCGATCTCGATGGTGATGCTGACGATGGCGTTGACGGTGCTACATTCACTGTTGTTGGCGGCGCAGAAGATTTCACACTAAGCGCCGGAGCCGACGGTTTCCGCGGCATTGCCGATGATCAAGCGCCCGATCGCTACAGCGGTGATTTGGGTGAGACCACTGGAGAGGATCACAGGGTCGACGAAGATGCGCTCCGTTTGTCACTTGACGGCGTCGTTAACGCAACCCTCCAAGGTGACGAGGTTGGTGTCATATTAGATGCGGCAGACAACACCGCACTTAATTCCGTGACTGCACGTTCTACTAACGGTGATGAGGTTGACTTAGTCCTTACGGGCTTCACCGATTTCGGCGACGTGTTGCTAGAGAGCGCTGCCAATGCAAATGACGACGCAGACCCAGACGAGGTGGAGCTCTATGTCTTTGGTGGAGACTATGGCACGGTTACCCTTGAGGCCTCTGACGAGACCACAATTGTTAACGTACTTGGCTCCGATGGCCAAGGAGACAGCGGTCCGGGCATCGATGTAACCGACGACTACCAGGTCACCATTGACACGCTCGTTATGGATTCGTCGAGTAATTCAGATGGGGATACATGGGCTGACGGCCAGTCCCAGCTGATTGTCGACGGATCAAGCGGTGAAGACGATTGGTGGTCGGGTGCTGGCGAAGACCGTGCGAGTGCTGAGATCAGTATTGGTGCAGTCGGCGGCATTACCATGACGGGTAATTACGAGAGTAATATCCAAGTGTCTGACTTCTCTGACTCTACCATTACGTTGGGCGACATTGACCTCAACGTGTTGAGTGAGGGTGAGGATGCGGGTGAAGACTCGTTCGGCGAAGATGCTGGTATAACGGTTGATGACATCAACGACAGCACCATTTCAATCGGAATGATCGACGTCGATGCTTACTACAGCGATGAAGGCGGCAACAACTACAGCACAGCCGTAGACGTGTTGTTCACAGACATGGATAACGTCGCGCTGGATATTGATGAAATCAACGTTAGCGCTACCGGATTCTCCGACGGCGTTGAGGGTGGCTATAGCTCTACCTCAGATATTCGCTTTGCCGACATTGAGGACAGTGTTGTAACTGTGGGTGATATTACTGGGGTTGGTGAGGTTGGCGATGTTGACGTTGAGTTCGACTACAACGACAACACCACCATTTCTGGAGGTCATGTAAGTATCACGACCACTGGAAACAATCATGACGCCAGTCTATTTATCTATGACAACAATGCAACGGATGACGGTGCGGATACGGCTGTAAATCTCCTTTCTGTCAGTTTGTCCGCCACCGGTGCCAACGGCGCCGACGTGGACTTTGAAATTGAATCGAACGACGATGATTTCACGGCAGGAACGGTAGAGATTAGCGTTAATAACGTGTCGCTAACCGCCGATGATGATGTGGATTTCTTCATTAACGACAACGACAACCTAGAGACGGATCAGTTTGCGCCGGTACTCACTCCGGTTGTTGGTGTTCAAATTGATGTGTCTGACGTTACGATTGTGGCCGGTCAAGCGTCGGACGTTAGCGAGTACTGGGTAGAGTTAGAAGCCAATGACAATGACGGTGCCAACATACAGATTGGTGACGTAACTGTGACTGGTGGAACATCTGACACGTCATATTATGCATACAATGACATTGACGATGACATAACCTCCAATAGCTGGACCAATTATGAACGTGGTGACACGGACATGACGCTCCGTGTTGGTGATAACCAAACCCATTACGTATACACCGACATATCCGGTAATGACGATACCGCCATCGAATTGGGTGACTACTCTGTGACGCTGCTGGGGTCTGATGGTGCTGAAAGTTTCTCTGCCGAAGTAGATTTCGTTGTTGACTATAACTTCGACGGCGCTGATGAAGATGGTGTTAATTCAGTGGATATCGGTGATATTACTATCGATGCAAGCGCGGCAAGTGACTCCGGTTACATCCTGATGGCGCTCGAGGAGAACTACGATGGAGGAAGCATCACGCTAGGAGATATCTCTCTCTCTGGTGGCGCTAATATGGATGCGTACCTTTGGATAACTGACAATGACGGCGTGACTGTAGAGACCGGCGACGTGAACATCAACGTCGGTGACAATGTCATCGTGACTATCGAGGATCACGACGCCTCCGGCACTGATTCTGACATCACAGTTGGCTCGGTAACAGCAACTGGCGGTAGTGTTAGCCTATGGATTACCGACAACTACGACTCCGTGATTGTTATGTCCGATGTTTCGTTAACGGCTCTGGATGGAAGTGTTGATATCGAGATTGACTCAAACGATAATTCGACTGTTGACCTTGGTAACATCACCGCTGACGCTTCTGATGACGTTGATATCTATGTGGATACCGGTGATGGGGTCGATGGTGATGGAGATATCCAAATGGGAGATATCACTGTTACGGCTGGCGACGACGCTTACATCTACCTCTGGGGTGACAACTCAGATAACGACGATTACGGTGCGCTCACAGTCGGTGATATCGATGTTACTATTGATGGGGACCCTAGTATCTCTCACGACGTTAGAATCGAAGCCCTGGGGTTGTCGTCTGACAGTGTAGGCACGATCACTGTGTCGGGTGTGGCGGACTACGTCCAAATCGACATCGTAGATAGGGACGATACCTACGATACATCGACAGCTACATCGTTGATTGACTTGTCAGGAATGACTAATTCAGACGCTGATATCTACATCGACCTCGTGGACGTTTACTCAGGTGGGGTTATAGACGACTCTGGCACGGCTGGCGACGCAGCTAACCTTGAAAGTGATATGGTTATTCGCTTCGGAGAGTTCGATGAAGCCTTTGTTGGTACCTTGATTAACGATCACGAGGACCAGTTCAACATTGCTGATGGTGACGGTGTGCGTCAGACCTACTCCTTTGAAGGGGATGATATTGGCGACATCATTATTGAAGGCTTCGTAGCAGGTAGGGGTGCATACCGGGATGTCGATATCGATGGTGATACGACCGATGGTTACGGAGACGCAGGGGTGTCTGACTTCTTTGAATACGACCACACCTCCGGTGCGGAATACGATGACGGTCTTGTCTTACTGCGAACCGATAGGCTTGATTTCAGCCAGTTCGAAGGTGTTTCGAGCCTTGAGGACCTTGCTTTCGAGTATGATGACGACACTGATAGTGTAATTATCACTGCGGCCGATGGTGAGTTTAGTGGTCGAATCGTCGTTACGGGTGTAGGTGTGGATGCCGATAACGGGGACTCTATTGAGTCGATCATTGATCGGGTTCAGGACTCCATTATCTTCGGATAAAGCACCGTCGCGTTAAACTCAGGGGGCTTCGGCCCCCTTTTTCATGACTTAACTTCACAAGATGAGAGCAAAACTTGGCAACTTTGAACCAAGCCCTAGGCGAATTACCGGAGAAAATTACTTCTCACTCCCATGACGAGGTTTGGCAGTATCTTGGTAAATTAGCCAATAGGGTGAATACCGCTCAACCCAACTCGCCGGTAACAGCTGGTGATTTATTGTTTCGTGCGGTGGATGTGACGAAGGCCAACGATCCTCGTGGTACGCTCGAGATTATTCGCTACGCCCAAGCGCGTGGCTTAGACAAAAGCCAAATGCAGGCGGTTGCTTGTACCTGCTTGGACCGGCTTGGTGAACACACGGCGGCAAAACAGGCGACCATTGCCCTAGTTGATGACGAATCCGCCGATGCCGAATCTAAGTTGGTTGCGGCTAATTTATTGGTCCGTTACGGAGAGCAGGAGCGCGCCCTAAAAGCCGCTTTAAGTGCGTACGATGCACTTGGTAAACCGCTACGCCACACGGCAACCGTGTTGTACATTACTCAGCGTTGTGCCGATTTTTACCGAAATGCCGAGTTAACGCGCCAGATTACAGACGCCTACCTGTCTGGAAATCTCGCACTGGTTAATGAGGCGCCGCGAACCAATTTATTGTGGTCTTCTGACCCGAAAATGAATATTGAGGTTACGTCACTGTGGGCGAAAAATAACCTGCCCAAAGACAAGCTCTATTACGAAGGAACGCGCCCTAGCTTAGACGGCCGCCGCCTGAAAGTGGGTTATTTATCGAGCGACTTTAGAGAACACCCTACGTTGCGGTTAATGATGGGTGCGCTCCGACATCACGATGCGAGTCGCTTTGAAATTATCTTGATTTGCTCGGGTTGGGATGACGATTCGCCCATCCGCCAAGAGGCAGTGGCACTGTGCAGCAGAGTGATCCCTGTGGCCCACCTATCCGACAGTAAAGCCGCTGAGGTGATAAAAGACGAAGGCATTGACGTGTTGGTGGAGCTGAATGGCCCCACGCGGGCCAATCGCATACCTATACTCACCTATAGACCTGCACCCGTACAGATTGACTATTTGGGATGGGCCGGCAGCATTGGTGGTGTGGGAGCCGACTATATCATTGGTGACAATTGGACAATTCCACCGGGTGCAGAGAAGGATTACCCCGAATGCGTTATGCGCATGGACCCTACGTATCAAATCAATGATCACGCCAATTACGCAGGGGTTAACCCCCCCTCGCGAGAGGATGTGAATCTTCCTGATGATATGGTGGTCTTGGGGGCCTTTAATGCGGTTAACAAAATCCAGGGCGATGTTTGGCGCGTTTGGATGGAAATTTTAAAAGCGGCTCCGCACACAGTATTATGGATTTTGGACCCCGGTGATGCCGCCCGGCGACGATTGGCCAAATATGCCGCGCATTATGGCGTAGATATTAAACGCATTATTGGTGCACCAGCCATGCTGCAGGCTGCACACCTTAATCGTATTGCCGCTGCCGATCTGATGATAGATCCATGGCCCTATGGCGGGCATACCTCAACGTCGGATGCGTTGTATGCCGGTGTGCCCGTGGTAACGATAAATGGAACCAATTACCCCGGTAGGGTAAGCGCGGGTTTGTTAAGAGCGGCAGGTCTGCCTGAATTGGTGGCTAAAGATCCTCAAGATTACGCCGACAAAATTCTTAAACTGGTTTCTAACAAGGACCTCCTTGCCCAATACAAAGAGGCACTTACCACGGCAAATCAGACAACCGCATTCAATGCGGCTACCCGCACACGCCAGCTAGAAGAGCTCTACTTAGCGGCTTATTCTCAGTGGGAGAACCGGCTACGGCCCAAGCATCTATCGGCAACGAATACCCTACAACCGCAAGCGCGGCTAGTGCCTGGACTGCCGGTAACGGTGGAAAGCGCCAACACAGGCTACGGCTCTAACCCCGAATGGATACGTACCGGCGCCAAGCCACCGTTAAAACCCAACAGTGCTCGTATTGCTGTGGCTGCCGAAAAGCCAAAAGCAGTGGTTGTTTTAGGGCCTTGGTCTAGCGGGACCTCCGCAGTTGCTCAGGTTGTTGATGCACTGGGAGCCAAGCTTGTGGGCTCTATGTTGGGCGTGAATGACCCCAAAACCCAAACGTATGAGATGGCCGCGTTTAGGTCTTTGCTGCTTACCCTGGCCGATGAACAAAACGTTGTACGCATTGCCAACGCAGACACGGCCCGAGTAGCCATTGGCGGGTTTGCAAACGACTATGCCCGACCTGGACAAGCGCCGTTATTACTAAAACACGGCCTAGCTGCGTTTTTCTTACCGGAACTAGAGGCCGCATTTGACGTGAAAATTATTGCTGTGTTGAGGCCCCTAGCCGATATAGAACGCTCCCGTGAGCGGCGCCGGTGGCCACCACAATTTGGGCGTACGGGCGCCGAAAAAATCTATGCCACCATGAATGACGCCTTGGCCGCCAGTAAATCGCCTGTGCACTGGGTCAAGTACAACGACCTGCGCGAGCAACCTACCGCTACGGTAGGCCAACTTGCCGGCTTTTTGGCCCTAGATACCAGTGAGAAAGCGTTGCTGGAGGCCGTGTCTCGGGTGAGAAAATGATCGCAAGGCCGGCTTTGGATGGTGCATTTCTCTCGCAAACGATGTTTTTTACGTGGGCGTAACAAAGCGGGGAGGGGGTAATTGGTGTGCCCCGTTTTTGACCACCCAGGTTCATTTTGATATACTTTGAGTGCTGGTTACTAAGTAAGTTCATAATGTAACCCGCGTCTCTCTTCGCTCATTCGGCGCACATTGCACGTCTAATAAAAGGCTTACAGTGAATTTACCTTCAATTGGCTCTTTGACAGCGTCAAAGGGCGATGTGTACAAAACACCGTTGACTGCCGCCCTTGCTGCGTGCAAGCAATCGTTTATTGCTGTCGGTGTGTTTAGCTTTTTTATCAATATGCTCATGTTAACGCCCATGTTTTTCATGATGCAGGTATTTGATCGGGTAATTTCTAGCGGCAGTCTGAGTAGCCTGGCGGCACTGGCTATTATTGCCGTGTTCCTGCTATCCACCATGGGTGTGCTGGAGTGGCTGCGCTCGCGCGTGCTCGTGAAAATTGCAACACGCCTAGATTTACTCCTAAGTGACAAGGTATATACCGAGTGCTTTCAATTTGGCCGAGGCGCTACGGGTGCAAACAATGTGCAACCACTCAATGACCTAAATGGGCTGCGTAGTTATTTGGGCGGCAACGCGGTATTTGCCTTCTTTGACTTGCCTTGGCTGCCGTTTTATATGGTCTTGCTGTTTATCTTTCACCCCATTGTGGGCATGTGGGGTTTGTTTTCTGCGATCGTGCTGACGGTACTCGCCGTTGCCAATGAAAAAACAACACGAAAACCCATAGAAGATGCCAATGACTTGGCGCGCATTAGTTTGGCGCAGACAGATCGAAATTTGCGCAATGTAGAAGTAGTCTCTTCCATGGGCATGTTAGGGGGCTTACACCGCCGCTGGCGGGCACGCCAAAACGCCACATTGTTGCATCAAGAGGTGTCTAGCAACTATGCGGGTAGTTTTCAGGCCATAACCAAGTCGTTTAGAGTGATTGCGCAAATGGGTGCCATGGGTCTGGGGGCCTTTCTCACGGTGGCGCAACTGATTACACCGGGTACTATGATTGCAGGTTCATTACTTATGAGCCGTGCACTGTCCCCCCTGGAGCAAATGATTGGCGCCTGGAAAAGCTTCACCATGGCACGCCAGGCCTATAACCGCCTTGCGGATATGCTTGCCGATACCAAGTATGAGCAAGCCTATACAAGGATGCCCGACCCAACCGGGCGCATTACTGCACAGGGCGTAACCATTGTGCCGCCCCAGGCGAAGGCTCCCACCGTGCATGACGTTGATTTTGACATACCCGCCGGCTCGGTGGTGGGGATAATCGGCCCTTCCGGCTGCGGTAAGACGACCCTAGTGCGTGGTATTTTAGGCACATGGGCATGTACTGAAGGTGCTTTCCGCATTGATGGCGTGGAAACCACACAATACAACCGGGGCGATTTAGGCCCTCATATTGGGTATTTACCGCAAGACATCGAGTTATTTGACGGCACAATTTCAGAAAACATTGCGCGCTTTGAAGACGTCAACTCTGAAGCGGTGGTAGCGGCCGCGCAAGATGCCGGCGTGCATGAGCTCATTCTGGCCCTGCCAGATGGCTACGATACCTTGATTGGCCCCGAGGGCCATCAGTTATCGGCCGGTCAGCGTCAACGCATTGCCTTAGCTAGGGCGGTTTATCGCCGGCCGCGCATTGTGATACTTGATGAGCCTAACTCAAACCTCGACGATGCGGGCGAGGCAGCATTGCATCGCGCTATCAATAGACTGAGAGATCAAGGCTCAACCGTCATGGTGGTAAGCCATCGTAAACCTATTTTGGGCCTTACCAACGTGCTGATTTTTATGCTGGCTGGCACCGTGCAGCGCTGGGGGCAACGCTCTGAGGTACTGGCATGGATTGAGGAAGAGTCGGAGCGCCGTCGGGCAGAAGCAAAGGCCAACCGAGAAGCCGACCTGGCAGCGCAGGCGCAAAATAGCAAACTTACCAAGGCAGTTGCAGCAACAGCCGGGCGTAACGAGGAGGCGGATAATGGGTAATACTGCCGCTCCTGCTAGGCCAAACCAGCCACTTTCGGACCAGCGACAGCCGGACAATACCATTGACGCACTCATCGATGACTTCACCGACGCTCAATCTGTATTGCATACATCTACGCCGCAATTAGATGCTTCGAGTGACCGATATCAACGCTTGGGCCTCATTATTATTCTCATTGTGTTTGGAGGCTTTGGCTTGTGGGCAATGGTAGCGCCGCTTGATAGCGCCGCTTTTGCGACGGGCGTTGTGCAGGCCCAAGGCTACCGCAAACCTGTGCAGCACCTAGAGGGTGGCATTGTCGAACGAATTGCAGTTGCCAATGGTCAGCAGGTTACCGTGGGTGACCCCATTATTTTTCTTGATGACACCTCTACGCGCGCTGATTTGGGTGCCATTGAAGTTGCGCTGTTCTCGGCATGGGCGTTACTCGATCGGTTGATTGCGGAGCGCGATGATGCTGACGCCATCGATTTTTCCGAACTACTTTTATCTAAAGTGGCTGCCCATCGGGCGGCGAGTGTGGCTGTGGCCAACGAGCAGGCAATGTTTGAAGCGCGGCGCTCTGACCGGCTCGGTGAGATAAGTGTACTGAAACAGACACTCTTGCAGCTTGCCAGTCGTCTGGAGGGTCTCTCTGCCGTGTTGTCGGCACGGGAGGCTACTGCGGTATCGCTGCAAGAAGAGGTTACCGATTTGCGAGCGCTCTTGGCCGAGGGGTACGTAGACAAAATACGGTTACGCCAACTTGAGCGCAGTCTAGAGGCCACCTTAGCCGACATTATCTCTGCGCGCTCAGATATAGCCGCAACTCACGTTGCCCAAGAAGAAGCAAAACTGCGCATAGAGCAACTGAATAAACGTTTTAAGACCGACGTCATTGCGCAGCTGTCGAAAGCAAGCGCTGCGGTTGTGGACTACGAACAACGCTATGCCGCCCTGCTTGAGCGACTGGACAGAACGGTCATTAAAGCCTCCGCTACCGGAGTGGTTCTAGACCTCGCGGTAACCTCAGTGGGTCAGGTTATCCGCAGTGGCGAAACACTACTTGAGATTGTTCCAGAATCAAAGGAGTTCTTAGTTAAAGCCCAGATCAGCCCAAGCGATATTGACAGTGTGCAGGTGGGCGATGAAGCAGAAATCCGTTTTAGCGCTTTTAAACGCGTATTTACTGTGTCGGGCAAGTTGGTCGCGCTTTCTGCAGACCGACTCATTGATGAAGTGACAGGTATGCCCTATTACGACGCGGAAGTGGACATTTATGAAGACGACCTCGTTGTACTGGGCGGCCAAAAGATTCTACCGGGTATGCCTGCAGACGTACTAATCAAGGGTGAGGCACGCACTTTGTTCCAATACCTGACAAAGCCTGTTGATAATATGTTTGCGCGCGCACTGATTGAAGAATGAGTGCTATGTTGCTTCGGTTTTGTGTTTCACTGGTTCTCTTAATCGTTGCTCATGTCGCATTGAGTAGCGAAATCACGTTGCCCGAGGCCTATGAGCGTGCGGTGGACAACGATACCCGTCTGCAAATAGCCCGGCACCAGAAAAACGCGATAGATGCTAGAGCTGATCAAGCGACCGCCCTCATGTATCCGTCGCTAAGGTTGTTTAGCCAATACTCGAAAAACCAAGTCGAATACCAAAGTGTCAATATTGAAGACCGACGCTATGATGGCCTTCGCTACGGTGCCGCTATTTCGCAGCGTGTCTTTGACTACAGCGCACTGTCGCAGATTCGCGGTGCAGGTGCTCGTAGTGATGGGGCAGAGCTTACTCTCAAGGACGAAACTCAGTTACTGGCGGTTCGTCTTGCAGAGGCCTACTTTAATGTTTTGTCGGCGCAAGGTCAGTTTCGTGCGTTGACAGACGAGTTGACTGCCCTTGAAGAGCAAGTCGAGCAAACGAATGCTCTGGCCGACCGGCAATTACTCTCTATCACGGAACGCCTTGAGGTTAGCGCACGACGAGACTTGGTGGAAACCCAGCAAATTGATGCCGAAAATGGCTTGGCTTTGGCCGAGGAGGTACTTTTTGCCTTTATCGGTGAGCGGGATTTGGTGCCCATGGGGCTTGCACAGGAGTTCGTGCCCTTTGAGATTCGTGATCCACTCGAGCCTATGTTGGCGCAGGTGATGGCAGATAACCCAAGAATACGAGCTTTGGAGGCAGACCTAGAAGCGGCGAGGTCTACGATAGACCAAGCATGGGGCTCGGTGTTGCCTAAAATTGATCTGGTCGCCACCCGTCAATACTCTGATGTTGGCTTTGACAACACAACGTCGCCTCCGCGCGATACCGGCTATGTGGGGCTCAATGTCAATTGGACGCTGGTTGAAGGCGGTGCTGCTCGTGCTCGGGCCCGCGAAGCCTGGGCAAATTTCTATTCCGTGGAAGAGCAACTTAAACAAGCACGCCAAGAGATAGACAGAGAGTTGCGATCGGCGGTCTTAGAGCTGGCGGCGAGTGGTAAGCGCGTTCGTGCAACTCAACGGGCGTTAGAGTCGGCTCAGGCCAGTTTTGAGGCCGCAACCCGAGCCCAGAAGCTTGGTGTCGGTAGAGTCGTGGATGTGCTTATCAGTCGCAGTGCTTTAACCCGGGCCAAAGTGGGTATCACTGAAGCCACCGTGGACAACGCGCTGGCTTGGATAAGGCTCGCTTATGTGAAAGGCGAGCTTGACGGCACGACCCTTGATACCGTGCAAGCGCGTTTATAAGCCCGATTGACAAGCACATTACACCTTATGACTAACATCGATCTAACAAAACCCGCCTTCATAAGAGCGCAGCGTACGATTACGTTTGCTGAATTTTCGCGTGACATTGCCGGTGCACTGACGGTGTTAGGTACCCAGTTAAGCCCTAACGTTCGCCTGGTAGGGCTCTCTGCGCACTATGGTTATTACTTGCACTGGGTGTTGCACTTTGCCTGTATGGTTCGCGGTATCGCTACCTTAAGTGTACGTTCCGATGGGCAGATGCCCGACGGTTGTAAGTTGCTCATACCACGCCCCAGTACCGACGTAACAGATGCAGTCGTCATTGACGGCACATTGTTGGGTTCTGCCCAAGAAACTGAGCCGGGCAACGCTCTTCGGCAGGTTTTTGCACAACATAATAGCGCCCCCGAGATTGTAAATCGTGTTGTGATGACCTCTGGCACCACCGGTAAGCCTAAAACGGTGGCGCTGACCAATGGTATTTTGGCGGCACGTTTAGCCGCCATTGCATTGCGCGACCCCTTTCGAGACGACGACTGCATAGTATGTACCGTAGGTTTAGATACCGTGGGCGGATTTAGTATACCTTTTGATGCATTATTGTTGGGCTTATCGGTCATTGTTCCCCCACGGGGCGGGGATATCGCCGACTACCGAGTAGCGATTGAGTTGGCCACACGCGTTGCCGTGGTGCCCGCGGTACTTCAGCGCTTGTTACAGGTAATGGATGGCGGGATTTTGCATGGTAACCAACAAAGACAGGTAACCACGGTGGGAGCGCGTGCAGAGCCTGCACTCATCGCCGAGGCGCTAGATCGAATTTGTTCTGCTGTGCGGGTGATCTATGGCAGTACCGAAGCAGGCTCCGTTGCCTCTTACGCCATCACCAAAGAAAACTTACACGAGACCCATAGTTTTGGTTATGCAGGTCAGTTGTACGAAGATGTAGAGCTACGCACCGAGGCCGAAGATGGCACCCAGCTAGGCGTGGGTGAGCGCGGCATTGTGGCTGTGCGCTCGCCTCGTACTGTCACCGAATATATGGGAGGCGATGCACAGCATATCTTTAAAGATGGCTGGTTCTACCCTGGCGATATGGGTTACGTCACCACTGAGCGAGAGTTATACATTGATGGCCGAGTGGATGACCGGCTGACTATTTTTGGCGATAAACTGTTAGCACCCCAATTAGAGAGCCAACTTTGCGCCGATAGTAGTATTCGTGAGGCCTTTGTGGCCGTGGTGAAGCGTGATAATAGTGAGCGCTTTGTTGTCTTGGCAGTATCAGACAGCGAGAAATCAGCACTGCGCGCGCAGGTTTCGGTGGTTTTAGGTGGGCGCCCCTTTGATTTAATCAAAGTACCGCGGGTGCCGCGTAATCATATGGGTAAATACGACCGAAATGCGCTAACAGCGTACTGTCAAGATTTGTTGGCCGCGCACAACTAACTCTCTATGCCATGAGCAGGTGCTGTAATGCCGGTGTTTCACCGTTGCAGGATTGCTATATTATTGGGGGTTGAAGGTACTCACAGTGGGGCGCGCTGGTGATGTTGCCAATCGGCTTGCTCTGTCAAATGTGGGCTAGAGCACCTCGCGCCAGGAGCCAGGTCTTTGTGGGTTGAAATGAAAAAAGGACTCCCAGCAAGCGAATGAAAAAAAATGATATTGCATTTCTTGATGCGCAGCGAGAGATTACCTACGCGACTTTCTCCAATGACATTACCCTCACCGCAGATCTTTTGCGCAAGGAGTTTCCTGACGGCTGCGAGGTTTTAGGAATTTCCCCCAAGATAGGCCCTTACCTTCATTGGGTGCTTCATGCGGCCTGTACCATTTTGGGTATTCCAACGATGGGTATGCGTCCGAATCAGGTTGGCTGGGATGACATTGTGCAGGCTGGCCCAGTTGATCCAAGCTACCCCGGGCCGAGTTACTACTTTGACAACCGCGTTCTAGCGCAAGCTCGCAGCGCTAGCAACGCCGATGACAAAGGCTCGGGCTACAAAGCCTTTGTAGAGACAGTGCGTAGTAACGGCGATGCGGTCAACCGAATTGTGCTGACCTCAGGTTCTACCGGGAGACCAAAGGCAGTGCCGACTACCAACGCCAAAATCTATGCGAACTCAGAGAGCTTTGAGCGCGGCGTTAGATGTTTAGCAACCGTGGGACGTGATACTGGCGCTGGTTACAGCGTGCCAGTCGCTGCTTTATTGGCTGGCGCTACTGTGCTGATGGCTATGGGTTCTCGCGATGGAAGAAGCCCAATGCTTACGGCATTTATAGCGTCAACTTACTGTATTACCGTGCCCACCGTACTTGCTGAACTATTGAGTAATCTCAAGGAGCCCTTGGAGGGCTCAGACGACCGTTTAATTATTGTTGGGGGAAGTCGGGCAGAAATAGAGCTTTGTGCTCGGGCTCGACGGCTGTTGTGTACCGAGCTCCGCTTCGCGTATGGTTCTACCGAAGCGGGTCTTATTAGTTACACGACCCGCTTCGATGAAGCGAAAGAGCCCGGCAACGTAGGGCTACTGTTGCCCGATGTTGAAGTTCGATTTGACGCCATTGATAATGAGGGCGACGCGTCAAATGGCCCTGGCTTGTTGTATTTTAGAACGCCTCGAATGGCTCCCGGTTATTGGGACAGCGGTACTATCACACCCTTCGGCGATGGTTGGTTTTGTCCGGGTGACATGGGCTACCTCAATGAGGCTGGTGAATTGGTGGTCACGGGTCGCATTGACGATGTAGTTAATTACAGCGGCGATAAGTTTTCGGCGGTTGATTTAGAGTCTCAGTTAAAGTCTGTGAATGGCATTGAGGATGCGTTTATTGCTATCGTTACAGCAGGTAGCCGGCAACTCTTTGGCGTTGTTTGCGTAACCCAATTAGATACGCCGGCATTGAAGCACGAAGTCGCAACAGTGCTCGGCGGCAGGACATCGATGGTGTTTCGTATTGACACCATACCGCGTAATCAAATGGGTAAACTTGAGCGAAAGCAACTCAATGCTTGGCTGCAATCGGTGGTTGACAACTCAGTAGACAAAAGCCCTTCTGGCGTTGCTGACGCTTGAAAAGCTGTTCACTGTCACCGCTTAAGCGACTCAAATAAGGACGCCAATCGTATTTCTCACAGGTTGCGCGTACAGGTTGATATGACTTCCAAAATTGCATTGGTATCGCTAAACGTCTCATACTCGCCGGCGCAAGACCGCGTGTTGCTGAGCGCCAGTACGGGTGATGAGCAGCGTATCCATCTTTGGTTAACTCAGCGACTACTGCGCCTGATCCGCCCACATGTCGAGACCTGGTTGACCAACAATGGCATTGACCCGGTCGAAAGCAACGAAAACAAGCCCAATAAATCTACAGCCCCGGGCAAAAGCCCGTCTCAAGCTGTACCCAAAAAACAACCTAAGCCGCACCAAGAATTGTTAGTTACCCATATCGATGTGGGCACGCAAGGTAAAAAAATACAACTCACTTTTCGTGGTGCCGAGCATCAGCAAAATCAGTATTTTGTGCAGTTGCAAGCGGGTCAACTCAACGCATGGTGGAATGGTATTGTGCAAACCTGCGGGTTGGGTAAGTGGTCTATTGAAGACCCAGCGCCAGAAGCCCTAACAGCCCAAGAGACCGGCGTTACACTGCACTAGCACCCAGAGGACCCTAGCTACCTTGAATACCCAACTCAACCGCAGGGCGCTGATTACCGGCATCACCGGACAAGATGGTGCCTATCTCGCCGAATTTCTGTTGGCCAAAGGCTATATAGTCTTTGGAACGTTGCGGCGCAGTAGTAGTACTTTGTTGTGGCGGATTCAAGAATTGGGAATTGATAAGCACCCCAATTTGCACTGTCTCGAGTATGACCTTACCGATCTGGGGGCAAGTATTCGCCTACTAGAGCGGACACAGCCTCATGAGGTTTACAATCTCGCGGCGCAGAGTTTTGTGGGTGTGTCGTTTGAGCAACCCACCACAACCGCGCAAATCACAGGTATGGGTGCGTTGAACCTGCTCGAGGCCATTCGCTGTGTGACCCCGGCTACACGTTTTTATCAAGCATCAACGTCGGAAATGTTTGGCAAGGCTCAGCAAGTTCCCCAGTCTGAAGAGACGCCTTTTTATCCTCGTAGCCCTTATGGTGTTGCCAAGGTTTTTGCCCACTGGAGTACTATCAACTACCGGGAGTCTTTTAATTTATTCGCTACTAGCGGCATTTTATTCAATCATGAATCGCCGCTGCGAGGACAAGAGTTTGTCACGCGAAAAATTTCTGATTCTGTGGCAAAGATCAAGCTGGGTAAGCTAGACGTTCTTGAGTTGGGTAATTTAGACGCCAAACGCGATTGGGGCTACGCAAAGGACTATGTTGATGGCATGTGGCGAATGCTCCAGGCGGATGCGCCTGATAATTATGTATTGGCGACAGGACGCACCCAAACGGTTCGTGACTTTGTGACTTTGGCGTTCAAAGCGGTGGGCATTGACGTTCATTTTGTTGGTAGGGGAACCGACGAGCAGGGTATTGAGACCAGCACCGGTACCGTGCGGGTTAGAGTTAACCCTAGCTATTACCGACCAGCAGAGGTGGAGTTACTGGTGGGTGACGCATCTAAGGCTCATGAACAGTTAGGCTGGAAAACCTCGGTAAGCCTAGAGGCCCTGTGTGGTATGATGGTCCGAGCCGATATGCGTCGAAACACAAGCGGTATTTCCTACTGAGTGTTTTGGTCGCTATGAGTCGCTATGAGTTGGAACGCTGGGTACACAGCTACTTTTTGCATCCAGCGTGTGACGGTCGAATAATGCGGCCAATGCGGCTTAAACCCCAGAGAACGAACTATGTGTTTCTGTAACCGTGGAAAGACACATTTAGCTTGTGCCCACAGGCTGCTCGCTGCTCGGCGGCATCTAAGCCATCTATGTTAAGTCGCTACGAAAGAACCATTTACCAGCACCTGAAAACGGCTGCGAAGCAGGATGGGCTTAGAGACTCTTTGACTGCAGAAAAGCTTAGAGCCTCATACGCGGTGGCCAATCGCCGATCCACACAAGAGTCGCTAACTCATCCTGACCGATTGCTGGTTGCTTGGGTCTCACCTTACCCGCCACTTAAAACAGGTGTTGCTGAATATTCGAAGCAAGTAGTGGCGGCATTGGCCGCAGATTTTGATGTTGTGCCAGTTGTCGCGGATGGTCCTCATGAGGCGGTGAGCCGTAGTGGCGACGGCATTCCATTGGCGGTCCTTGGGACATGCTACGAACAATTTGACCGCGTGATTTACAACATCGGTAACTCTGCTTTTCACACCGAAATCGCCGAGGCTGCAATGCTTTTTCCGGGCATAGTTTTGTTACACGATGTCTATCTCGGTCATTGCCTTGCGGCAATAGAGCACAAGCACCATCAAGATTTAGCCACCAGTCTTGTAGAGGAGGATGGGCTTGGTGAGCTGCTCAAAACGTCTTCCTTGAGGTCAGCGGTCGATAAATTGCCTGCTACGGGGTTTGCACTGTTAAACGCGCAACATGTTCTGTTGCATTCCGAACATGCAAGAGACTTGTTGCTTCGACAAGTTCCTTTACTTGAGCCTTCGAAGCTGTTGACCATACCCCATATGCGCAATGCGCCGGCCCTAGCTTTACCATCCAAAGAACAGGCTCGCGAGCAGCTTGGGGTTGCCCGTAATGCTCAACTGATTGTGTCCTTTGGCCATATTAACCCCCTTAAAGGCCACGCTAAGATTGCAGAAGCATTTACGGCAGTTGCTGAGCAGCTGCCCAGGGCCTTGTTGCATTTTGTTGGATCTTGTGCGGACCAAGAGTTACAGCGAGCCCTGATGGAGATGATTGATGCCAATGATCTAATGGATAAGGTGGTATTTACTGGCTATGCTGACCCCGAACTATATAGCTTGTATATCAGCGCCGCCGATATTGCCATTCAACTCAGGGAAGAAACGCGCGGAGAAACGTCGGGAGCTATTACTGATTGTTTGGCTGGTGGCTTGCCAACTATCGTGTCGGATATTGGCTCATTTTCAGAGTTACCCGATGACGTCGTTCGTAAGGTCCCGCGCAGTGCCGATATCAACGATATTGCCTCTGCTCTTATCAGTTTGTCTGATACAGCAGTGCGAGAACGGCTTGCCAACAAGGCAAGGCAGTATTTTGACAATAATTTAGCCGTGGAGTCGGCGGTTACGCGTGTCGCTCAGGCTCTAAAAAGCGCAGAGCACACCCTATTGCATCCAGCCCCGGGTTTGCTTGCCACGCAGCTTTACCACCGCCTACTGGAGCCGGCTACCGATGATATGTATATCGATCTTGCTACGTCCATAGCCGAGGCGCTACCCGAGCCGAGATTCAAAAAGCGCTTGTTCATTGATGTCTCTAGTATTGAGGAGCATGATCTGCGCACCGGAATTCAACGCGTTGTTAGAAGTTTGACTATAGCCTTGGCTAACGCCGAGGATTCTTTTTACAGCGTTATCCCAGTTAAATTAAGTCAAGACGACAACCGCTGGGTTTATAGTGTTGCGCGCAATTTCTGCGCATCAGTGCTGCCACCTACAGCAGATGATTGGTTTGGTGGTGTCAATGAAACAGCCATACATCCTGCATGCGAAGATCTCGTCTTATGCTTAGACCTGACAGGAGAGTTACTTGTGTCAGCCACAGAGGCAGGCTTTTATAGTGAGCTACAGGCAAGGGGCGTTGCAGTTATTGCCGCCGTTTATGACCTGTTGCCTATATCGATGCCTCATGTATTTCCTTCGGGGGCTATGCAAGCCCACGGCCGATGGGTTCAGGCCATTGCCAATTTTGATCATGCAGTATGTATATCAGACCATGTAGCGCAACAACTTCGAGAATGGATGAACCAGCATGCTAGCACGGCTCGGCTCAATCAGGCTGGGCGGTTATCTTCATGGGTCCTAGGAAATGACCTAGCGTTTTCTCAGCCGTCAGTTGGGATGCTGAGTGACATGACTGCACTCGACGCCGCTTTAGCATCTGAAAAATGCTGCCTAATGGTGGGCACTATTGAACCACGGAAAGCCTATGATGAAGTACTGGCCGCATTTGAAATTTTATGGCGGCAAGGACTGAGCATGCCGCTAGTTATTGTGGGGCGCGAGGGTTGGCAGCACCTACCTTCCGAAGAGCGAACCCATATTATTCACGTGGTCGATTTTATCGAGCAACTGGAGCGTGAATACGGGCAGTTAATTTGGCTAAATGATGCGAGTGATGAGTTACTCCAGTATGTTTATGACCGAGCGTCCACTGTGTTGTGCGCGTCGCATGACGAGGGCTTTGGATTGCCAATTGTCGAAGCAATGAGGCATAAAAAGCACATCGTAGCACGCGACATTCCAGTTTTTCGCGAAGTGGGGGGCAACGCTGTGAGTTACATAGCATGGTCCTCTGCCGCGGGGCTAGCCGTTAAGCTGTGCCAAGAGATAGACCAAGGTGGAAAGGCAACCAATGACGCTCTCCACCACCCGGCGTCAATTACGTGGTCAGAGAGCGCTGGGCAACTTTTACAAATACTCAATACCAAAGTAGGTGCCCATCCTCTGTAAGCATGCTATCTGGCAATCATTGTCATTATTTTTCGCCCTTTATTAAGCGAGACAGTGCTCTGAGTGGCGCTGTGATACGCCAGCTTGTCGACCGATATACGGTCTGTAAATGTTGATCGATAATGAGCTGGCTCTGACTGATTATTCGTTCTTCGACGGCCGTTGCCATTGAACTGCGTTCTAGGCGTTTTTTCTGGTACAGCGTCCACGCTAACTGTGACGTGAGTCGATCATTACTGGTACGTTGAGCATGACTCAACTGCTGGAGCCGCTCATTAAATCCTTCAAGCGACTTAACGTAGCACTGCGTCTCGGGGTCTTGTTCGAGTGCATTTTTTTCTAGCGTACTCGCCCACTCCTGCAATTCGGTGTAGGCGATTTGAGTCTGTTCGGCTTGGTATGTGGTGAAATTATCGAAATAGTTGGGTGGGTAGTCAAAATATTCTCTTAGGTTAGCTTGGCACGCGGATACATAAAATCGATTAATGCCATCGCTGTATACAAAACTATAGCCGCTAGCCAGTAACGTGCCTTCCCAGCTTTCAAACTCAGGGTCCATAGACATAGGCTTAGTCGCTTCCACAACCACTATCCACGGCTGGAACCTTTTCCAGTCAGTATGGTTAATGACGGCCGATTCCATGCCCTCAATATCTATTTTTAAAAAATGAACGTCTTGCTCTGGTTGTAGATGGGCGGCGACCAATGCATTGAGTGTGGTGCAGGGGATTTTAAAGGCCTGGGTATGTTCTCCTTGGCCCGCTTGGGTGCTCTCCTTGATGCACGCAAGCCCGGTGTTATTAATTATTTGCAGTTCGGTCTGCCCTTCAAAGTTAGACACGGCCGTATTTAGATTAGTGTCTCGCGGACGCGCGGTAGCTAGCTCGACAAAGATATTAGGATTGGGTTCTACGTTGATTCCAGACCAACCTTTTGCATAGAACGCAGCAGTTACAGAATCAACGGTCGGTGACCATGCGCCAAGATCAATGTAAAAGCCATTACTAATATGACGAAGTGCGCGCCAGAGAATGACGTCTTCAAAGTTTTGCGCATAGGATGTAAACGTCATTGTTTGATTATCTTGATGCTAGTGGGCAACCATGCGGACCCCACGAACTCATGGTGGTGGAGGTTGGCGATGCTAAAGGATTTAGCTGCATCAAGCCATTGATAGTTTCTATTAAGGTGAGTTTCTGAATCCACCAGGGCCGTTTGAATGGTGTAATCACCCACGCCTAAATTAAGTGGCAAGTTTATCAGAAAGCGATAGTGGCTACCCGCAGTGACGTTATAAAGCACTTGATCGGATAGTGCTGTATTCGTGCCAAATATGGTAACGCCTAATCTGTTTTTTATGCTAAAGCCGAAGACAAGTTTTTCAATGTTGGCGTGGGCAACAATCGTTACATCGAGCGTCATAAATGTGCCGGTAGCAAATTGACTCGCGTAGTTGCCGGACTCATCGCGTAGCTCAATGGATTCCACGGTGGCTTCTCCCGACCCCGACGTTGTTCGGGTGACATCGTTTTCCTGTTGATACTGCTGTATCGCCGTTTGCTCAGAAGCCAACAGCGCGTTGTAGAAATCCATCACTGCCTCGGGCGCACCGCGCTGTATGACGCGGCCGTGATCAAGGAGCAGCACTTCGTCGCACAGCGTGAGGACGGCGTTTCTGTCATGACTCACAAATAAAATGCTACTACCCTGAGCTTGAAACTCCTTAAGGCGTGCAAAGCTTTTTTGTTGAAACGCCACATCTCCAACCGACAGAGCTTCATCAATGATCAGTAACTCCGGGCGTTGCGCGGTCGCAACCGCAAAGGCGAGTCGTGCTTGCATGCCGCTGGAATACACTCTTAAAGGCTGATCAAAGTAGTCACCTAATTCCGAAAAATCGTGAATATGAGGTAGTAATGTGTCGACATTGTGGGCAGAGAAGCCCATGAGTCCTGCGCTAAATGCGGCGTTTTGTCGGCCCGTGAGCTCGGGGTTAAACCCCATGCCTAGTTCCAGAATAGCTGCAACTCGGCCGTTAATCGCTACTTCGCCCGATGAAGGCGTGAGGGCACCGGCGATTATTTTGAGCAAGGTGCTTTTGCCCGCGCCATTGCGCCCAACAATGCCAACGCTCTGACCCGGTGCAACGCTAAAACTTGTTTCATGAAGCGAGCAATGGTCCTGCCAGCGGCCTAAATCGATGCCAAACCAATGCAGAACGCGAAATAACTCGGCGCTGTACTGGCGATAGCGCTTACAGACACCGTTGACCGTGAGTACGTTCACAGTACATCCGACAAGTCGGCACTGGCACGTCTAAATATCACCAGGCCCAGTGTCAGGCTGGTCATACACAGTACGCACGCAATCAACAAAGATTGCATATCGGGTAGCCGCGAAAATACCAGTACGTCGTGAAACAACCCCACAAAGTGGTACAGGGGGTTAAATGCCAGCAACGACTGAATGTGCTCTGGCAAGATGTTTGCCGGGTAAACAATGGGGGTAAACCAGAACCCTAACTGCAAGACAATAGGTACCAGTTGGCTTAAGTCGCGAATAAATACGTTGAGCACGCCGACAAATAAACCAATACCCACCGCAAAACCCGCGACCAACACCAAAAGAAGCGGTGCAAATAACATGGGCAACGCTAAAGTGTGACCTAGAACTACGTAGACCAACACCATGGCTACAAATAGCGCTAGGCTGTCTACAAGATTATTGCCCAGCAATACAGTGGGGAGTACGACTTTGGGAAACGCGGCTTTCTTAATGAGGTTGGCATTCGCTATAAAAAGCCCCAGCGCACCTGACACAATCTGCGAAAAGAGGTTCCAACACAGCAAGCCTGCGGTGAGGTATATCGCAAACGCGTAGTCACCGCTGATGCCGTCAATACGCGCCTTGAGCACTTGCGAGAGTACAACGGCGTAGATAATCACCATGGCAAGGGGGTTGAGAATTGTCCACAACCCGCCTAACAGGCTACGGCTAAAGCGCACCCGAAAGTCATTGACCACCGAGGTCATGACAAAGTATCGATATCTCCACAGTGCTGCCAGCATAAATTACGATGCCAGATTCACAGACCGAGAGACAACGTGTCTCAGTCGTCGAGGAAGCTGCGCAAGTAATCTGAGCGCGTGGGGTGTCGCAGCTTGCGCAATGCCTTGGCTTCAATTTGGCGAATACGCTCACGGGTAACATCAAACTGCTTGCCCACTTCCTCAAGGGTGTGGTCGGTGTTCATGTCTATGCCAAAGCGCATACGCAGTACTTTAGCTTCGCGCGCGGTAAGGCCGGCCAATACGTCTTTAGTCGCTTCCGTTAGGCCTTCGTCGGTGGCCGAGTCAACCGGGCTGGCAATAGTGGTATCTTCTATAAAATCGCCCAGATGCGAATCTTCGTCATCGCCAATGGGTGTTTCCATAGAGATGGGTTCTTTCGCTATTTTTAGCACCTTGCGTACTTTGTCTTCGGGCATCTCCATGCGCTCACCCAGCTCTTCGGGTGTGGGTTCGCGACCCATTTCTTGCAACATTTGCCGCGAGATACGGTTGAGCTTGTTGATTGTCTCAATCATGTGTACCGGAATACGAATGGTGCGTGCCTGATCGGCAATTGAGCGGGTAATTGCCTGGCGAATCCACCACGTGGCGTAGGTAGAGAACTTGTAGCCACGGCGATATTCAAACTTGTCCACCGCCTTCATGAGGCCAATATTGCCCTCTTGAATAAGGTCTAGGAACTGTAGGCCACGGTTGGTGTACTTTTTGGCAATGGAAATAACGAGGCGCAGGTTGGCCTCGACCATTTCTTTCTTGGCGCGCCGGGCACGGGCTTCACCCATGCTCATACGACGGTTAATCTCTTTGATCTCGGTGACCGACAAACCGGTGGCTTCTTCTACCTCGGCAATACGACGCTGCATGCGCTGCAGGTCTTCTTTGTGGTCATTGATGCGCGCGGCAATCTCTTTTTTGCGGGCAACCCGCGAAACCCAACGGCTATCGCTTTCGGAGCCCTGAAAGCTCTTGATAAATTCTTTGCGGTCCATGCGGCATTCGCGCACCGCAATGCGCATAATTTCGCGCTCTTGCTCACGAATAGTGGCAAGTGCAGCGCGTGGCTCGTCAATGAGCGGGTCGAACACCTTGGGTGTGAGTTTAAAAAACTTAAACAGCTCACCCAGTTTTTCCATTTCGGCAATGGCTTTTTTGTGCGTGCGACCGTCGGTATCAATGGCTTTCTCGGTCTTAGTGCATTGTCGCTTGAGCGCTGTAAAACGCTTTTTGGCCTCAACTGGGTCGGGGCCCGAATCAGACTCGGCATCGTCGTCGCCCGCGCCAGCTGCCGCTGCCGCGGTTTGTTCGGCAATCTCTTGTGCAGAGGGAACGTCGTCGGTGGGGTCTAGGTAGCCTACTAAAATATCAGCGAGCTTGCGCTCTTCTTTGGCGACAAGGTCGTACTCATTACACAGTTTGCGTACCACACCCGGGTAGAAGGCCAGCGCAGCCATGAGTTCGCGAATGCCCTCTTCAATGCGCTTGGCAATAACAATTTCGCCTTCCCGTGTGAGCAGTTCTACGGTGCCCATTTCGCGCATATACATGCGTACGGGGTCGGTAGTTCTGCCGGCCTCGTTTTCAACGGCGGCCAGTGCGGCGGCAGCTTCGGCGGCAGCGATCTCGTCGGCAGAGCGGTCGCCCTCGGTGAGGATTAGCTCGTCGGCATCGGGCGCTTGCTCGAAAACCTGAATGCCCATGTCGTTGATCATCTGAATGATGTCTTCAACCTGGTCGGGCTCGGAGATATCCTGAGGGAGGTGGTCGTTTACTTCGGCGTAGGTGAGGTAACCCTGCTCTTTACCTTTGGCAATAAGTGCTTTGAGGCGCGACTGCTGGTGCACTTTTTCAGACATTCTGAATCCTGCAATAACTGGGCGAAAATAAGTCCGAGATTATACCGTGCGGCCATACCCACGGCCATCTGGAATTGGCGTTTTAGCGACTTTATTGGGAAATTTTTTGTTATTTTAATCTGCGGCGCGTAGTTTGCGCGAATTTCTCAGAAAATCAAGACCTTATCCAAGCAAATCTCGCCGTCAGTTGCGCCCTGTAAGCGCACGAATTTGCTGGGTGAGTGACAGCAGTTCGCGCTTTTCATCGCCGCTTAATTGGGCATAGGGCGTCATTTTGAGTTGATTAAAGCGCGCACGTAGTTCCGCCAGAGCGGCCTCGCTGACAACCCGCTCCAGAAGGGCCTTGAACAAGGCTTCGCGACCTTCATCATCTTCCAGCGCCTCTCGACCAGCCAGCTCGGTGAGTAACTGCCCTTCCGGGGTGCCGTACCAAAATCCCAGCAGGGCAGCGGTGCTGGTGTGGGGGTCGTTGGCAATCTGCTCTAAACAAGCGCGCAGTAATGCGCTGTCACGCTGTTGGCTTTGGGGCAGCTCTGCGGCCTGGACATGTCTAGCAAGGGTGGGATCTAACACCAGTAGACCGAGCAGCCGATGGTTGTGATTGGCGCGTGAGGGCAAAAGGCTGTTGTCAATTGCGTCGTCTGTACCGGTCGCAAATGTTGCATTCGGGTACTGGTTGGCCAACAACGCACCAGCATCCCAATCCGTGTGCGTGATTTTGTCATAGTCGTCTGGCGGGGGTGTGTAGTTGTCTGTTGCCCATCCTTGCGCATGAGGGGTGTCCGTGTAGCCGCTAGCGCCGGTGTGGCTCTGGGTCGATCCCTGGTTTGCTCGGGGCAGCGCTGCGAGGTGAGGAGTATGTGGCTCCGGAGCGGGTGCCTGTAAGCGCTTCAGTGAGTCCACGTCGATACCGGTACGATCGGCCAATGCCTGATACATAAGCGCTTTAAAAACGCCATCGGGTAAACGCTGTAAATAGGGCGCCACGGTTTTGGAAAAGCGCGCCTTGCCGTCTAGAGCGTCGACATTAATGCCCTGCGCGAGTTGATCAAACAAAAAGGTCTCTAAAGGTGCCGCGGTATCGAATAGGTGTTCAATATGACGTTGCCCCTTTGAGCGCACTAACGAATCGGGGTCTTCGCCTTCGGGCAGGAATAAAAACCGCACTTGCCGGCCATCTTGCATCACTGGTAGTGCGGCCTCTAGCCCGCGGAAAGCGGCTTTGCGCCCAGCTTCATCTCCATCAAAACAAAAGATGACCTCGGGAACATGGCGAAATAGCCGCTCCAAATGTGTCTCGCTGGTCGCCGTTCCCAGAGTGGCAACCGCGTAGTTGATGCCATGCTGAGCCAGGGCAATAACATCCATATAGCCCTCTACAACAACAACGCGTTCCAGTGCGCGATTTGCCTTGCGCGCCTGATACAGGCCGTAGAGTTCACGCGATTTTTGGAATACTGGCGTTTCGGGTGAGTTTAAATATTTGGGCTTGTCGTCACCCAGAACCCGACCTCCAAAGGCAATGACGCGGCCTCGGGCATCGAGAATGGGAAACATAATGCGATCTCTAAACCTGTCGTAAATCCGCCCTTGGTCATTCTTCACTAGCATGCCGTTGGTCATGAGCAGTGATTGTGCGGAGTCGTTCTGCCCGAGTGCCGACAACAAGTTGTCCCACCCGGGTGGTGCAAATCCCACTCTAAAGGCGTTGGCAATCTCGCCGCTCAGTCCCCGACCTTTCAAGTACGCGACGGCGCGTTTGGCATCGGGGTGTTTACGCAAGCTCTGCTCGTAAAAGCGTGCCGCTTGCTCCAGTTGATCAAACAAGGGGCGTTGACTGTCTTGGCGTGGCTTTTCGCCGGGGCGTAGCTCTTCGCGTGGCACTTCCATGCCCACTGTTTGCGCCAGCGACTCAATAGCCTGCGGAAATTCCAGGCGCTCGTAATCCATCAGAAACCCCAGTGCGTTACCGCCGGCGCCGCAGCCAAAACAATAGAAGAATTGTTTCTCGGGGTTTACGCTAAAAGAGGGGGTCTTCTCATCATGGAAGGGGCAGCAGGCTGAGAAGTTCTTGCCGGTTTTGCGCAGCTTTACCCGACGATCAATGACATCCACTATGTCGATACGATCGAGCAAATCATCAATAAATTTCTGCGGAATTCGGGCCATGGCCCCAGTTTACATGGTATCTCGGGGGTTTGGCTTAAGGCTAAAGCGCATCTGGGTGAGCGGCTACGACGAGGGGCGTGTGATTTGCGCTTTTTTCAGTGGAGATGGGCAAGGGTGATGTGTCGGGGTGGCGATAGATCCGGGTGGTAATAACCCAGGGTTGAGCAAGGTCAGCGTTGAACTGCATGGGTATGGCTAGCTTGCTGCAATCCAGCCAAGCTTACCGTTAGTGCAGATCAGGGGTTGAGCTTAGCCTTAATGAGTTTTGAGACTTCACCCATATCAGCGCGACCTTGGAGCTTGGGCTTTAACTGGCCCATGAGTGGACCCATAGCGGCCATGCCTGTGGCATCGATACCAGCAAGCGCGTCATCGATAAGCGCGTTGATCTCGTCAGCCGTAAGCTGCTCCGGCAAAAAGGTTTGGATAACGGCTATTTCGGCATCTTCTTTTGCGGCCAGCTCTTCGCGATTGGCATCGCGATATTGGCTTGCCGAGTCGCGTCGCTGCTTGAGCATTTTGTCCATGATAGCCATGGCTCTGGCGTCGTCTATCTCAATGCGCTCGTCAACTTCAACGCGCTTGAACTCGGCCTGGATGAGCCGAATCGTCGCCAGTCGCTCTTTCTCTTTAGCCTTCATGGCGGCCTTCATTGCCGCCTTGACGGTGGCGACCAGTGAGGTCTCGTCGCTCACGGGTCAGTCCTTAGTAGAGACGCTGACGCTTGCGGTTCTCACGCGACATCTTCTTAAGATGACGCTTGACGGCTGCGGCGGCGGCACGCTTACGAACAGTGGTGGGCTTTTCGTAGTGTTCGCGCTTACGAACTTCTGCCAAAAGACCAGCTTTTTCACATGAACGTTTAAACCGACGCAGTGCTACGTCGAAGGGCTCGTTCTCTTTAACCTTAACTGCAGGCATTCAACTCACTTCCTGTTTTACGGTTCTCGGACACCCATAGCGGCGTGCCCTATTAAAGGGGCGCGCAGTATAGGCGCCTAAGGGCCATTTTGCAAAGCCGTTGAACGTGTTAGTTTTGCGTCCTTTTAAACAACCCACAATAGGTTACACACGAACCGTGCGAGTGTTAGGTATTGAAAGCAGCTGCGATGAGACCGGTATAGCGCTCTATGACACCGAGGGTGGGCTTTTAGCGGATGCGCTTTACAGCCAAGTGGCGGTACATGCGGAATATGGCGGCGTTGTCCCCGAACTCGCCTCTCGAGACCACATTCGCAAAGCACTACCGCTGATTGACCGAGTACTGGCAGAGGCCAACTGCACCAAGGCCGATATTGATGGGGTGGCATATACGGCGGGCCCAGGTCTTGTAGGGGCGCTCATGGTGGGCGCTACGTTGGGTCGTTCTATTGCTAAAGGCTTGGGGGTGCCCAGTCTTGGTGTGCACCATATGGAGGGGCATTTGCTGGCCCCTATGCTTGCCAGCGAGCCGCCCAGCTATCCGTTTGTAGCCCTGTTGGTGAGTGGTGGCCACAGCCAGCTGGTGCGTGTTGATGGCCTAGGGCAGTACCAATTACTGGGTGAATCACTCGACGATGCTGCCGGCGAGGCCTTTGATAAAACTGCCAAATTACTGGGCTTGCCCTATCCTGGCGGGCCCCATGTGGCGCAACTGGCAGAACAAGGCAACCCCGATCGATTCACCTTTCCAAGGCCCATGGTTAAACACCCGGGTCTCGATTTTAGCTTTAGCGGGCTTAAAACCCATACATTAACCACCGTGCGCCAATGCACCAAGGAGACGGGCCTAACCCAGCAGGACAAGGCCGATATTGCCTGTGCTTTTGAGCGCGCCGTGGTGGATACATTGGTCATTAAGTGCCGCCGAGCCTTGAAACAAGCCCAACTAAAAACCCTGGTTATGGCTGGCGGAGTAAGCGCTAACAAGCGATTAAGAGCGCAGCTGGCTGAGAAGCTGGGGGCTGAGGGCGTGGCCGTGCATTATCCAGACTTGCGTTTATGCACTGATAATGGCGCCATGATTGCCTACGCCGGCGCATTGCGAATGGCGGCAGGGGAGAGCGATGATGCAGATGCGGAGGTGCGCGCGCGCTGGCCCATGACAGAGCTAACAGCACCGCAAGTGGCATGAGTGGGAGGTAGCGTGAGCGATCGTGTCTTTATAAAGGGACTTACCGTTGAGACAGTGATAGGCGTGTACGATTGGGAGCGCAATATTACCCAGCCCCTCGTTATCGACCTTGATATGACTTGTGATACCACCAAGGCCGCCGCCACCGACAGTATTGACGATGCACTCGATTATGCGGCTATTTCATCAAGGGTTATCGAGGTCTCTCAGGCATCGGCCCACCAACTCATTGAAACACTGGCCGAGCAGTTGGCTGCTTTGGTGTTGGCCGAGTTTCAGGTTACCCATGTCAGGCTCACTGTCACCAAGCCCGGTGCGGTCGCTCAGGCTGCTGGCGTGGGCGTGGTGATCGAGCGTGGCTCGCTTTGACCGTTACAGGCATGAGGGACTGCGTATTGAGGCGCCCGCTTAGTGTGACGTTGGCTGGCCGAATTGCCGCTACTTAGCGTAAAGGCGCAACTGGTTGGCAATAGCTTCTATCTGTTGTTGTTTTATTGCGTCTCCGAGAGCGGCGCCCGAGTAACCTTGTGCCATGAGTGTTTGTGCATTGACCGCGCGTGCCGCTTCGCGAATAGCGGTCAATCGGGTTTGCAGGATTTGCGCATCCTCTGTGTCGTTGGTTAACGCGACTAGCGTTGTCACAAAGCCATAAAAGGGCTCGTCGCGTCTAAGTGCATCTAACGCGCGTAACAGCGCATAGCCTTGCTGTGCATCGCTCAGCGCCCGTTTGGTGTTGGCCCGCCACGTGCAAACCGCCACTGCCAGATTACGATAGGCGTTTGGTGCTTTGACCGACGCACAGGTTTGCTCGGCCTTGTTGGCGGACAGGTCTGCAAGTAGCGCCGCCCAGCGGCACTCGGTACGGTGCGTGCGGGCACTTGCCGCAGCCAAGTAATGAATGCCCTCAGTCACGCACAGGGCAGGTGCGAGTGTCGCCAATGCGCCACAGGCTTTGAGTGCGTCAAAGAATACGGCCGGGTCGCGCTCGGAAAGCGCGCGCTCGGTTTCTATCCAGATGCGCTCGGTAGCCAGGTGACTCAGCTCATTTGCGGCAATAATTTGCGCCATGAGCGCTGCCGTCTCTGGTGCAATGCTAAAACCCAAGTGATGATAGCGTGCGGCAAAGCGTGCCACGCGCAACACGCGTAATGGGTCTTCTACAAAGTGCGCCGACACGTGGCGCAGCAGCCGGTTGTGGAGATCCTGCTGGCCATTGTAAGGGTCGATAATGCGGCCATCTTCAGTCATGGCCATGGCATTAATGGTGAGGTCACGCCGTGCCAAATCTTCTTCTAGGGTGACCGAAGGCTCGGCATGAACAACAAACCCATGATAGCCGTGACCCTGTTTTCGCTCGGTACGGGCAAGTGCGTACTCTTCTTTGGTCGTGGGGTGCAGGAAGACCGGAAAGTCTTTGCCAACCTGAGTAAAGCCCTGCTCCAGCAGCGCCTTGGGGGTGCCCCCCACCACAACCCAATCGGTCTCTGTATGCGGGTAGCCCAACAAGCTATCGCGCACTGCACCACCTACCTTATAAATTTGCATTTCTTGATCTGTCACGGGCGGCAGTTACAGCTAACAGCATTACCCGTGTCGCGGCAATACAGTGTCATAGACTGGCCCCACACACAGCCGGTATCTAACCCTATAAATTGACTGCTCTGGGTATGTCCATTCAGTGACGCCCAATGACCAAAAAAGACTCGCTCACCCTTAGCCAGTGCGTTGGGATGTGCAAACCACGGCGCAATCTTCTCTTTCTGCAGCTTTTTGTGCCGTGGCTCGGGGCCTTTACTCTTTAAATCTAGTAAGCCGGTCGCGGTGCAATAGCGCATACGGGTAAGGTAATTGGTGATGACTCTGAGTCGCGCGTAACCGCTAAGATGCGGGCTCCAGCGGGCGGGCTCATTGCCGTACATGGTTTTGAAAAAACGTTTTGCATAAGGCCCCCTAAGGCAATCGGATACCTCAGCTGCCAACTGCTCGCTTTTCTCGGCAGACCACACGGGCGGAATACCCGCGTGTACCAACAGGTCGTTGCCCTCACGAAAAAACAACGGTTGCTGCTGTAGCCAGTTGAGTAATTGCTCGGCATCGGGTGCCGTGAGTATGTCCTGAAAGTTATCCGACTTGCTGGGTTTGCCCACGCCCGCTGCCACGGCAAGCAGATGTAGGTCATGATTGCCCAATACCACCTGTACCGATGCCCGATGGGTATAAAACCACCGCAGCGTCGATAAATTGTCGCTGCCACGGTTGATTAAATCACCCACTGACCAGAGGGTGTCGACTGTAGGGTTAAAGCTCGCCTTTTCAAGCACGCACTCTAAAGCGCCAAAACAACCCTGAATATCGCCAATGACATAATTCGCCATAGTGGAAACTAGTCCGCCAGTGCGTTGGCTAACGCCACAAAGGTATCGAGCGTGAGTGTTTCTGCCCGGGCGCTAGGGTCAATATGCAATGCCTCCAGTGCTGCATCGGAAAACACGCCTTTAAAGTTATTGCGCAAGGTTTTGCGTCGTTGTGCAAAGGCAAGTTGCACCACGCGTGCAAGCGAATCACGGGCACATGGGGGTATATCTTGGGGCGCTTTGGGTGTCAGTCGAACAATAGCCGACTGCACTTTGGGTGGCGGGTAGAAGGCGGTGGGGGGTACATCAAAAAGATGGCTCACCTCGCATTGATACTGCGTCATTATGCTCAAACGCCCCCAATGTTTTGAGCCCGGTTGAGCCGCCAAGCGCTGCACAACCTCGAGTTGCAGCATAAAGTGCATGTCAGCAATCAGATTGGCATGAGCCAACAACTTAAAAATAAGTGGCGTGGAAATATTGTATGGCAGATTACCTACCACCCTAAGTGGCTTGTTATCTACCGCTAGCGAGCCAAAATTGAATTTAAGCGCATCGGCACTGTGCAGCGTGAAGCCGGGATAAACACTAAACGAGGCGAGCAGCAGCGTTGTTAGATCTCGGTCAAGTTCTATGGCGTCCAGTTTGCAGCCACTACCAATCAGTGCCTCGGTGAGTGCACCCTGCCCGGGGCCAATTTCAACCAGATGGTCTTCCGATTGCGGCGAAATGGCCCGCGCAATAGCGTCAATAATGGCGTCATCCTGAAGGAAGTTTTGGCCAAAGCGCTTGCGCGGAGCATGACCATGTTGCGATTGTTTGTGCCGTGTCTCGGTCATGGTTGATCCAATTATGCAACGTTCTGCTGTCGTTTGCGTCAATCTACGCGCAATGATGAACGGCCGGTCAATCAGCCTCGCATCGTTACCGCATGAGTTACCGCATGAATAGCGATGGTACTGCCTCGCCTCGCGCCTGTCATACCTTGCGTGCAGCTCGTTGCTCAGCTCTCATTACTGGTTGGCGATTTTCAGTGCGCCTAACTGAGGAGATATACTAGCAACGCATGGCGACTGTAATAATTGGGCAGAAGACTGCTGGAATGCCGTAGGTCCGTGGCAGCTCGTTGGATCTACAGGTATCTGCAAAAGAGGGTTTGGAGCAACGTGTCTTGAGGGTACGGTCATTAAATTTAATTAGCGTGAGAGGGCGTTAAGGTGACACTTTTCGTCGAGCACGAGAAGGCAGTTGCTCACTGTTGTGCAATTGTTATTACGTTTCATCCTGATATGACCGTGCTATGTAAGCTCCTGGATCAGCTCAATAGGGAAACGGACTTCATTGTTATCGATAACGCCTCTTCCAATGCCACCTTAATCAAGGAGTCGCTGACGGGCTTTGACCGCTGTGTTGCCTATTGGCCGTTGCCTGACAACGTGGGCCTAGCCCAAGCACTTAACAGTGGTCTGGAAGCAGTGCAACAGCACAATTACTCCTTTGCCTTATTGTTTGATCAAGACAGTCTTCTTTGTGCCGGGTACGTTGATCGTCTATTAGCTTCGTATTGGGAGGCGAGTGCGCTCAGCGACACACGTGTTGCAGCTATTGGCCCGCGACTGGTCAATCCGCAGACAGGTAGGCAGACCCCGTTCAAACTTTTTAACAAACTGTTTTTCAGAGCTGATCGTCCATTTTATGGCAGTAAGTCGCTCTTTTACGCCGACTTTCTGATTACATCGGGTACGCTGTTGAATTTGGCGTATCTTCAAGAGATCGGTGCAATGAAGGCAAATTATTTTATCGACAACGTCGATCTTGAGTGGTGTTTTAGAGCCAAGTCGCTGGGTTTTGAGCTGGTGGGGTCCAACAATGCCAGCCTCTATCACGCCATTGGCGAGCACAGCGATAACCCGTTGGTGCGCCAAGGATTAGTAGCCCAACACAGCCCAGATCGCACCTATTATTCCAGTCGCAACCGCGTGCATCTGTACGGACTGAGTTACGCTCCTTGGGGTTGGAAAGTCCGCGATCGTATACGCTTTATGGTTAAAGTTGCGTGGTTAATGTTGAGTTCGCCACAGCGCAAGCAGTACTGGCAGAATATTTACGCGGGAATACGAGATTCCCAAAATTTAAGCCGATGAAGAATTTGAGTTATAAAAAAGTGGCTGTGTTGTTGCCAACATTCAATGGCGAGCGTTTTTTAGCGCCGCAATTGGATTCCTTGTTTGCTCAGTCGCACCCCAATATGGTCATTGTTACGCGAGACGATGGCTCGAGCGACGACACCCAGCGCATTGTGCAGCGCTACGGGGACCAATTCCCCGGCCAAGTTGTCACGGTGGTGGACAACAAGGGAAACCTTGGCGCAAGCGGCAACGTTTCCTTACTGATGCAACACATTATTGATCATGGCGCTGCACTGGATCTGCAAGACGCTTGGTTGATGCTGTGCGACCAGGACGATATATGGGAGCCGGACAAAATTACCCGTGAGCTTAGTGCCATGGAAAAGCTGGAAAGCCGTTATCCCAATGCGCCCTTACTGGTTCACAGTGACTTACGCGTTGTCGGAGAAGACGGGGCATTGATTGCATCGTCCTTTTTGGATTATCAGGGCCTGGATGCGTCAAGCAACCAATTCAAAAAGCTTGTTTTTATTAATACCGTGACCGGTTGCACGACATTGTTTAACCAACAGTTGGCGAAAAAAGCGTTGCCCATACCTGAACAAGCCGTGATGCATGATTGGTGGCTGGCGCTGGTTGCCGCCGAATTCGGTCATATTGATTGCATACCTCAACCTTTGGTGAGATATCGACAACACGGCAACAACACACTGGGTGCCAGTGCATTTATTGGACACGCCATCTTCAGTCCAGCAACTTTAAAACTACTCTTACGGAAACGTGCCGATGCACTATTAAAAGCAACAGCCGATCAAGCGGGCGCATTTTTGTGCCGCTATGGAAGCGAGATGACCTTATTGGACCGGGTACGCCTCAAATTAGCCGGCTACTATACCGACTACTATTTTATTCAGCGCGCCTTATTAAGACTGCTCAAATTTTAAAACTGCTCAAATTGTGACGACCCGTTTGCCTCGTTTATTTAATTAGGCACTTTTCGAGCTTACCGCCTTTATCTACGAATGTGCGGAACGCTACTGGCATACGACCACGACCCGTCCACTGAATGGTTTCACCATTTGCTTTAATGCTGTATTTGGGCGCAACCTTTTTGCCCTTTCGGACTCCAGCCTTGCGCTTTGCTTTTTTGGTAGCTGTTTTGCCCGCCGCAAGTTTTGCTACGTCAGATCCGCTGAGGCCCATCTCAGCCATCATGGCCGTCAGTTTCTTTAAATTGGCGGCTTTTTTCTTTTCAAGCTTGGCCGCTTCGCGGGCCTTTGTTGTTTTTAATGCTGCCTGCAAATGGCTAATGGCACGTAATACTTGAGCTTCGGTTGCTTCTTTTACCAAGCGATTTGCCATGGCTTTAGATTTTGCGAGTGAAATAACTGCGTTAGCGGTTGCCATAATAAAAAAACCCTTAAATTAAATGTGCCTCAGGACTGGTGAGACAAATATTTGATTCACATGGGATAGTTTAACTAATTATTCGCGGCATAACACCTGACATAACACCAATATAAAGTTGGTAAATAGCATTTTTATGCGCAGCATGAATACGCTTGATTACAGCGTTAATTGGCTATGCAGCGTATTTAAAAAATTGTTTTTTTGGGCGTGGCTGCCCATTGTGCACCTATCTTTATTAGGTGTTTGATCGCTACTTAACGCCAAATGGCACGCGAGCCAAATTTTACGCAGGCGTTTTTAATCAATATTGAGCCAAACTGTTGTTATTTGGCCGCGCAGCAGTCAATGGCCTGTTGAATCGCGGCAACCATACTGCTTGGGTCCGCTCGCCCAGTCGCCGCCAATGACAAAGCGGTGCCATGATCTACAGAAGCACGAATAATAGGCAGACCGAGTGTAATATTTACCGCAGAGCCAAACCCGGCATATTTTAGAACCGGGAGCCCTTGGTCGTGGTACATGGCCAGGTAAGCATCGGTAGCATGGCGAATATTTGCATTGAAGGCGGTGTCAGCCGGCAACGGTCCGCTGAGTGCCAATCCTTGTGAGCGCAATTTATTGAGCACCGGCTCAATAATGGTTTGTTCCTCTGTGCCCAGGTGTCCACTCTCGCCCGCATGAGGGTTGAGTCCAAGTACCGTGATGCGTGGTGCTGCTAGGCCAAACTTCATTTTAAGGTCGGTCGCAATAATGTTGAGAGAGCGCTCGAGTGACGCCTGTGTTATTGCGGCGGGGACATCTTTAAGTGGTAGGTGTGTTGTGGCCAACGCCACCCGAAGTTCACCCGCGGCCAGCATCATAACTACGTGCTTGGTTTGTGTGAGCTCGGCGAGAAACTCAGTGTGTCCGCTAAAGGGCACGCCAGCATCGTTGATCACCGATTTTTGCACCGGTGCAGTCACCATGGCCTGTGCGTCCCCGTTGCGACACATTTCAACCGCCGTATTCAGCGTTGCCAACACGTAGTGACTATTAGCCGGATTGAGTACGCCCGGTTGAACATCGGCACCCAGAGGTAAGTGAATGGTGTACAGCTCTCCTGGTGCACAGGGCTGGGCCGATTGCCCGGTACTGAAAGGTTTGAAGGTAATGTTTAGTCCTAGTGCCTGCGCGCGGCGTTTTAGGAGATTGACGTCGGCTATGCATACCAGTTGAGCAGGCCACTTGTGTTGGCTGGCCATCAACACCACATCGGGACCAATGCCCGTGGGTTCCCCGGCCGTGATGGCTAGCCGGGGAGCGGGTGTGTCGCATTGCGCCGCAAACGTCCGAGTCATAGCAATGGGCTAACAAACAGGCGGTAGTAGGACTGTTATTTTAGGTCAACAAACGCCTCTTCACGAATTTTGCGCAACCAAGCGTCCAGCTCTTCTTGATACTTTTGCTCGTGCAAGTAGTTCATCACCTGGCGCTTGCGCATATCTTCAGCAATATTTTGCTCACGACGCCCTGTGACTTCTAGAATATGCCAACCGAACTCTGAGCGAACGGGTTCGGAAATCTCGCCAATATCGGTACTCGCCATGGCCGCCTCGAACTCTGGCACCATTTGACCCGGGTTGGTCCAACCCAGCTCGCCGCCCTCTGTCGCAGAGCCAATATCGTCGGAGTACTCTTTTGCAACCATGGCAAAATCCTCGCCATCGAGTATGCGCGCTCGTAGCTGGGCTGCACGTTGCTGGGCCGCCTCGTCGCTGAGTACCTCAGTGGGTTTAATCAAAATGTGGCGCACATTGGTTTGCTCAATGAGCCGTTCACGCCCGCGCTCATCTACTAAGTAAACCAAATGAAAACCGGCGCCACTTTCAACTTTGGCGGTATCCCCTGTTTTTAGACTCGGAATCACCCCTGCGAACATCGAGGGAATCGCATCAATCTTACGCCACCCCAAATCACCGCCGGTAAAGACATAGGGCTCTAACGTGGCCACGGCCTCTTGAAACGGCGTACCAGCCAAAATACTGGCCAATACGCCATCCACAAAGGCTTCTTTAGCGGCTTTTTCTTCGTTGGAATCTTTACTGGATACTTCTACCAGTGCTTGCACCACCCGAAATTCCGGTTGCGTCATGGCCTCACCCTCTTCGGTGGCCATGAAATTCTCAACTTCTTGCTCGGTGATGTTGATATTGCGATTTACGTTGCCCTGCTGAACCCGCTGAATCATGATTTCTTTGCGTACTTGCTCTCGCATAGCCACAAAGCTTTCACCCTCGGCCTCTAGCGCTCCACGGAAAGCCTCCAGGCTCATGCTGTTTTGTGCCGCCATGCGTTGCATGGCATCGTCAAGTTGGGCATCGGGCACGCGCACGCCGTAGCGATCGGCCAGCTGTAGCTGAATACTCTCTAATATCAGTCGGTCCAGCGTTTCCCGCGCGAGTGTTTCCTGGTCGGGCATTTCAACACCGCGTCGCTCCAAATTCTGCTGAATCATGAGCAATCGTTCCTGTAACTCGCTGGCAAGGACAACATCGTCATCGACAATGGCGACCACCTTATCAAGGGTCTGTACCTGCGCGGAGCTGATCGTTGCGGCGCCTAACAGACACCATAACGCCAGTGAATAAGCGATACGTATAAGCGTTGTAGGGTTTCTCATGAAAAACTCGTGCTCTCGGGGCAATGGAGTGGTGTGGATACGATGGTTTACTTTACTGGTACGCTAATAGTGCCACATTATACCGGTCACTTGCCCTTTTTATGCGCTCTTGCCTCATTTGATACTTGACCTGACACTTGGCCGCTTGGGCTATGATGGTAGCCTGTAGCAGGCGACGCTAATCGTGTGAGGGCTCTATGACAACAATGCAGCAATGGTTTAATTTCGCGCCGGTAGCCACTTACTCGTTTACGCGGCCGGTTATTAGAAG
>Ga0255779_1000785_pt1 | contig 38266 bp, 6 predicted proteins | sample 011ome_21_FD_179977 | JGI IMG/M metagenome (GOLD analysis project Ga0255779, IMG submission 179977) | Coastal salt marsh microbial communities from the Groves Creek Marsh, Skidaway Island, Georgia - 011508AT metaG (version 2) | ecosystem: Environmental > Aquatic > Marine > Intertidal zone > Salt... | reverse complement strand
CGCGCAAGAATCTGCGCGAGAGCTCAAATTCCTCAACGCTCGTCCCAGTGATGGCCACGTATCGATCGACAAACGCGCTCTTGAGACACAACAGTACGCAATCGACGTGTGGAAGCACGCGATTCCATTCTTTATCAGTGCCGGCGCCCGCGGTGTCGATTGAGGCGCCGACGCCCAACGCGCGAACGCCTCGACACACCGCGCGCGCGAATTCTGGCTGTAACAAACACTCGCCTCCGCTGAGCGTGACGCCGCCGCCAGACGCGCTGTAGTAATCAAGATTGCGTCGTACGATGTCGACGCACTCGCGCACGCGCATTCGTCGCCCGAGCGGCGTCGGCGTCGAGGCGTTCGCGCGCGCGAGCGCGGCGTCGGTGCTGTCCACGTTGCAACAAAACACGCAGCGTTTGTGACAGGATTGGAGAAAGAATATGCAGCGGATGCCCGCACCGTCAACGGCGGTGAAGGAATCGATGCTGTGCACGTAGCCGGTGATTTTGTCTTCGTCCGCCAGGTCCTCGATGTCGTCCTCCATCGTCGTTGAATGTCGTCGTCGTCGTCGTCATGCATGTCGAGAATATGAACCGTCACACCCAAGACCACGCCGCACGACCGCATTCCACGCCGCACGCCCCATGTCCACCGTGCGCGACTTCGTGCGCGAGCACGCGCAGCCGTACGATGACGATTTCGCACCCTCGCTCGCACCGCCGACGCCGCGCACGCTCGCACTGCTGTCCCGCGCGCGCGAGCTGTTCGCCTTGGAACGCCAACGCGGCGGCGTGCTCGACATTGACACCTCCACGCCGTCGCACGCCACGTCGCACGGGCCCGGGTACATCACCGACGACGCGAGTGATTGCGTTATCGTCGGCATGCAAACCCCGGTGCCGCTGCAACGGACGATGAAACCGCTCGGAGGCATGCGGGTGATTGAGAAGGCGTGCGCCGAGCGCGGGCGCGCCGTTGACGTCGGCGTGACCAAGTTCATGGATGACTGGTGCGTGACGCATAACGACGCCGTGTTCGCGCTGTATACGAATGAGATGAAAGCTGCGCGGCGCGCACACGTTTTGCTTGGGCTACCGGATGCGTACGGACGCGGTCGATTGATTGGCGATTACCGACGCGTCGCGCTGTTTGGCGTCGACGCGTTGCTCGCGGATAAATCCCGGGACGCCGAGGCGATGCCCGTGGACACGGAGGACGACTTGAGGTGTAAGTTTGAAGTCACGCAGCAGATTCGCGCGTTACGCGCGCTGAAGGACATGGCCAAGGCGTACGGGTGTGACATTGGTCCGCCCGCGACGTCGGCTCGCGAGGCGATTCAATGGACGTACTTTGGATATCTCTGCGCGGTGAAATCACACGACGGCGCGGCGATTTCGCTCGGGCGCGTGGATGCTTTTTTTGACATTTACATCGAGCGCGACGTGACGAGCGGGAAAATCACCGAATCGCAGGCACAGGAATTGATTGACAATTTTGTTTTAAAGCTGCGCATGGTGCGGCAATTACGGCCGCTCGCGTACGAGGAGATTTTCGCGGGCGATCCGCAATGGTCGACGACGTGCGTCGCCGGATGCTCGCTCGACGGCGATGGTCGACACATGGTGACGAAGACGTCGTGGCGTTTCTTGCACACACTACGAAATCTAGGCGCGGCGCCCGAACCCAATCTCACCGTGCTTTGGTCGAGCTCGGCGCTGCCGAAACCGTTCAAGAAATTCTGCGCCGAAATCTCCATCGGCTCGTCGACGATTCAATACGAAAACGATGATTTGATGCGCGAAATGTTACAGAGCGATGATTACGGGATCTCTTGCTGCGTCTCTGCCATGCGCTTGGGGACCGATATGCAATACTTTGGCGCGCGGTACAACATGCCAAAGTTACTGCTCATGGCGCTTAATAACGGCAAGGATGAAATCACCGGCGCGCAAGTCGCCCCGGCGTTGTTTGAGGATGTCCCGGGAGATGGCGAGATTTTGTCATTCGATGACGTCATGATTCGATTCAAAGCTTACATGGATTGGTTGTGCGCGCTGTACGTGAAAACGATGAACGTTATTCACGCCTGTCACGATTTACGCTGTTACGAAGCCATTTTCTTTGCGTTGATGGATACAAAGCTGTCACGTTCGATGGCGTTTGGCATTGCCGGATTGAGCGTCGTCGCGGATTCGTTATCGGCAATCAAGCACGCTCGAGTGCGCGTCGCGCGAGACGCGTCGACTGGATTGACGAAAGATTTCACCATCGAAGGCGAGTACCCAAAGTTTGGCAACGACGACGACGCCGTGGACGCCATTGCGGTATTCTTGGTGGATTACACCATTCGCGCCTTGCGTAAAACTCCCGCGCATCGCGGCGCCACGCACACGCTGTCCATTTTGACCATCACATCCAACGTGATGTACGGCAAAGCTACAGGCGCGACTCCAGATGGTCGACCCGCGGGCGCTGCGTTCGCACCGGGCGCCAACCCCATGCACGGCCGCGATGCAAATGGCGCGTTGTGCTCGTTGAACTCTGTCTCCAAGCTCCCGTACCCGTCGTGCGCGGATGGCATTTCAAACACATTCTCCATCACCGCGCCGTCTCTCGGCAAGTCGCGCGAATCGCAAATTTCAAATTTAGTCGCCATGCTCGACGGGTATTTCGCTCGAGGCGCGCAACACTTGAATGTCAATTGTTTGACGCGAGACGTGCTCGTGGACGCGATGGAACATCCGGATAAGTACCCGACGCTGACGATTCGTGTGTCGGGGTACGCGGTGAATTTCATCAAGCTCTCGCGCGAGCATCAAGAGGAGGTCATCAGTCGTACGTTTCACGCATCGTTATAAAGGGCGAGGCGCGTGACCTTGTTTTTCGCGTTTTACTTTTACGTTTTAACATTTCAGCGGCGCTAGTCGTACATCAGCCAGTTCTTTCTTTCAACTTCAAAACAATTCCAAAAATTCACAAAAATTCATCATCCAAACAACATGGCGCCCGCCAAATCAACATCGCCGCCCGTGACTTCTAAAGCCTCCAAAGCCTGAGCGCGGGTGAACCCGAGAGAAATTAATCGTGATACCTTGTCTTCGTTCACCGAGCGCGGGAGAGCGTCGACGACGGAACCGGATGGCGCGGATGCCGTGGGCGGCGAGGCGCCGCCGTCGAAACCGCGTGGAATCTCCGCCTCGCCTAAAAATGGCAATTCAACATCCGCTGAACCAATAGCGAGGACGTTCTTGCGCAGATCAATCGTACACTGATGCCGACGTAACATGTCGAGACCGAAAATAAAATCAATATCTTGCTCCTTTTCCAAAACGGTGATTGCCGTCGATAAAAACGTTCCGCCCACCTTCATCGGCGCTTGGTGAATGCGCCCCAAAATCTTCTGCGTGCCCACGCCCTTGGCCGTTCCTTGAAATCTATCATCAATCAATCGCTCAAGACCACACCTGCGCGCGCACGTCACCGACATGATGGACATTTGAGCGCCGCTATCCACAAACGCCTTCAACGCCACGCCGTTGATTTCGGCATCCACGTACAACATAACCACTTGTCCAAACACTTCAGGCGTTTCATCAATCGCCGTCCGCATGTTTTCCTCAACATTCGCCTTACGTATCGCCTCTTCAATCTTTCGCTGCGCCTCAATGTCGAACGGATCGCTATGTAACAACGCCAGCTCTTCGTTGCGAATTCTCATCGCTTCGGCTTCGCGGCTATGAAACTCCCGCATGCGCGTCTGAAACGTCTCCACATCCCCCGAATCGATCGCCCGCGCGAACAACGGATCCGACATACGCAAACGTTCCATCGCGACGCGATCGGCGGCGAACGCACGCATCATCGCCAAGGGATCCACCGCGGAACCATCCGAGCTCGTCGCCCGCGCCCCACCCATGGATGAATTCCCCGACCCGTTCGTCGTCGCCGTCGCCGCCGCGTGCCCACCTCCGGGCGCGACGAGGGCGACTAAATCATTATCTTTAAATCCACACCGCGCGAGCGAGCGATCGGAGGCGGAGGACGACGACGTGGAGGCGGTTTCAAGCGTGCGTCCATCCACCGTGGCGATGAGCGCGCGCACGTCGCGGTCGAGTTCCGCGCCCACCGCCGCCTTGAGATCGGCAATCGTGGCCGAGCCGTCGATGGTGATGCTCACGACGCCATCGATCGAGGGCACGGCCACGGTGAGGCGCATCGCGACGGAGAATGCGGTCGCGTGTGTCGTGCGATCTCGTTTTTGCGTCACAATTGCGCACGATGCGTCGATCTGCGGCGCCGAGAAGCGATGGACGGGCGACGCCATCGCGCGCAAAGGTGACGCCGCCTACGATGCGTGCGTCAGGGGCCAAAGCGTCGAACGAGGCGATGCGATATCGACGGATGATGATGATGATGATGACTGTGATCGCGATTGTTGGATTAATCTTTGGCGCGCGGTATTCCCAGCGCACGGGCGACGACGTGGTCATGACGGCCGACGCACCGTCCGAACACGACGGTCCTCGCGCGATCATTGGCGATGCGAACGAATGGCTGCCACCGCAGCGCGAGATTGGGGCGCGATTTCTCGAACGCGAGCGGGACGCGTGCGCATTCGCGTCGGCGCCCACCGTCTCGAGCGCCGTTCGTGGCGCCCAACCGCGGTTAATTACGAAAAAGGTCACCACCGCCGCGTTACGCGATGCATTTACTTTGCCTGCGTTATTGAAACGGAGCGGGAAGACGTCGGTGCAGCACGCGCATCCGGCGTATCACATCGTCGCGGGTGGTTCGGTGGAACGGATGACGACGCTCGAAACGTTCATTGAACGGTATTTGCGCACCGATGACGTGGCGAACGTGAGCTTTGTGTTTGATTCCATGTCAGATGTGTTGAGTGACAAACGGTTAAAGTCGAAATCGAGCGGGAAATCACTCGTGCCGCGACGATTGGGGCACGCGGTGGATGAGCCAGAGGCGGTGATTCCGGTGCTCAGCGTCGGCGGCGACGGCGCGGGATTGGCGATGCATCAGCACGACGCGACGTTATTGACGCTGTTGCACGGGTACAAGTTGTGGCTCGTGGCTGCGCCCGAGGTGGCAATGCCGGATTTTGTGTTTGACAGCATGCATGGGTACGGGTACATGTTATTAGAGGACGCGTTGAAGCACAGGGGCGAGGCGTCCATGTCGGGCGTGCAATGGTGCGTGCAGCCGCCAAACACCGCGGTGTATTTACCCGGGCATTGGTGGCACGCGACGGTGAATTTAGGCGAAGCCGTGGCGTTTGCGGAGCAACTCGGTGGGGGGTTTACGCCCATGGCGTATGAAGCGGCGGCGGCGACGACGGGGAAGCAGCGCGCGCAGACGTTGTCGGCGCACGCCCGGGATTACATGTTCAAGGACAAGGTGGATGTAGCGATTAAAACAGCGCAGGAGGCGATTGAGGTTGATCCGTTACAAGTTATGGCGCGATTTGTGCTCGCAGAGTCGTACGCGAGGCTTAAAAAGGCGCCAGAGGCGTTACAGTCGATGCGAGACGCCGCCGAAGCGGTTCGGTCGTCGTCGAGGCGCGCGACGCCACCCGTGCCTGAACTCTTTGCTGATTCTTTGTTACGCATCGCGTACACGCTGTGCGTGCCTTTGGCGGAATTGTCCAAGGAGGCTGTGCCGATGGGTATGGAACTCATTCGTGAGGCGCTCGAGGCGGTGCCGACGAGTTTGGAGAATAATATTTTGAGCGACGTCTTGGGCGAATGTTCGCCCGACAAAGTAGTACGACAGGAACAATAGGAAGGATATATCATTACAATTCGCGCGCGCGTTGCATTGCAATACTAATATTGTCATCATCATCATCATCACGCTCTCGTGCAGCTACGTGTGCGACGATGCGAACACAAAGGCGTGGGCGAGAATGAGCTTGGGAAAAAAGCCGTGCCGAGCGACGTCTACGAGCGCCTCGCACGCCCTCACGGCGTGTTCTATATCCGCACTCCACGCGTGTGGCGTCACATCCAACGGACGCTGTGCCCGTACGAACACCTTTGCCGCATCGAGAAGGGTTTTATCACCCTTATATCGCCGCGCACGACGACGCTCGGTGAGGAATTGAGGAAGCGCGCGCCAACCGGCGGGATGCTCCGTGTCCGCGAGCGTCGCCGCGAGCGCTTGATATTCTGCGCGAGACGTCTCGTCGCGCCGCTGGCGCTCGTACTTTGACGAACCATCGTCAATGACGACCGCAATAGCCGGCCCGCAGCCGCGGCGATTGAGTTGCAAGGCGATTTCAAATGCTATTCTTGCTGAGGCGTCGCTCGCGGCGAGCGCGCAGACGACGACGGGCGCACGCCGGCTCGATGTCGCATTCAGTATCGTTTTCACGCACCGCGCCGCAACGTTCGACGTATACTGGTCATTCAACGACGATGATGACGCGACGTGTGCCGAAATCGTGCGTGGAAGATGAATGCCGTGCACGGGAAGCGTGGAAGCAAATGAGGCAAATGACCAGCGTTCGACGTCGGCGAGCACGTCGACGAGGAGCCACACGCGCGGGACATGGTTTTCCACCGTCCAAACCGCGTCGTGGTTCAACCCGAACGCGCATGCGTCGAAATATTCTTCACAATCCACCGCACGCACGATGGCTTGCGTTAATCCTGGGCTCGCATCGTCGTCGTCGTCGTCGGTGGCGTCGGTCTGGCGACCGTGTGAGCCAAATACGAGCGACGGCGACGCAGACATGGATAATCCGAGCTCAGGGTGCCAAATGCTTTGTATCCACGGCACATCTGCGCGCACTCGAGCGTTTGCGTGATGGCCCAAATCATCCCATTCGCTCGCGAGCTGCTGTCGCATGTGCGGTACGATTGTTTCGTCTAAATCTCCTCCGTTGCTCTCCGACGTCATCAAATTCATGTGCGACCCGGCGCAGTGTACGATTTCGACGTGATCGCACGCCAACGGCCACACGTACCCGCTCACGGATTGTAACAACCCACCGTGCGCGTCTAGGCGTAAATCGGTTTCGAAAAGTGCGGAACTTTCGGTGCCGGCTTTGTAATGAATGACTTTTCCTCGGACGCGAGAGAACATTTTACGCGGGACTCGGCTCGATAACGCTGGATCCGCTTCGACGCCGCGAAGCATGCGCCAAGCGCCGGAATCGATAGAACCATCTTCGAGCTGGTTCATACCGCTGTTCCATTGCGCCGCGTACGGACCTTTACTGATTTGCTCGTCCAGTTCTCTGGCGTTGAACGCGCGGCCGAGCGCCTGATGCGCGACGTCTTCGAACATCGCGTACTTTTCTTCTCGTGAGAGATTTTGCCAACCCGCGGCGACGGTGTCGAAATGAAACGACGAAAGCGCGACTTCCATATACATCAATCCCGTGCTTTCGTTATCGGGACTCTCGTCGTCGTCGGTGGTATTTTCGTCGGGGATGTCGTTCCAATCCGACTTGAACTGTACCGGATGCGGCGCGTCGAACAAAAAGCACAGCGACACGGTGCGATCTAAAACATTCTCCAACACCAACGCGCTCTCGATCGCGAGCACGCCACCTAAAGAGTGTCCGCCGAGTATGATTGGCGAATCATCGTCTTGTTGCGCGTGCATGGCAAATGCGTGCGCGTTGGCCGCATCCGGCCACGGCTGCTCTGTCGTATCGCGTTCAAGCGTCAATACTGGGTGTGCGCCGAGTGAAAGTGCGTCAACAAGTTTCATGTACGCCAGTGGACCATCCCCAAACGCGGGTGCACCGAGAAAGAGCGCATTTGGCGTTGTCGCCTGAGACTTTAAGCATTTCACCATGTCCACGTTTGCCTTTGCGTTTGAAGCCGTCTTTGTCGTCGTCGTCGACATCGACGACGGATTCGAATTCGACACGAGATGCTCCAAATACGCAATCATCTTCAACGGCGTCGGCTGCGTGGCTAACGTCGCAACGTCGATATCCTCATCAATTTTAATCGCGCGCTTCAACGTCGTCGCCAATTCCACGGCGCCTATGGAATCCACGCCCATCGCCATTAAATCATCTTTCGCGCCGACATCTTCCCCGAACACGTCGCGAAGCGCGTCGTACACGACGCTCGCTATATTCACGACATCACGCGATGGCGTCGTCATCGGAAAGACGGCATTCGGTCGATCGACTCGTCGCGGTATTGATCTTTTTGGCGACGTTTGACATCCGAGCGCGGTTTCGCCCGTGAAACTCACCATCGTCTCCTCGCCGAACGCCGTCGACATCTCTCTCAACCCACCGCCGTCGTGGTCATCAACATGCGATGACAATGACTCCATCGTGCGTCCTACGTATGCTGCGATGGCTGACGTTGGCAATGAACCTTGAGTGACGCCGACGCCGACGCCGACGTCGCCTCGATGCCGAGTCAACGCGCGACCGCCGCCCATCTGGCGCACCAGATTCCACCTCACCATGCGCACCGCACCGCGCCCGCGCCCGCGCGTCGTCGCTCGACACACGCGAGCATACGCCGCGTCTTTCGCGCGCACGCGCCCAGAGCGCACGTTGACGACGAGCGACATGTCAGAAGACCCACTCGATGTCCCGCGGCTGCCGACGACGACGTCGAGCGCGGCCATACGCTCGCGCGCGTCGCGACGCGGCGGCCCCAGCGCATCCGCGCATGCAAACATCAACCTCGCCGCGGCTTCGCACGAAAACACCGCGGCGCCTTCAGCGCGCTTGGCGCGAATGACGACACGATGGACATCGAGCGCGACGTCTGCCGCCGCCTCGAGCGCCGGCGCCGGCGTCGGCGCCAACCACAACGATTCCCTCGCGTACACCACCGGCGCCCCGCGCGCGCTCGTCGCGCCGCGCTGATGATGACGACGATGATGGCACAACACCGCGTGGACGTTTGTGCCCGTGAATGCGAACGCCGAGCACCCGACGACGCGCGAGATGTCCTCCTCCGACGACGTCAATGTCGCGCCGCCGACGGCGGTCCGCGGGATAGCCACACATCCAATACCATCACTTTCGCGCGCAAACGCCCGTTCCACGTGCGCGTTTACGCGCGCTAATCCCACAATGACAGGTGTCATCACCGCATCACACGCCGCACACGCGCGTTCGAGCGCGATGGCCCCGGCGGCGGCTTCGCCGTGTCCCGCCGACGTCTTACTCGCGCTCAACGCCACGACGACGCGCGATGTCGACATGTCATCGCCGAATGTCTCCGCAATCGCCCCGCATTCGATCGGGTCACCGAGAGGCGTTCCAGTACCGTGCATAGAGACCTCACGCGCGCGAATGCGATCGATGTGCGCGAGTGTGTACGCGTCGCGCATGACGCGGCGCTGTTGGGCGCCATTCGGCGCCGTGAGCGCCGCGGACCGACCATCCTGCCCGCACGCCGACGCTCGCACGACCATCATCGTCGTCGTCGTCGTCGTCGTCGCGTCACTCGTCGTTGTCTTTTTCGCGTTGTGCTCTGGTTGTGGATGCCGTCGCCATCGCATGAGCGCCATGGCGGCGACGGATTCCGCGCGTCCGTAGCCGTCGGCTCGGGCATCCATCGTCTTGCACCGCCCGTCGCTCGAGAGCATCCGCGCCGCCGCGATGGCGTCGCTCGTCCGCTTGCTCAACAGGTAATTCACACCGCCACACATTGCAAACGTGCACGATGCCGTCGCCGCATGCGTGGCGATGTGGACGGTGACGAGCGATGCCGAACACGCGGTGTCGACGGCGAAGCAGGCGCCGACGTAGCCAAACGTATACGACGTCCGCCCGGCGCACGCGCTCAATGCGCTTCCCGTCGCCGAATGCGCGCTCGGTGCGATGTACGGCGCATAGAGCGTAGAATATTCCATGTGCTGCGCGCCGACGGCGACGATGACGTTGGTATCATCGCCGTACGGCGTTGATGTCGCGCATTCAAAGACGCATTCGAGAAATCCTCGATGTTGCGGGTCAACACGTTCGGCTTCGTGAATGCTCGTGAATGCGAATAACGCGCGGTCGAATGCGTCGACGCGCGGTAGAAACACACCAAATCGCATACCTGCGTCGGCGTCGGCGGCGGGTGTGGGTTCGATGGTCCATCGGATGACTGGCACGCGCGTCGCCGGGTCAGCCACGGGACGAAATCGTCCGGCGCGCGCGACGACCGCGAACGCCATCGTCAACCTAGGCGCATCATCTACGACGACGCGCGTCGTACCATGCCTCGTTGTTGTCTGCGTCGTCGTCGCGTTGCGTTTTGAATCCACGTACGCGGCGAGGGCGTCTATCGTCGGGAAATCAAAAGCCACCGTCGCCGGCAAATCCACGTCGCACGCGCTCGACACGCGCCGGCGCAGTTCGACGCTCGCAATAGAATCCAGCCCAGCATCCATCATCGGCGCTGAACACTCGAGTGATTTACCCACGAGTGATTGCGCGATGTCCCGCACGACATCGAGCGCGGTGGCGATGACGACGTGTGGATTGGACACCGGCGTTCCGCGTGTCGTCGGCTCGGCGTCGCGTCGTCGTTCAATCATCGGCGACACCACGACGCACGGATGCCGCGCACCGTCGTTCGCGTGCGAGATGACGCGCATTAAGATGTGCGCGCCAATGTCGAATGGAAGCGCGCGCAAACCGACGCGCTCGAGCCGCGCTTCGGTCGTCCCGCTTGCGCTCGCCATGCCTCGGGCGTAGTCAAACGCGCCCCAACGTATGGAGCGCACGTCTAATCCACTCGCGTACGCATCGAGCGCGTACGCATCGAGCGCGGCGTTGGCGGCGGCGTAATTTGCCTGTCCCGGAGCGAGCACGGAGGCGGCGATGCTGGAGAAGAAGACGCGAGATGCGGGCGGAGCGGCGTCGCTCTGTCGAAGGACGACGCGCGAGAGCGTGAGTTTCGGAGCGTAGACGCGACGTAACGCGTCGTGCGTTTGGTTGCGTACTGCGGCGTCACGGAGAACGCCACTGGCGTGGAGGACGACGCGGAAGTGCTGGCGACTCGCGAGGAGGTCGGTGGCGTTGACGTCGGCTCGGGAAGATGCGTCGGCGCTCGATGCGGTGACGACGCGACGCGGAGAGGGAGAATACGAACCGTCATGTAGTAACGGCGACGACCCACAGCGGCCGCGACGGGCGACGAGACGCACGTCGCAATCGGATGCAAGCAACACGCGCGCAATGGCGACACCGAGACCACCCGTGCCGCCTAAAATCTGCACACCGCCGCGCGTAGGATGCGGGTGTCGCGCGCGCGGTGGCACGAGCGCCGAGTCGCGCACGGTTCCGTGCGTCGTCGTCGCTTCTTCGCCACGTTCCGCTCGCGCACACGCGAATATAGCATTCAACGCATCATATGTCGTCGTCGTTGCCGTTCGTACCGCGTCTTGGTAGAGTTGCGCGGCGCTCAAGGCGGCGCCGACGAGGCGACATTCGCGAGGCGTCGCGCTTTCATCCAGTACGTCGTACGTTACGCGACGCGTCATCGACGCGTTACAAACTCGTCGCCGCCGCCGCACGTCATCGCAACACTCGTCGTCGTCGCGAACGACACCGCGCGCGCTGAACACCACCGTGCCGTCGCGAACATCGATCCAATGCGATGACGATTCGGTTCCCCGTTCGACGCCAACCGACGCCGCGGTTGGTTGGTCAGTCGTCGCGCGCGCGACGTCGACGCTTCGCACGCGTTGACACCACGGCGCGCCAGATTCCGCGCGCGCGATGCGCGTGATGTCTCGCGAGACAGTCCACGCCCACCAGCGCGCCGCCGCCGTGCGTGCTGACGAAGATATGAAACGTTCCGCGTACGCGCGACACGATTCGGCTCGAATGGCTCCGCGACTCGAATACGCCACGGCGCTGACTGTTTTCATCTCCATGTGCCACGTCGACGTCGTCGTCGTCGCGACGAAGGCACGAATGATACGACCATTAGCATCGAACGCTCTTTCGGCAACTGCGACGATGCATTCGAACATCGACGATGACGAATGAGACGTAAACCTCAACGCCGCAGAGTCCAAACGCGCGTCTACGCGCATCATCATCGACTCTCCGCCGTGGTGCGGCCAATACGTGCGTCTATCTTCAACCACACACGCTGCATGTGCGACCACGCGCACGTCATTCACGCACGCATTCGTCGTACGCAGAATGACGTGCGCATTTGAACCTTGAAACGCAAACGCGCTCGCCGCCGACGTCGACATCCATCCGGCGCTCATTCGCGTCTGTCGCGCCAATCCAACATCCACCACGCGCGCCGTCGCAAACACCTCGCCCACGTGCGCATTCACGCGACGTAAATGACACACGCCTTCATTTGCGCGCGCGTCGCGGGTGAGGGCATGGATGATGCGGGCGAGCGCGGCGGTCCCGCTCGCGGGTTCGGCGTGGCCGCGCCAGGATTTCAACGCCCGCGGCTCGAGCGCGCGACACACGTCGCCGTACGCCGCCGTCGCGGCGTTCATTTCGATCGGGTCCCCGAGCGCAGTTCCCGTACCGTGCGTGTACAGCACCATGACCGCCGTCGCGTATGACGCGTCGGCGAAGATCAACGCGGATTGGATGACGTCCCGCTGCGCCGCTCCGCTCGGCGCCGTGAGCGACGCGCTTCGGCCGTCTTGATTCATCCGCCCCGACGCCACAACCACGCCCTGAGGGCATCGTCCGTGATCGCCACGCGCATCAAAAGTAATCACGTCCACGGCTTCGGCGCGCCCATAGCCATCGGCGGTGGCGTCGAATGTCTTTGAACGTCCATTCGGGCTCAACATGCCGGCGCTCGCGAGCGCCGAATGCGTGTCGGGCGCGCACATAATCGATGCCCCGCCCACGCACGCGCCGGCGATTCTTCCAGCACCGCGCATGGCTTCGTTCGCGAGCGCCATGGCGCAGAGCGATGACGAGCACGCGGTGTCGATCACGAGCGCCTGGCCGCGCAAGGCGAATATAAATGCAATTCTGCCCGCGCAGCAGCTCGCCTCAGCGCCGACGCCCACGTACGCGTCCACGGGCGCGCCGACGATTCGTATAAGATTTCCATAGTCTTTCCCCGAAGCACCAATATACGACCCAATATCATGCGTGTCATCCATCGGTGCGATGGCGCGACAGACGACGACGGCGCGGATGAGCAGGCGCTGTCGCGGATCGCACGCGCGCATTTCAACCGACGTCGTCGGCTCGAATGGACTCGCGTCGACGCGTTGAATCACATGCGTCGGTGCGTACGCGCCGAACGCGTTGATTGGATCGTTGTGCGCGTCGACGAATCGCCGTGCGAGTGGGGTTTTCATGACGGCATCGGCGGTGGGGGTGGCGTCGTGGGCGCATCCGGACGCCGCGGCGGAGACGCGCGGTTCGGTTGGCTCGGGACGTCTCGCGACGGCGTTGACTTTGACTTTGGATGTCGTCGTCGTCGACGAAGACGACGACGTCGCGGCCAGCGCCTTGGCGGCGCTCGCGATGGTGGGGTAGTCGAAAAATATCGTGCTCGGCGCGTCGGAACGCGCCAGAGCGGTGCACACGGCGCCACGCAAGTCGACGGCGGACAAACTGTCCAATCCGTGCTGCATCAACGGGTCGTCGACGCCGAGCGTCGTTCCGAGTGCCTGAGTGACGCACGTCGAGATGATGGCGCGAATCGCGCGCTCATCGAGCACTGTCGAGGGCAACGCATTCGACGCGTCGTGTTTCGGCTCGACGTGACGACGCGTGTGCGCCGAGGGAAAGAATGTTCTAAATCCCGCGAAGCCGCGAGCCAACGCGTGGACGTCGAGCGCCGCAGCGATGATATTCGCGCGACACGTGACGCGCCATAGCGCCGCCACGCCCTCGCGCGCGCGCAGCGCCCAGATACCCATGTGTTGTAATCTTCTGAACGTGTGCGCGTGCCGCGTCGCCATGCCGACGTCGGCCCAGGGTCCGAATTGGACCGAGCGCGCATCCGCGCCGGCGTTTCTGCGCCTCGCGACGTCGACGTCCATGGCACCATTCGCCGCGGCATAATTCCCCTGCCCAGCCGCGCCGAACGCGCTGGCGATGGATGAACATGTGATGATGCGCGTTGGCGTCGCCGCGCGCTCGTCGCTGCGCATCGCGACGGCGATGGATTTTGGGGCGAAGACGACGCGGACGCGTCGAGCGGAATGTCTCGCGAGCGCTCCGTCGGCTAACGCTCCACCGGCGTAGAGTACCACGTCCGCATCCGCCAGGGCGTCCGTGCGCGCCGCGGCATCACATGCCATTGCGCACGTCACATCGTCACCGTCGTCGTGGAACCACGTCGCACGTGCGGTTCTGGAGACGAGCGCGAGACGACATTCGGGACGCGACATTTGAGCCGCGAGCGCGCCGACGCCTCCAAATCCACCGACGACGAGCACACGCACCTTGGCCCGTGCCGGTGGTTGCATTCGAGAACGACGTCGTCGAACGTCGGTGCGTCGCACGGCGGCATGCGCGCGTAATTCGACCACGTCGCCGTCGTTGAATTCAACCGACGGATGTTTCTCAGCCGAGTCCTCGAGCTCGAGCGACTTGAATAGTCCATCCGCGTACGTCGCGCCGCGCGTCGAAAACCATCGCAGAGGTTTAGCGCATTGAAACGACGCGATGATGGATGTCGTCGTTCGTGTCGCATCGCGGGGTGTTGTCGCGAGCGATGGACACGCTGGTCGCCGCGAGGGCGTCGCCGCGACAGTCGCTGCGTACGCGCGGGCGGGCGGGCGGCGACCGGATTCTGCGTCAATCGTCGTCATCATCGATCCGAATGCTTTGGCGCATAAATCGACGATGCATGCTCGCGAGTTGAGATGATGTTGTGTCGTCGCTGGTGACGTCGTTGGTGCGATGCACGCCGCGGAGGAGACGCGGGTGGTGAAACCGCCGTCGACGTACGCGGCGCAGCCCACTGGGACGCGAAGCGTCAGGTTTCTCCTCGACGTCGTCGCCGCCGCGAGCTGCATCGTGCCATCCACGGCGGCGATGTAAGATGTGATGTCATCGGCGTTTGCGCGAGGGCGCGTGATCGTTGCCGCACGATTTTGGTGGCTAGTCGCGCGACGATTTGCAAAGGCGAACCCGCCGCGCGACTCCGGTTGAGGAACGTGAACGGTCACTGGCGAAAGAAAGCACGTCATCGTCATCGTCGCGCCGCCGCGCATCGCCAGCGCCCCCGAACGAGCATTCAATGTCACGTGAAATGAAAGTTTCGCGGAAATGTGCAGAGACGTTGGAATGGCGCACGATGTGGCAGCGAGCGGAGCGTCGTCGAGGACGAGGCGTCCGGCGGCGACAGCGGCTCGAAGCATTCCTGCGCCTGGAAATAGTGCGCGCGCGCGCACGGTGTGGTCTTTGGCGCTGACGCACGCCATGGCGTGTGCCGTGAACGTCAACGTGCAGGGTGGTGAGGTGATATTGCGCGGTCGCGCGATGGCGACAGCGATGAACGGCGCCGCGCGCACGGATGGTACGCACCACGCGCGCCGAGCGTCCATCGTCGCGCAGTGCGACTGCGCTGTGGTGATTCGCCCGACACGCGCAACTGACGGCGACAAAATTAGACTCACGTGCGCATTCGTGCCTTGAAATGCGAATGCGCTCGTGCCGGCGCGTGAAAAGTATGTACCCGCGCGATGTCGTCCAACCGACGTCCCGCCACCCAGAGCCATCGAATGTGTCTGCGCGACGACGACGACGGCAACGTACGGATTCACCGTTGCCAATCCGCGCACGCCAACGCTGATGAAATGTGCGTTGTGCGCGATGACAGCGGTGATGGACACAATCCCCGACGCAGGTTCGGCGTGCCCGATGAAGCTCTTTGACGCTTCGAGCCTCGTCGGGGAGTCGTCGGCGGGCAGCGCGTTGACTTCAATTGGATCACCCAGCGGCGTGCCCGTGCCGTGCAAATGCAACGATAACAACAAATCATGTAAATTAGCGTTATCGCCTGCGTGACCGCGCATGGCGGCGGCGATAACGTTCGATTGCGCCGGACCGTTTGGGGCGGTGAGCGCCGAGCTTCGTCCGTCTTGCCCGACGGCTGTCCCGCGCACCGTCAGCGATAACCACATCGACCGGCGTTCAAAGCCAACGTGGTCGTTTGCGTCGTCGTCATCATCACCGTCTTTACGCGCACACAGACGCACGGCTCGATTCGCTTCAGCGCGCACGTATCCATCCGCGGCGACGTCGAGTGTCTTACATCGTCCCTCTGGGCTCAGCATCCTCGCCCGATGGAATTGCTCCGTCACGCGCGGACAGAGAATCACATTCACCCCGCACACGAGCACGTCACCTAGAATACTGTTTTTAACAACCATATCCACGCGCGCGTGGTGCGCGGCGACGAGTGCAGAGGAACATGCTGTGTCTATGGCGATGGCGGCGCCGGCGAAATCAAACGTAAAGCACACTCGGCCGGGCGCAACAGATATGAAATGACTCGTCGCATCGTACGCAGATGGTGCCAACGATGCGCGCGCGGCAAGTTCGGCATAATCGCGACTCGCAATACCGACGTATACGCCCGTCAACGACGACGATGACGATTTTGAGATTTCTCCAGAGCCACCGAAGACGTCGAGCGCCGCGCGCAAGAGTAATCGCTGTTGGACATCGCACCGCGCGGCTTCATCGCGGTGTACGCCAAACACACCGGCGTCGAAGACATCGATGTTGGACATGTGAGTCATGAACGTCGCTGGAACGTTGGCGTGGTTTGATTGACGCATGATGTCGATGTCCCAACGTTTGCGAGAGATGGGCCGAACGGCGTCGGCGTCGATGGATTCCGTAGAGCACCGCGCGTGGATGCATATCACTGTCGTCGCTGGCGGCGCGTGCGGCGTCATCGGTGTCATACCACTGACTAGTGGTGGATCTTTCGCTATCATTGATGCGGATTGCACGCGGGTTTCATTGAATACGCGCGTCGAGAGCGCCCGAGCGGTTGGGTAGTCAAAAATCGCCGTCGAGGGCAGCGACACGTGAAACGCTTGCGATATCGCGTTCGCGAGTTCCGTAGACGACACAGAATCCACACCAACATCCATGAGTGGTGCGTTCGGGTTGATTTTCGCCGCCGGTATCGATGCGGCACCGACGGTACGTTCGATGATACCGCACACGTTGCGTAGAATGTCATCCATCGACGTCGCCGTCGGCTGCTTTGATGCGCAATTCGGCTGCTGAAACGCCGGCTTCGGTTTTGGGGACGTCTTGTCGACGTGTATTTCATCGTCACTGAAATTAATGAGATGTTCAAACAGCGCCGCATCGCGCGTGCGACCTGAGTTGCGCACGTACGCGTTCCAATCCACGCGAGCGATGCACGTCGTCGTCAAAGACGTCTCATACATAGATGTGCGCGCAAACATCGCCATCGCGTCCGCAGGCACCATAGACGGCATGCCTAGTGACGCTAGTCGTGATTGCGTCTCGCCCGTCGCCATACCGCGCGACGACGTCGCCCACGGTCCGAATTGCGCCGCGCGCGTTGGCTCGCCCCGTCGAGCTCCAGCCTCGCATCGCGCGTCGAGAATTTCGTTCGCCGCCGCGTACACTGCTTGGCCCAACGAACCGATGCACGACGCAATTGATGTAAACACAGCGACATGCGCTATGGCGTGACGACTGTCGTCATCGGCGCGCTGCGAAAATGTGCCACATTTGGCGCTCACGCTCGCAAATGCGGCTCTCGCCGCTATGGTTCTCCACGCCGCGTCTGCCAATATTCCCGCGGCGTGTACAACCGTCGATGCATCGCGTGAAAACTTCGTTGTTAGCAATGCTTGCACCACTCCCGTGTGAATACACAGCAGTCTTTCGCCGCACGAGGTCCATGGGAGTATACGCGCTCGGCCGCGGCGGGACGAGGCGAGGACGACTGAGAATCGCGCGGGCATGAAATCGCGCGCAAAGCACGACCCAAGCGCGCCCGTACCACCCATAATCACCATGCACTCACAATATCGAACCACATTCACATCCCTTGTCAGTGAGAGCGTCGCGCCGAGGCGACGATGACGATGCGAGCGCGTCGCCTTTGCCGCGCAAAGCTGTTCAACGCTCGCGCGACTCGTTTCGGCTCCGTCGAGCTCCACCCGACTCATCGTCGCCGTTTCCAGCGCCACCGATCGCATCGCGGCGTAAATACCATAAGACACGCCATCTTCTGTCACCCTTGCGCGCGAAAACGTCCACGGCGCGTGGAGTGCTGAGAGAACGCGCCTCGCGTTTGGCGTTCGCGCGCCTTGGCTCGCTCGAACCATCGGCGCTCTGCCCGCAACTACTCGACGGCGTCGACACACGTACGCACACGTGCGCACTGACGCACCGCGCACACGACGCTCGATACATTTCGTGCGCAGTTGCCGCGTATACATGTCGCGAGAGACGTGAGAGCTCATCGATAACGCGCGATGGATGTCAGACGCGTGGCCACCAAATGTCTGCGCCGCGTCGAGCCGAAACGCCTCAGTCGTCGCCGGGATGCGTAACGTTTTCGCGCCGTCATTCACGCGCCAAGTGGCGGCGATGGCGTGAAACGCGGCGTCAATTTCCCCGGCGCGCGAATCGCCGCGAGCGCGAGCGATGACGGCGCGAACGACGACGGTCATGTGAACCGTAGGCGCAGACGCGGATGACATCGCTCCGAGCGCTCGTCGTCGAGACTCGACGCGCGGCGTCGCGCGCAATGTCTGCGCCCGTGCGGCGCGCGACCCATCGAGACGCGCGACATCGATGCCAGACGTGACGAGGTGGCACACCATTGTAAATGCTTCGTTCACGGGTAAAATGGCGATGAAGACGCATCGCTCGACGCCGCGGTCGCGGGCGGATGTCAAAGCGCCGCTAGCGAGCTCCATCGTCCCAGCAGCGGGGAATATCGCACGCTCGCGCACGCAATGATCGCCACACGCATCGTACTGTGCGCGAACTACAAATATCACGCGATCGGCGGCAAGTGGAATGCGAGGCGAGCCATGTGACGCCGAGCATGGCGGCGAGCAGCACCACGTGTCCCTGGCGTCCCATGTGTCTGTTCGCGTCCTCGCGACGCCTCCGTGTCCTCGCCCCGAACCGAACACCACACCGTGCGCATTCGTGCCCTGAAACGCAAACGCCGACACTCCGTATATATCACGCGTCGCGGCGATGCGCGTGCGAGGCACGACGGGCACGGCTGTTGTCGGAGCGGCGGCGTCAAACGCGCGCGTCACGTACGGATTGAGCGCTCGCGTGTGCGGCGTTCCCACTCGAACACGCGTCATCAACGTTTCGCACGCATCGACGAGCGAAATCAACCCCGACGGCGACTCTGCGTGTGCTACAGATGCTTTCGTCGCGCCGATGATGACCGTGGTGGTTTTCGTCGCGAGTGTGGTGCATGCGTTTGCGGCTTCGACGTCGATGCTCGCGTCAAATGTGGCGAGCGCGGCGGCGATTTCAATTGGGTCCCCGAGCGGTGTTCCAGTACCGTGCGCCTCGCATCCGCGCCGCGCCGCGTTTGCATTATTCGATGATGCCGCCAATGTCGCGCGCATCGCCGCTCGTATACACGACGTTTGCGATGGGCCATTCGGGGCGGTGAGCGATGAGCTTCGACCGTCTTGGTTCACTGCGCACGCGCCGACGATGATGACTGACGCCGACGCTGACGTCGCCTGTTGACGCCGTAACGCCAGCGTGGTTCCAGCTTCGGCGCGTGCGTACCCATCGGCCGACGCATCGAACGTTTTACATCGCCCGTCGCTCGCGAGCATGCCGGCGCGGGCAAACATCGCACTCGTGGCGCAGTCAAACAGCGCGTTGACGCCGGCGACGATGGAACCCGACGACGATGACGCAGAGGCAACATGGAGCGCGGTGAGTCCACTCGAACAAGCGGTGTCTATCGCCACAGATGGGCCTGAGAATCCGAGCGCGAACGACACGCGCCCGGGAATGACGCTGACGAACGCCGCGCCAGTGGATATGAATGGACTTTGTGCGTATCCGTAGTCGATGACGAGACGTCGGTAATCGCACGTCGCGGCGCCGACGAAGACACCTATGTCGTCCGCAACGATAATTGCGTTTTTGTGAGCGCGTAGAGCTGCGTCGTCAATCGACTGACGACGCCGTCCATGATCAGCCGATGACGTAGTCGAGACGGCGAGGTCTACGGCGTGCGTGAGCACGAGTCTTTGCTGCGGATCCATCACGACGACCTCGGCGCGCTGCATACCGAACGCCACGGCGTCAAATGCGCGCCAAATGTCGGCATTGAGGACAAAGCCGCTAAACATGGGCGTTGCGAGGGTGCCCGGGGACCATCGCTCGTCGACGCGGGTCACGCCATCGTCCCCGCGGTGGCGCCCCGGAACGTCCTTACGCGTCGCCGCGACGACGATGGTGAACGCAGGGTTCAGATTGCTCTCATTCGCAGTCACCGTTGTGGTCACGGGCGCGGTCACCGTCGCTGTGGCGCGTCGTGTTTCTCTGTCTCCTTCTCCTCTTCGAGCGGCGACGATGAACCGCTCGAGCGCCTTGGGCGTCGGATAATCAAACACCAACGTCGCCGGACACGCCACGTCGCCCAAAGCCTGCTCAAGCGCAGTAGTAAACTCCACGGCGCCGAGTGAATCCATGCCGAGCTCGAAAAATGGTGCGTCGTCGCTCGTCGGCGGATGGCCGAGCGCGCGGACGACGGCGTCGCGGATGACGTCCCGCGCGTCGTCTCTGAAAGCTCCGACTTTTGGCGCACCCGAGACGCGTGCGCGATCGTCTTCGGCGTCACTACTCGCACTGCGCGAATGTTTATCGACGGAATCACGCACGACGACGTGCTTCAAAAACGCTGACGCGGCGAAAACACTTGCATGCCGGTTCGCGTACCGCTGCCAATCAAAGGCGCTCACGCTCATAATCCTCGTACTCACCCAGACGCCGCTCACGATCCGCCTCAAAGCCGCGACGCCAACGACCGGGTCGAGCACACCGATACCAATCGTTTTCATGCGCGCCTCGACGTGCGCCGCCATGCCTTGGCCACCGCCCCAGGCGCCCCATTGCGCGCTCGCGCAGTCCACGCCCGCGCGAGACGTGGCCAAAGCGCGCGCGTCCAAATGCGCGTTCGCCGCCCCGTACGCCGTCTGTCCGGCGTTCCCGAGCAATGCGGTGACCGAGCTAAAGAACACATGCATACTAGGTGCTCGAGCCATCGTTATTGCGTCCGAAATGTGAGTTTTTGGCGCGCAGACGGTCATGAGATTGCCGTACGTGACGTTTGGCGTTCCCGCGTCGGCGAGGACGCCGCCGGCGTAGAGCGCGACGTCGCACGATGGCATCGTATATCGTCCTTCCTCACGCATCACGTAGTCGGCGCGAACCGCAGTCATCATCGCATTGTTGATTGATGCGGCGCATATGCGCGCGCGCGATCTTCCCGAACGTCCGATGAGACGCACGTCTGACGCCGCGGGCGAAAAGACGCTTTGAGCGCAGCGGCGGCCGAGCGCGCCCAATCCACCGAATATCATCACTCGTCGTCGCGATTCGCGCGCGCGAATCGTGCAGTCGCGCCAACGTAGTTCATGTCGAGCGCTGCGCGCGCCGCCGCCGTCGCGACGCACACATGCCGCGTCGAGCATTCGAATGGATCGCGCGCCGTACGCCTCAGTCGGCGTCGTCCATACGTCCCCGTCGTCTACATCCGTCGGTGCGTTCACCTGCGATGCGTGCACGTCGACACACGATATCGCACACGTGATTTCATGTGCTGCCGAACGCATCGCACCGCACATTACATTACCACCGGCTGTTCGCGTCGTTGTGCGCACGGCGATGCGATTGACGACGCGTCGTTCGGCGGCGAAACGCTGCGTCAGCGAAGCCGTGGCTCGCGCGGCGCTCACATGTGTCATCGGCGCGCGAACGCCGCGCGCGATGTTTCCATGCGAGAAAATACGAGACGGTGTCATATCGGTGGTGCGTGCTCTCGTGACGTACATGGTTGTCTTTGTCGTCTTCGTCGTCTTTGCTTTTGTCTTTGTCTTTGTCTTTGTCGAAGACGTCATTCTTCGCGGTGGCCTAATGTCTAATCCATCAAGCGTGGCGACGTCTGGCATCCAATGCTCGTGCACGACGCGCGCATCGAGCGCGATACCGCGCGGACACGCGCACGACGCACGTGAGGAACTCGCCGCCGCCGCTGATGACGACGACGATGATGTCCGAGGCGCGGGACGCACGGCGGCGAGCGCGGCGGGCACGCGCGCCGCGGGACACCAATCGTCATCGTCGCGTCGTCGCCGATGTTGTAACACGCCTTCGGCGAGGTGAATTGCGGCATCGAGCGCATAGACGTCGACGTGGAGCCCGCAGTCACGCGGCGCGCGGCGCGCGATTTTTGCCGAGAGTGCGTGTTTTTGACGTCGTCGAATTCCAACTTTGACGTCGCGCGCGAATGCGAATGACGAGCTGCGAACCCGCGAATCAACGACGTGTACGACGACGATGCGGCCAAATAAATGCGTATGAGGCCGACACAACGGTCCTGTGGTGACGGATGCGCGACCGTCGTGTTTGCGCACCAATACATGAATCACGACGTCTTCGGCGTCTTTGGCGTCGTCTTCGGCGCTCAGTCGTAGCGGGTGCGGAATGACCACGTCGGATCCCACGCTTCGCGACCCATCCATCGCAGATTCGAGAAACAATTCAATCAACGCTGTCGCAGGCGCGATGGCTCGGCCGTGGATGACGTGATGATGCAGCGATGCGGTGCGCGTCCCGCCGGCGTCGCGCCTTTGACATCCGCGAGCCGCTCGAGCAACGTAGAGAATTCGTCCATACGCGACATCCGCGCGTCGTATCCACGCATGATTACGCCGAGCGAGCCAGTGTGCGCGTTCATCCAACCAAAACGACGACGCACCGTGCGGCTTTGCAGTACGACCCACGACCGAAGACGAAGACGAACGCGAGCGAGCCAATCCGTGCGCGTTTGTGCCTTGAAACGCGAACGCCGACGCCGACGCCGACGACGCGCCGATGAAACCCGCGACGATTCTCGGCACGACTGTTGCATGCACCACCGAAGACGCGGCGGCGTTGAGATGCGCGTTGAGCGCGCGGACGTGAATCATCGCGTGTATCGTCTTATGGCTGAGGCTTTCGACGGCGCACAACATCCCGGCGACGCCGCTCGCGGGTTCGCTGTGCCCGATCGATGATTTCACCGCGCACACGCGCATGACGGTGGTCCAACGTTCGTCATCGGTAGCCGCCTCGGCTGCGGCTGAACGAAGCGCGCCGAGCTCGATGGGATCGCCAAGCGGCGTCCCGGTGCCGTGGAGACACACCGACTCGACGGGTATTCGCGGTCCCGCGTACGCCTCTCGAATCACACGCGTTTGCGACGGACCATTCGGCGCAGTCAATGAACTTGAACGACCGTCTTGATTTACGGCGACGTGTGCGAGTTCAACGACGCCAGTTTCGGTGCGGGTGCCGCTGCGCGCGTCGCCGACGGCGAGCGTTAATTTTACGAGGGCGTAAAACTCAGCGCGCACATACCCATCCGCTTCAGCGTCGAACGTTTTGCACCTCCCGTCGCTCGCAAGCATGTTCGCTGCGTCACACGCGATCGTCCACGCCACGTCAAACATTAAATTTACGCCGCCGGCGAGCGCGTGCGCGTGGAACTCAGTGTGACTGTTGATATCCGCGCCTCGGCTCGCGTTTCGGGCGGCGACGAGCGACGACGAACACGCGGTATCGATCGCCTCTGCGCGTCCAGTGAGCGCGAACGTATACGACACTCGTCCAGCAACGACACTGAGATGTGCTGACGTGGCGTAGTACGGCGAACACGCGTCGCGCGGCGTTAACGTTTGGTATTCAATTTGCGACACGCCGACGTGCACCGAACACCCTCGTCGACCATCTGGTTCCATCATCATCAGCGGCGTTGCCGCGCGAAGAATCACGCGTTGCTGCGGATCAATGACGCGCGCTTCAGTATCGACGATGCCACACGCGTGGGCGTCGAGCAGCGCGGCGTCGGCGATAAAGGCGCCGAAAGGTGGTATTCGGCGCCGACATCGCAGAGCGTCGGCGTCGGCGTCCCATCGGTCGGCGAGTGGGACGACGGCGATGGCGTCGGCGCTCGGCGCGCACGCGTAACCAGCACTGGATGCAACGATGACGACGATGACAGATGCCGTCGCCGCCGCGGATGAACACACCACCGCGTCGGACGAGGACGACGACGAGTTCACGAGCGCGGGCGCCGAGGACGCCAAAGACTCTGCGCGGGTTAAAAATTTCACCACGTCTCTCGTCGTCGGGTAATCAAACGCCAACGTCGCCGGCACGTCGACATCTACGACATCGCACAACGCAGCGGAGAGTTTTGCCGTCCACTGAATCGCGCGCGCGGATGTTAATCCGAGCGCCATGAGCGGGGTATCGACGTCGAGCCGCTCGGCGGCGTCGACGCCGAGGACGTCTCGAATCGTCATCCGCACGACATCCTCGACCGCATTCGTCGTCGTCCGTACCGATGCACCACTGCGAGCATCACCCGAATAACTCATAATAAACCCCGCCAACTCGCGAATCGTTGGATAATCAAACGCCACTGTCGCGCTCAAACGCGCCCTCGCGTCCTGAAATTCGCGCGACAACGCCTCGCCGAGCGCCACCACGCGCGCGGATGTCAATCCCATCGACGATAACGGCGCGTCATCGTCCACGAAGGCGTCGTCGTCATCGCAACGTAACGCATCGCACACGCACCGACGCACGCGAGAGATCACGTCCTCTGGTAAAGCCACAGAGCGGCGCGGTTCAGACGAAGACGACGACAACGAAGGAGAACTTGAACCGTCACGAAGTCTTCGCCGCTTTGGCGTCACATGTTTTAAAAATGCCGACGCGTCGTTGACGGCGCGCTCGTACGTGCCCCAATCTATGCCAGGCGAGAAGCATCCAACACACGCCGCTGACGACGAACCGGCGTCGTTTGCGAGCGCGGCGCCGATGAATTCCAGCGCCGCGCTCGGCGCCACGAATCCCATGCCAACCGACCGCCAGTATCTTTCAAACCCCTCGCCGCTCTCGTGCGCCATGCCAACCTCCGCCCAGGTACCAAATGCCACGGCGATGAATCGTTTTGCGCCCGAGCCGCGCCGGCGATGCGCCGCGCGATCGCTCATGGCGCACAACGCATCCTGAAAGGCATTTGACGCCGCGTACGACGCCAAGCGGGATTGCCCGAGCACGCCAAATATTGAAGACGAGCACATGAACACATCTGATGCCGCATCGCACGCCGCGTGTAACGAACCAGAGATTTTTGCCTCTGTTCCGGCGATGAATGCGGTGCGCGTCATGTCGATGGCGGCGCGTTCGTGTAAAACGCCGCCGAGATGTAAGACGAGCGCCACGGGATGGGCGAGCGCAAACACCGCGCGGGATTGCCGTTCGTCCGCGCAATCTGCGGCGACGACATCGACGTCAAACGCGTATCCAGAGCGATGTTTAATTTCAACGTCATCGTCATCGCCTTCAGGCGACGAAAGCATCGCGTTGGTTACGGATTGAAGCGCGGCGTCGCGGACGCTGCGGCCGACCAATACAAAGCGCTCGACGCCCAGTCGCGCGGATAGAAATTCGAAATGCAACACACCGAGCGCACCGAGTCCACCAATGATGACGCACGACGATGCACGACCACTATTAGCATCGCGCGGTGGACGCGCGCCGGACATCGAGCGGAGGGCGTTGGGAGCCGGGGTCGGCATTGGGGACGCGCGCGCGCGGAGTCGCGGAGCGGCGACGACGGCGTCACGGAGAACAAGTTCGCGCTCTTCATATCCATCATCATCATCATCGTCGTCGTCGTCACGATGACCGCTGCGGTGGTGACCGCGGAGCATGCGCCGTAAAGCCGAACGCAATGCGCTCGACGCCAAATGGTCAAAATCGTGCGGCGCGTCCAAGCAATAAAATGACACCTCATCTCCGTGTTCGCGCCGAAGCACGCGCAACATCGCCATAACGGCGCTGTGTGCGATGTGCCCATCGTCCGTGCACTCGGTGTCGCAAGACACGAATGCGTTGGATGTTAAGACAACGACGCGGATGTCTCTCGCGCGAGTCGCTGAAATGTGAGCGACGAGCGCTTGGGCGAGCGCGAGAAGTAATCCAGACGCGAGCGCCGTCGATGCCGCCACCTGCGCTGATGCATCGCTTGCCGTCGTCGAGAAACATCGTAAACACTCGGCGAGCACGATGGTATCGCCAGATCGTACGTCGGCAAGCGCCGAGGCGTAGCGCTCAAGGATGAAGAGCCAATCCAGAGCGCCGCGTTCCTTGACGGCGTCGAAATCATCCGCGCATCGCACGCGCACATCGGCATCGAGCGCTCGCAAGCAGTATTCAACGCGAGGATGCGCGCCTAGGATGTGCCACGTTTGCCCGCGCAAACATATCGACGACTCGTCTGACGATAGCGATGCGTGATGACCTCCGTCGTCGTCTCCCGCGAGCGTTTCGAGCGTGACTTCGTACGCGTCAATCATCGACGTTGACTTCTTGGCGTTGGCGTTCACATTCGCATCCACCGCGAGCACCGCGCGTGAAAACTGCCGACGCATTACGCCTTCGCCCGAGCGACGCCCGCGAGACGCGTTGGCTACCATTTCCCTCAACGCCGTTTTAAGCACCTTACCGCTGGCGTTCATCGGCAACGCGTCCACGATGTGAAACGCGCTCGGGCACTTAAATTGCGATAAATGCTTCAAGCAATGCGCATCGAGCATTCGCATCACCTCATCCTCGCTCTCGTTCTCGCTCTCGCGCGTGAGCGTCACCATGGCGTGCACGACTTCACCCATCACCGAATGTGGCACTCCAAACGCCGCCGCTCGAGCCACCGCGGGACATTCGCACAACACCCGTTCCACCTCCACGCAATACACATTCTCCCCACCGCTCAAAATCATATCCTTCTTACGATCAACAATCACCAACGCGCCATCGGGACGGACGTACGCGAGATCACCCGTGGCGAACCAGCCGTCTTGATCAAACGCGCGTCGCGTGGCGTCGGGATTCCGCCAATATTCGGCAAAGACAGTCAATCCTTTTACGTACACGTCGCCAACGGATCGCCCATCGCACGGCACGAGCGCCCCGCCGTCGCGTGCGTCGTCGACGACTTTCACGCGCATCAGTGCGAATGGTCGTCCGCTGGTGCATATCGCATCGAGCTGCTCGCGAGGCGTTGACGATTGAAGAAACGCCGACGAGAGCACGCTCATTGAAATTTTCCCGCAGCACTCTGTCATGCCGTAAGAAATAAAAAATTCGCATCCAAACAGCGCGATGGCGCGCCTGACGGATGTCGGCGGCAATGGACTGCCACCGCATGACACTACGCGTAGGGACGAGAGGTCGCACGCCGCACACGCGGGGTTGTGAGACATGATAGCCACCATAGATGAGGCGAAATTGCAGCACGTCACGCGTTCGGCGGCGACGCATCGAAGCGCTCTCGCGGGCTCAAAGTGCTGAAGAAACACGTGTCGACCGCCGAGATGCGTGACGCAATAAATGGCAAAAGCATCGACGAGATGGAACATCGGGGCAGCGTGGAGCCAAGTGTCCGATAGGCCGATGCGCATTTCGACGGCGGTGGCGTCGGCGTGCGCGCGGACGACGGCGTGCGAGAGGCGTACGCCTTTTGGATTGCCCGTAGTGCCGCTCGTGTAGTAGAGATGCGCGTCCGTGTGCGCGGCGATCGCGCGCGTGAGTAACGGAATGGCGCGGTCGACGTCATCATCATCGTCGGCGATGACGTCGATGTGCCAATCGAAATTGCGAACGCCGCGAATGTACGGGGACGAACGCTTCGTCCCGTCGACAACCTCATCGTCGTCGTCGTCGTAAATCCATACGATCGCTACGAGATCACGAGGCACGTCGCTGCGATCGCGTCGCTCACCATCGCCCATCATGACGTCGCGCAGGACGTCCGCGTGCGGCACCGCGCGCGCAAAGACGGCTTTACATCCGGCGTCGGCGAGAATGTACGCCGACTCTCGCCGCACCAAGTGCGTGTTCAAATTCAACAATACGCATCGAAGCATCGCGCACGCGTAATGAATGACAAAGACTTCGATGGAGTTGGACGACAGCACACCGACGACATCGCCTGGGCGAATGTCGAGGACGTCGCGCATGAATGCGGCGGCGCGAGCGGCGCGGTCGACGCATTCGACGTACGTAAACGTCGGGCATCGGCGGAGGCGCGAGACGTCGCCGACGTGTACTCCAGACGCGGCGCGTGTCGCGCGTCCGTCCGTGCACACGAGCGCGGTGTGCGTCAAGCAGTCTGCGATTGAACCCGTGCGTGCGCACGCCCACGACGGGTTGAGAGCGTCGGCGTCGGAAACGGAAACGGCGCCTTTGCGGTCGGCCGCGACGTCGTCGGCTCGATGACGGACCATGGTGGCGACGGTGAGCGTATCAACCGTCACGACGCGTTCATTCAGCGTCAACGTCGGCGTACGTCGAGTTTCCGGCCATGAACGATCACGAGGGAGCCAGCGGCGCCATGTCGTCGCACGGCGGGGCTTGTGCGTCGTTCGAGTGTGAAATATCGTCGTCACGTTGACGTTTTCAAAGGAGCTCTCGATGGCGTCGCCTCGACCGACCGCGCGGACATCCGTCGAATACCGCATCGATTTTCGCGGTGCATCGCACGCGACGCGCAGAGCATCGACGACGGTATCGTGCGTGTGCGACACCACGTCGCCGACGTCGCGATCCGTGGCGCATTTACGCGTCCGATGCGCGAATACGAGAGGCGCGACGGCGGCAATCGCGTCGTCTCGTCGTCCCGAATACAAAATATCGCGCGCCTCGACGCCGCACCGCGCCGCCATGTGCTCAACCGCGCCATACGTGTGCTCAACGCATGCATTTGCATCGAATGTATCATCGAAATGACGATGATCGACGCGAGCGACGATGATTTGCGCGCCATCGAGCGCCGCGGACGCCGCCGCGTCTCGAATTCGAGCGCAGTACACTTCACGCATCGGTCCCGTCCCCGCATCCGCGCCCGACTCGCCAGCAGAACACGACAGGGCATCACGATTGATGAATTGATCGCGACCGAGACGTTCGACATCGCTCGCGCGACGCAGTCGAATCACTAACGTTCGACGTGACGACATGTCAGCCTCGCGCACGCGAACGCGCTTTTCAATCCTTAGCCCCTTGGCGTGCGACGACGACGACGAATGGCACCGTCACCACAGCGCACAATAATCAACACCTGCGCGTCCTCTCGCGCGTCCTCTCGCGCGTCCGTGTGCGTCGAACAACCACCGCGCGTGTCACGGTATGCCGTCGCTCTCAGTCTGCGTCTTGTGTCTCACGCTCTAATGTCGCCGCGCACGCGTCGCCCATCGTCGCCGCGCGCGCGCTCGCGCGCCAGAACGCGCACATCATTCGCGATGTATCATTCGCGACGCATCATTTGCGCCGCGGCGCCCGCGATGGGTCGCCAAGGCGCGACATTGGACACCGTTAGGCGACACCCATCGATCGCACATCGTCAAACCGCGGCTCGTGCGCCCGTGCGCCCGCGCGCGCCATGCCCGCGCCCGAGCTCGTGCACTTGAACGAAATCCACCGCTCGCATCCGTACTGCGAAAATGCCGCCATCGCCGCAGACGTGTTCGCCGCGCTCGCGAATGACGTGAGCAGATTGGCCAGCCAAGGCAAAGGCAGACGGTCTACGCGCGCGACGCGCGACGACGCGGGCGCGTACGTCTCCTTCGACGCGCGCGAACTCACGACGCATGCGTTATCGACGTGTGTGCTGTGCGTAGAGGCGTACGTGGACTTGAGGTCGGCGGCAGCGAGCGTGGATGATGATGATGAGCGCGCGCGGGCGTTGACTGCGTTTGATCTCGCGCGGCTCAAAAGCGCATTCTGTGCGCCCGCATCGCGCGCGAATGAGGATTTTGCACAGACGTATGCGAAGAAATTAGCGACAAAGAGCGCGCTGTTGGAAGTGATGCTCGCACCGGCGACGGCGAGAGGGGCAAAGGTATTTGAAGGCGCGGCTGAGGCGTTTGCGAGCGGCGCCCAAGCCGAAGCTCAAGCCGAAGCGGAACAAAGGACGCGTTCAAACGCGACGGCGACGACGAATGGTGACGCAGACGACGATATGGATAATAGCGATAAGGGTTTGTGTCGTTTGATTCGCGAGAAGCCGTGTGGGGCGTATCCTGGGACGTTTGCGATGCTCGCGAGCGGCGACGCTCGAGTGAAGCGGCTGGCGAAACAGTTGTTGCAAGAAACGCTCGCGAGCGATGACATCAAGGGGCGAAAGGTGACGAGATATCGCACACTGCGATACGAAAATGCGTCAAACGCATTGTTTGATGTGTTTGGGTATTGGGTGGAGTGTTTGGCGGATGCGCAGCGTGAACGTGAGCGTCAAAGCGACGGCGGTGGGGCGAGGCGCGCGTACGCCGCCATCGTTCCAGAGGTTGACTTTGATGGAGACGTCGTCGAACCTTTCGTTCCGAGTGAATCTCGGCTGTGGTTTTGTCTAGCGTTTGCGCTCGGGATGTCAGACGCGGCGATCACGCAGGCGGTGGTTGAGCAGCATCCGATTGTGTTTGAGTTGGCGGTGAAGGCTTTGGTTCGGTCGACAAAGAATCCGCGTTTGAAACCGCCGACGGCGGAGGATATGCATATGATCAAGCTTGCAAGTAATGCGTGCGATGTGGTACACTTGATTTTAGCGTCATATCCACGAGGGATAGAGCACGCGAATGCGTTTTGGCGTTTTACATGCGTGAAACCGTCGACAACGATTGACGCGCTCGCCGCTGCGGCGCGCATGGCGAGCAAAGAGAGACCTCAAGATCAAATCACCGCATTGGTTGCGTTGAAATCGGCGTACTTGTTGCTTCCGCGTGGCGATGCAATTAGCTCGTCGCGCATCATGGATTGCTTGGTGAAGGATATCCCGCACTCCACAAAGTTTTACGACACCGAAGTGCAATGGGAGAGCCGGCTTTTGGCGTGCACCGCCGTGCTCGAGCAATATTCTGAAATCGGCGTCGACGACGCCGTCTTAACGATCGGGGACTGGTACGACCGCGTTGGACGCGACTTGATTGAAAGTCTTCGACAGGCGGAGGCTCTCTCGCCCACGGCGCATCTCAAGCGAGAGATTGTCGCGCGGACGTTGGTGAATACATTTGGATACATCATCTGCGCCGACGCCGTGGCGTTGTCGGCGTTATCAGATCCCGATTTCCTCACGTTTGACGAAGATCGATGGCGCCGAGATAAGCGCATTAATCCAGACACAGCGCTCGGGAAGCTGCATTTGAGAATTCTAAACACCGTGCGCACAGAGAAGCGTTGGAAGGTGAGCACGGCGATTTGGAAGTACGCGCTCGGTTTTGATCGAATGTCTGAAATCAATCGTACCTACGTCGGGAACTGGGCGCCAAACTACATCAGCGCGGTGATGTACGCCATGGGCTTGCTCGCGCCTGTCGCGAGAGATGACTTTATCAAGCCACCGCGCCAGGCGTATGACGCGTTTGTTGAAATTGCGTATGGTGAGCAAGACGACGCGAACGCGTTGCGCGGGATTTTATCCAAGTGCGGCGAGTGGTTCTTTACATCTTTACTCGAGTGTCCACTAACAATTACCGAGAAGAAGCCCCTCGCGCGTTCTGAAGACGAAGCCAAATGCACGGAAGGGGCGGTATTGTGTACTATGTCGCAGCGTAAATCGCTCGTCTCGTGCGCGGGCGAGGTGTTGAAAAAACACTACGATGAAAAGGATTTACCCAAGTGCTTCCGGAAAATGTTTCAAGGCGATTACGTCATTCCGCGTGCAGTGCTTGCGGCGACGCACAGTATGTTGAAGGATATCAAACGCATGCCGAGCGATACACCTGAAGAGGTGAGCGAGTTGTTAGCCGCGGCGCACACTCCGCTGTCTCGCGCGCGCAACCTCATCGACGCCATCAATCCAAAGGACGAAGATCGCGTCAGTGCGTTCAGCTCGCACGTGAGCAAAGTGTTGATATCATCCATGAGCTTGTTCGAAGTCATCGTCAAGCACGGTCCGCATCGCGTCGCACCAGACGATGACGAACACTTGGTCAACGCGTTGCTCTACTTGTACTTGTTTTGGGATTTGGCAAAGAAGCGCCAATACTTTTCGCAAGGTTCGTTCACCAGGCAGCACCCTTTGAAGATTTTAGAATCCTTACTCTCGTGGCCACCGGCATCGTTTGCGAAGAACGAACAGCTCGCCACGGCGTGGGTGGATGTCGTGTTCTTGTTGCGCAAGGATATGACTGACGTCGACCTCGACGCGGATGGCGAGTCAACCTTGGTGAATTCGATTAAAACACACGTCGAATCCTTGTTCGCGGACGAAGGCAAAGATGGATTGTCCACGGGCGTTCGAGATAAGCTGAGCGCGACATTCCCAGAAATATCCCCGACGTCATCGCCGGCAACGAAGACGCCGAACACCAAGTCGACGTTTACGCCGTTCCGAATCTCCGCTCCGGCTCCGGTGATCGACCTCGGGAACGATGAAGACGATGGCGCTGACGCCGCCGTGGACACTGCCGACGCGTTCGTTGACGGTGCCGGATATGATCGTGTAGACGATGGTAGCGACGACGACAATGGCGGCGAGATTGATCGTGACGAGGAAGACACCGCCGCCGTCGCGGCGGGTTCAAACAAGCGTTCGGCGCCGAGCGAACCGTCGTGGTTATTAGCTTCTGACAAGAAGCGTAAAAAACCAAAAACAGTCGTTCTTCCGGCCAAAGTTCTCAAGACAACGACAGTGGCCGCGTCTGTGCCTAAGAAGAGCGCGACTGGTGGGAAATGGTCGTTGATTTCCAAGAAGCCGCTTGCGCCGGTGAAAGACATTCGAGGTGGCAAAAAGTTGCTCTCACACCCGCGTAACGTCATCAAGCCGGTGACGGCGCTCGATCTCGCGCTGGATTCAGCATCGGTGTCGTACGCAAAGCCTTCATCGATTACCAAACTCATGACGAAGAAAACGACGACACCAACCGTCACGCCGGCGCCGCCGGGTTCGGCGCTCGCGAAACGGTCTTTGTACGCCGACTCGACATCAAAAAATTCCGCTACTGATGGCTTGATAGAAGTACCGCCGCCGCCGCCACCGACCACAGAGATGGTTCCATCGTCTTCAAAGTACAAGCGATCGTCCATGTTGCGTGATGTACCTCCTCCGCTTTCGACGTCGGCTCGAGGCGCCGCCGTCGCCGCTCCGCTGCAGGTGCAAGTCCCGACCATGCCGCCGAGCAGCGCCTCACGCTTGAAACTTCCAGGCCGAGGGCGCCTGGTTGAAACCATTCGACTCCGCCCCGAGGATTACATTCGCGATGTCTTACAACAGTCGCGCGAGGCGTTACAACGCGACACATTGATGCCCGAACCCAAGGATATTCATCTCGAAGACGACGCTCCCATCGCGTTTACGTCTGGCAACGAGTACTGCGAGTTCTTCATCCCGCTCATCATCGCTGAGCTTCGACACGAAGCCAGTCGAAATATTGAAGCTGGAAATCTCGACAGCGAGGAGCTTAGCGTGGTGAATTTCCATCCAGGCGTCGGCGGCGCTGAGTTTTCTGTCGTGGAATTTGCAAAGAGCGACCAACGCGTCGATCAGGTGGACTCGAGAGGCCGCACACCCGACCCCGTGCGTTTTAAGGTGGATGATTTAGTGCTCATCGAGTCTTCTATGTCCGCGGGCGTGTCCGACAGTTGGCGTTCGAAAGATCGCGACGCGCTGAGCCCGCGTAAGAAGGAGGACAAGCCATACGTCTTGGGATGGGTTGAAGCCGTTCCCGGCGCAATGTCGTCCAAAACACCCCTTCGTGTGCGCGTATTTTTGGGAGGCAACCAAGCTACGTTGCGTCACAATAAAATTTCTCGCGCATTTGCGAAAACGGCGAGTTCGTTTACGATTTCTCGCGTCAGTGAGATTCAAAACCAGCTTCGAGAGTTGCGCGCCGTCATCGACGCCCCGCGTTCGTCGTTCTTCCCGTCGCTCATCAAGCCGACCAAGTTTCCGTTACGTCAATCGTTCGGGGAATGGGTCGAACCGAGAGCGCTGGATGTCATCCGGACGACGCTCAATCAGAGTCAACTCGACGCCGTCGTCGGCGCGACGTCACGGCCGCACGAGAGCAATGAAAAAGTGCGCGAGGCGCCCGTGTTGATTCAAGGACCGCCCGGGACGGGGAAAACGCACGTCATCGTGAGTCTCATCGCCGCGCTATTGAACGGTGTGGACGAATACGGTGAACCTAGACGCGCACGTATTTTATGCGCCGCGCAAAGCAACGGCGCGATTGATGAAATCGTCGAGCGCGTCGTTGACGGTTGGGATTCCATGGATGACGAATTCCGCGCGTTGCTCAAAGGCGTCAACGTCGTGCGCATCGGTTCGGATGAGAAGATTGTCGAAGGTTCGGCAGCGGAGAGATGCCACGTGAGCAGGAAATTACGCGAGATTGGTACCGACCCGAACGCCGCAGATTTCAACACGTACGCACAAAATAGCGACTATTACCTCAGACAAATGGATGAAGCCAAGAAGAAGAAGCGCGCCATTGAGAGCAAAATTCAGGAAGAAACGAAGCGGTTAAAGATGGTATTTCGCGACGTTCGGCGCGATCACGGATACCACGTCCCCGTTCAAAGCGCAAATCTCGACAACTTGCGCGCGCAGCTCAAGGCGGTGTACGAAGTGCTCGATTTGGCGGAAAAGAAGCACAAGGAAAAACTCGCGCAAGAGGGCCGCGCCGAGTCGGTGCCAACGACGACGCCGTTTGAGCGCGTCGTCGATCGCGCAAACATCGTATGCGGCACATTGTCTTCCATGGCGCAGCTCGCCAAAAAGCCTCAATCGAACGCGCCAAACAGTACAGCCAACACCCGACCGGATGCCAAGCAATTATGCGCGGTGAATTTGTTTGACGTCGTCGTCATCGACGAAGCGTCGCAAGCGGTTGAACCAGCAGCGCTCATTCCCATGCAGTGGCTCAAACCCGGCGGGCTCTTCGTGCTCATTGGTGACCCGAAACAACTCGCGCCTACGATCGTGTCCAAAGCTGCGAAGAATGCAAACTTTGAGCAGAGTTTATTCGATCGTTTACAGCGCGCCGGGACGCCCGCCTACTTGCTCCACGAGCAGTACCGCATGCATCCAGAAATCATGAAGTTCCCGAGCTCGTGCTTTTACTCTGGCCGCCTGCGTTGCGGCTACAGCAGTAACAACGAAGAACGTCGCGCACCCTATCACGGATTTCCCAACCTCGGACCGTATCAATTTTTCCACGTCCCGGGGGCGCAAATGCACCGCGACAGATACGGCGCAGGAACGCATTCGTGGTCAAATTCTCGTGAGGCTGAATTCGTATCCATATGCTACGCACAAATTTGTCGCCACGCCGCGAGAGACGTGCGTAAGATTCGCGTCGGCATCATCACCCCATACGTCGATCAAGTGCGACGGATTCGAGAATTTCTGCAACGTTCGATGAAGAAGAATAACGAATTTACCACGTACGCGCCGGTGGACGTGTGCACCATGGATCAAACGCAAGGTCAAGAGTTTGACGCGGTGATTATTTCATGCGTGCGTGCGCGACCGGCGCCGGCGAAGGATAGTGCGACGCCACCAACGACGACGTCAACGACGGCGCGCGCGCGCGAGAGGGATTCGGATTCGTCCAAGGAGGTTGGATTTTTGAACGACGCGCGCCGGGTCAACGTGGCGTTGACGCGCGCGCGTCTCTCCTGTTGGATTGTCGGTGACGCCAGCGTGCTTTCCACCGACCAGCTATGGGGAGCGCTGATTAAAAACGCCACCGAACGCGCGGTGTTTGTCAAATGCGAAAAGAACGAGCCTTTGGATGCGGTGTTTGACGATGAAAAGTGTCGCGCGGGCGGCGTGAAATCGTATTTCCCTCTGCAACCGTCGGCGTCGGCATCCGCGCCGGTGGCGAATACCGTGGCGGTGTTGAGGAACACCGAATCCATCCCTGCTACGCGTTTCACCACGAAAGTGCTCACGAAGAATGATCCTCGTCAAGCTGCGCGTGCCCGTAACGAGGCGACTAAGATTTTACAAACGCTCGCCGAAATCGAAGGCGACGGAGGCAAATGAAATGAATGAATGAATGAATGACAAAATAGAATAGACACACACGCATCTCTAGCACGCAATTAGCGCTGTGTAGCAGCAGTAATGATTCATGTACAACCATCAAGTAATCTCTTGCCTCACAAATCGGCAAACGCCTCGCCCGTGAGTTCGGCGGAGCGTTCCCACAACCACGCCGCGTCCGCCTCCGACAACGCCGGTTTCGCCACCGTCTTCTCCTTACAGTCCGCGTAATACTTTCCACTCGTTGACGCACCATCCGCGACACCATTGGCGAGGAACACCGACGTCTCCGCCCCTTGCGCGGGCGTTTTCAAAAAGTTTGTACGAATAAAATCATACAACGCCTTTTGCCACCATTTCACGTCGCCGTCTTCGGGTTGCAAATATCTCCCAAGTTCGGTATCCACCGCGCCTGGATGCAATACGCTCGACGACACGCCATTCTTTTTACGCGCGCAACGCCGCGCGAGCTCGAACGCGAACAACACGTTGGCCAACTTTGCTTGGCCGTATTGTCCCCACGCCGAGTACTCGCGCCCAAACAAATCGTCGCGCGACACGCCCTTCGCGGCGATGCGATGCGCCTCCGACGACACCGTCACCACGCGCGCCTCGCCGCGCAGTGCCGCCGCGCGTTCCAACGCCGGCATCACGCGAGCGGTGAGCGCGTAGTGCCCGAGATGACACACGCCGACTTGAAGTTCAAATCCATCCGCCGTCGGCGTGAAATTTGGCACCGCCATGACGCCGGCGTTTAAGATTAAACAATCAATCCCTGCGTCAGCCGCACGCGCATTCAGCCTATCGCCGCACGCACGCACGGATTCTAACGACGCTAAATCCAATCGTTCGCACGTGAGTCTCGTCGTCGATGTCTCGTCGTCGTCGGTGTTCCCCAAAGACGCGCCGCCGACATCCGCGCGGAGCCGAGCGCACGCCTTTAGCGCCTTCTCCTCATCGCGACACGCGAGAATGATTTCGTCGTACGCCCCAGACGAGAGAAGTGCCTTGACTGTTTCGTACCCAATGCCAGTGTTCGCACCGCTCACGACCGCGATAGATTTCCTCGGCGTCGAAGATGAAGATGAAGATGATGACGTTGACGATGACATCTGTATCATCCTTCTCTCGGCGCGACGCGGCGCGCGATGACGCGCGGCATGACGACGAGGCGTCGCAAGATACACCGAGGCGTGCTTTACGCGCGCCGCGGTCGCGTGCATGGTTGTCGCGCGTCGCAGAGACGCGCCAGTGTGTGACGCATGCACTTGTGATTCATCGCATCATGACGTCGCCATCGACGTCAATCGCGAGCGACATCGCGCGCGCGCTCGATGCGCTCGAGCATGACGTTCGTCGCGTGCAGGAGATGCGCGCAGAGGTTGGATTCCGCGCGCACGCCAGGCGCACGGGGGCGATTGATGACGATGATGGTGACGATTCGTTGCGTGTTGGATTAACCACATTCACGGCGCGCGCACGCGCACACGCGCGGGCGACGCGCGCGCAGATTCTAGACGCACGCAGCGCATGGTTCGTGGATGGCGCGCGCGGTAAGGCGCAGGCGCTCGAGCGATGTGCGGCGCTGGAGGAGCTGATTGAGCCGCCGCAGCGAGCGCCGCAGCGCGCGACGCCGACGCCGACGCCGACACCGTCGACGCCCGCGTGGGGGGATGTCTTCGGCGCCATCACGCACGCGGTGCGAAAACTCACGGTGACGCGCGAACGGGGCGAGGGCGAGGACGCGGGGCGAGGTGAGGCGATTGGTAAGCTGAGATATACGCGCGAGCAGCGCGAACGCGAAGCGGCGTCTTCGATTTCGGCGTCTGCGAGTCGTCGTGACGATGGAGACGATGGTCGTCACGATGTGGACGGCAATCGTGATGATGGGTTTGTTGGTAAGGCGACGTGGTACGAGGGTGCGGCGGAGAGTTTAGCGCGCGTCGGCGCCGGCGTAGGAGGCGCTATGACGTCGACGTCGACGTCGACGTCGACATCGAAAGCCGCAGTCGATG